>ODAI013131777.1_pt1 | contig 11538 bp, 6 predicted proteins | sample 1539321 | NCBI WGS metagenome assembly ODAI01 (sample SAMN02144231, study PRJEB22623) | gut metagenome | biome: sheep rumen | host: Ovis aries | place: New Zealand
GACGATTTCCAATCCTCAAATCCCTTATACTCAAGCATTTGCGGCTTGTTTCTTGTCTGTACATCGGTCAGAAATCAGTATAACACATAAGCAGAACTATGTCAATAAGATGATTTTTTGCGTATATGTTGCAAAATTAAAATATACGGTGTTCTGCAATCTGCCCTAAACGATAACGCCCCCGCAAAGCGAGGGCGCACCGTAGAAAGGGAGAAAATGAAAAGAATTGGGTAAAATCAGAATTATTGGGAAACATACTCCTCGGGGTCAACGAAGTAACCGTCCTGACGGACTTCAAAATGGAGATGGTTTCCTGTGGAGTCGCCTGTGGAGCCTATAAACCCTATAAGCTCGCCTGCCTCCACATGCTGGCCTTCTTCGGCATTGAGCTCCGACTGATGAGCATATACGCAGATATTGCCGTCATCATTCTGGATCTTTATATTGTTCCCGTAGCCGCCGCTCCAGCCCTCGGATGCCTCTATCACCGTACCCGCCGCAGCGGAGTAGATTGGAGTCCCGTAGGGAGCAGCTATGTCTAGCCCCTTGTGGTTCCTGTTGTCGCCAACATGGGCTGAAATGTCCCCGCCGTCAACCGGCCAGACATATTCACCGTTGCCCACGCCTACCTTGAACTGAGGAACATCGTGGTTTATGGAGGGTGCCATACCCACTCTTACCACCTGGGGAACAGGCCTGCTGTAAACCGCAGTCTCAAGTGTCTTTTTGCGGACGGGTATGTCGTTTCTGTAAGTCACAAGCACCTTTGAGCGTCTTTCGCCCTCTATGCCTTCTTTTTCCACTACGCACTGACCCTCTGCAAGAGTAGGATCCTCTATCTTAACGGTAGTAAATGCGATAGGGGAGCGGAAGGTCTCTTCCTTGGTGCAGTCAAGCTGCAGATATGGCTTTGTGGTCGATACCTTTATGAGAGTGCCGGTCTTGAGAATGTCGCCTCCAAGCTGTATCTGCCTGCCCTCATAGGTGGCGTAGCATTTGCACAGCTCGTCGAGGGACATATTCAGATCCTCGGCTATCTTCATCAGCCAGTCTCCGTCCTTGACTTCGTAGTACTCGGTGGTGCCTACTCTTCCCAGTATGACCTTCAGTATATCGGCGTGGGAGACTACATCCTCCGGGTCTACATATTCTTCAAGGTCGTAAACTACCTTTTTCTCAAAATCTACCTTGATGTAATCATTGTTGTTGTATGCGGTCTTGAAGCTCTCGATGGAGGAAGCGATAGGCTCATAGTCCGTAACTGCTCCCAGAAATTCTCCGCCAACTCTTACCGCATAAGCCTTTACCTTGCCTTCAACGCCTTCCTCGGTCTCCTCGGCGGATGATTCTTCCTCCGTGGCTTCGTCATAGTTTTCGGAGATGAGGTTTTCCATATTCAGCACCAGTTCGCTCTCATCAAGCACCTGTGTGGTGCCGGAAAGAGACTGCAGCTTTATGGATGCGTTGGTGGAGAAACTGTCCCCGGTGTCATAATACTTTACCCTGTCGGAAAGGATTATCTTCGCACCGTTTACGACATTTTCATCCGTTACAACTCCCATATTCGTTCCGCCGTACTCAACGCTGAGACCGTAGTCCTCGGCAACGGTGGACTTCACCGTAAAGGCAAGAGCCGCTACGGCTGCTATGGGAAAGACTGTATTCAAAACGGAAAGCAGTTTGCTTTCACGGTTATTATCATGCTTTTCACCTTTGCTCGGAGACACTGCAGCACTGCTCTCTATGTCCCCGGGGTTATGTGATGTCGGCATAAAAGACCCCCTGTATTATTTTTGCGGTTACAAAGTGGTTACATTATATTATATCACAAATCGGAGAAAAATCAAGGGCTTTGACTTCAATTTCATTTTTGTTCACAAAATACAGCAATATGACCGATTACGCTATGAATAATTTGTGGTTATATAGGCTAAATGCACAAAACACATAGTCGTATTTAACGCTGTTATGGGATTTTTCCGATGACACCGTTTTCACAAATAAGCATACTGAATTATACGGTATCAGGGGCTTTATGGATGCGGTATAAGCCGAAAAACGCTCTTCGGTGCATATGATATCAGGCTCGTCGGATCCGCTTCTTTTTTCACTTATCCCCATTGAAGTTTTCCGTGTAATATGATATGACCGGGCAGCGTCCGGCTCCGATATGAGACCATGCAGCGAAACAGTTCATTTTATTTTTCTGCATCCATTGCACTTTGCGTCATTATATGTTATAATTGAAGAACAAATTTCAAACTTTGCATTATAGGTGATATTATGGACAGAAAAGCATTTTACAGAGTGTTATCTCTTGTCTGTGCCGCAGCAGTGGCTGCCTCACCGGTCCTCCCATTCACGGCGGAGCTGTTTTCGGCGGATGTATGGGCAGGGGAGCAGCTGGGTCAGAACGATTTTGACAGCGGTGTGGGTCTGCCCTGGCACGTTTGTGAATCCACCACGGGCAAAATGGATTTTGAGATAGACAACGGAGTATACAAGATAACCATTGTGAATCCGGGCGGCGCTTCCAACGGCGGAGAAGACAGGTGGGACTGCCAGTTCAGGCACAGGGGGCTGAAAATAGTCTCAGGTCATCAGTACAGGGTGAGCTATGAGATCACCCCGTCCAACAGCGGCAAGTACTACACCAAAATAGGCAACCTTGAGGGTGATGTTGAGGTCTGGCACAATATGAGCAACGGATATGACCTTGACAGTACATGGGATCCCATATATATCGGAGCAAACGAGACAAAGAGGGTGGATCTTACCTTTACTGCGGGCATGAACATAGATGTGGCGGAATGGGCTTTCCATCTTGGCGGGGACGGACAATACACTCCCGGAGGGTGTTTTCCCGCAGGCACGGTCATCACCTTTGACAATATGTCACTTACGGATCTTTCAAGCAATGAGAACGACTATGTGGATGTCCCTCCGAGGGAAAGAGCATCTATCGTCACGAACCAGGTGGGGTATCTGACAGGCAGATGCAAGCAGGCGACCCTTATCTCGGACGAGAAAAAGCCTTTGGATATGTATCTGAAAGACACATCGGGGAACACTGTCTATGAATTCAAGAGCAGGCCTTTCGGAAATGACAGTGATTCCGGTGACAGTGTACACATCCTTGATCTTACGGACTTTGATACGGAGGGCGAATATTACCTTGAATGTGAGAACGGGAAAAAGAGCCGCAGCTTTGTCATAGGCGGGACAGGGGAGTATTCAAGGCTTCTGTACGATTCCCTCAACTACTTCTACCAGAACCGCAGCGGTATCCCCATAGAGAGCGCTTACATCAGCTCGGGAGACAAGGATGCGCTTTCGAGAGCGGCAGGTCATGTGACGGACAATGCGCAGATACAGCATACATGGGGCTATTCCGGCACATCCGGAAGCATAGATGTTTCCGGCGGATGGTATGATGCGGGAGATCATGGTAAATACACTGTAAACGGTGGTCTCTCTCTGTGGCTTTTGCAGAATGAATATGAGACTGCCTCCGCATACGGTTATGATGCTGTTTTCGGAGACGGCACAATGTATCTTCCGGAGAACGGGGACGGTTTTCCGGACCTGCTCAATGAAGCCCGTTATGAGGCTGAGTGGATGTTTAAAATGGTAATAGACGGGGGAGAGTACGACGGCTGCGTATACCATAAGGCGCATGATGAAACATGGACAGGCCTGGGTATCGCTCCTGCGGAGGATGATAAGAACCGTATCGTAAAGCCTCCCACAACTGCCGCAACTCTGAATTTTGCAGCATGTATGGCACAGTCTGCAAGGCTCTGGGCAGGTCTTGACGATGACTTTTCCCAAAAGTGCGTAAATGCTGCCGTGAAAAGCTATGCGGCGGCCAAAGCCCACCCCGATATGTTCGCACCTCTTGATGAATCTGTGGGCGGCGGTGCCTACGGCGACGATGATGTGACGGATGAATTCTACTGGGCTGCCTGCGAGCTATTTGTCACCACAGGGGATAAGAGCTACTATGAGGACATGAAGAAGTCAAAGTTCTTTCTGGCTGTGCCCTCCGACCTGTCGGGCGGTGAAAGCGTTGACAGCTGCGGCACCTTTGACTGGGGTAACACAGCGGCACTGGGGACTTTTTCGCTTGCTCTGCACCCTTCCTTCCTTGATGAGAGCGACAGGAAAAAGGCAGAAAGCAATATCGTAAAAACTGCGGACTATTTTCTTGAAACAGGCGAAAAACAGGGCTACGGCCTTCCCTACAAGAGCAGCACCATAGCCTATAATGACAGCGACAAGGGCTTTCAGTGGGGCTCCAATTCCTTTGCGGTCGATAATGCCATTGCGGAAGCCTATGCCTATCTTCTGACCGGAGAGGATAAGTATCTGGATGGCACTGTCCGCACTATGGACTACATTCTCGGCAGGAACCCCAACGACATTTCTTATGTGACAGGCTACGGTGCATACACTGCCGAAAACCCTCACCATCGCTACTGGTCAAAGCAGATAGACCCTATGTACCCATCGGCGCCTGACGGTGTTATGGTGGGCGGCCCCAATTCAGGTATGCAGGATCCTTGGGTGAAAGGCTCGGGCTGGAAAAAGGGTCAGATACCTCCGGAAAAATGCTATCTGGATCATATAGAGGCGTGGTCTGTAAACGAATGCTGCATAAACTGGAATGCATCCCTTGCGTGGCTGACGGGTTTTGTTGCAGTGGAAAGCGGCGGTGTTTCCATAAACAGAACAAGCCCCGGAGCAAGTGCAAAGCCGCAGAGCTATGAGGTCTCCGAAACAGAGACAGTGTATGATGGAACTGCTGATGATGCGGATAATGCCGGAAATGAGGAAAGAATAACTCCTCAAAAGGAGGATGCGGAAGACGAAGACAGTGTAAGAGTGACTGCATCAACGGAAGCTGTAAAGGAAAAGGATGACGATTCCGAAAAAGACAAGGATAAAAGCGATAACAGCGGGATAATCAAGGTGGCTATAATAGCAGGAGCTGCGGTAATTGCCCTTATCTCCCTTGAACTGTTCATACTGCGTATCATCAAGCTGAAGAATAACGACAAGAAATAAGTGATACTTATTTCTGACCGATGTATAGAGAAATGCACGCAAGATCCCGGATATATGCGGCTTTGCGGGCAGAGATCATCTTTACATCGAAGAAGAAGTATAATGCCTGTTCCGCCGTATAAACTGCGGAACAGGCTTTTTTAATCAATTATGCTTACAAGGTCGGAAGATCTTTCGGGTATGGATCCGTTAAATCTACAGTGTATGAATTCAAAGCGGGAATATTTATGGGCAAGAGGTTTGTTCCAGTCGTGAACAAGCTCTTTTTTTATATGAGCTCCAAATTCACAGTCGATGAATGTGGCTTTTGCGTATTCACGCCACGGTCTTCCTACATACACACTGTTTACAGGACAGTCGGAAGTGAAGGTGCAGTTTCTGAAAACATATCCTTTTTCAGCACCTTCGGGAGTGGACGGAGCTGTAATGAAGCCGTTTATCTCTTTCCCTCTGTCGAGAGAATGGATGTGACAGTTTTCAAATTCCGCATGGGCACTGCCGAAGATAAAGTCCACATCCCCCTCTATATAGCAGTTTTTATACAGTTGGTGACCCTGTATGCGGGGGGCTTTTTCCGTGGGACCTCTGAACCCTCCCGGCTCTATCTCTTTCGGAGGGAGAGGGCCTGTAAAGAGTGTGTCCTGTCTGCCTTTCAGTATGCAGTTTTCAACAGTGATGCTGTTTCCCTCTGCATAGAGTGCGACTGCCTGACCTATACCATCACCGAAGCCTGCCGTGTTCTCCACAGTAAGACCTTTCAGCGTTATGTCATCTGCATATATGAGCAGTGTATAGCTTCTGAAAGTCCCAAGAGGCTCATCAAGAAAAGGATGTTTCTTCTTTGCGTAAAGACCGCCTGTCAGGATAGTACTGGTCGGGTCCTTTCCAAGCAGTGTGATGCCGTTCTTTTTTATCTCAAACTGACCCCTGAAGATGCCGCTGCCCGGTTGGATAACACTGTTGTCTGTACTGTCAAGGGCTGCCTGCAATGAAGATGCGGGGTCTGAGTTTTCGGGAATGTCCCACATATCAGAAGCCGAAATAATTCTTTGCGTTGTTGTAGGAAATATCCTCTGTTATGCTGCCGAGAACATCCATATCGGCAGGGAATTTTCCATCCTCCACCCAGGTGCCCAGAACATCACAGAGTATCCTGCGGAAATACTCATGGCGGGGATAGGAAAGAAAGCTCCTTGAATCTGTGAGCATACCCACAAATCCTGCAAGATAACCAAGGTTTGCCAGTGATGTGAGCTGCTCCTTCATGCCGGTCTCATGGTCGTTGAACCACCATGCGCTGCCGTGCTGTATCTTGCTGACAGCCTCTGAGCTCTGGAAACAGCCGAGAATGGTATCTATTGCCTGATTATCGTGGGGATTGAGACTGTAAAGGATAGTCTTCGGAAGTGACTTCTCCTTTTCAAGAGAATTGAGGAAATCAGCCAGATCGGCAGAGGAAGTGTAGGAATTTATGCTGTCATAGCCGGTATCGGGGCCCAGCTTTTCAAACATGGGACCGTTATTGTCACGCTTTGCTCCCATGTGAAGCTGCATTACCCAGCCTCTCCTGAAGTATTCGCCTGCAACGAAACGCATGAATGCAGTTTTGAAAATGAGCTTTTCTTCATTAGTGACACTTGTGCCGGACAGCTTTTTGCGGAAGATCGAATCAACAGTGCTGTCATCTGCGGGGGAATAATAGGGGAATTCCCAGGCGTGGTCGGAAACGCTGCATCCCATGGATGCAAAGAAATCCATTCTTGTGCTGAGTGCTGCTTTCAGAGCATCCCATGATGTGATATCAACGCCGCTTACCTTTGCCAGCTTCTGTATGTAATCGCAGAAATCATCCTTTTCTATGTTCATCGCCTTGTCGGGTCTCCAGGCGGGGAGCACCTTAACGTCAAAGCTCTTGTCCTCTGCGATTGCCTTGTGATATTCAAGGCTGTCAACAGGGTCATCGGTGGTGCATATGACATCCACACCGCTCATTTTGATTATATTTCTTACGGACATTTCGGGAGAACGGAGCTTTTTGTTGCATATCTCCCAGACCTCCTCGGCAGTTTTCTCATTGAGCGTGCCGTGATAATCAAAATACCTTTGAAGCTCCAGATGAGACCAGTGATACAAAGGATTGCCGACAGCCCTTGACAGTGTCTTTGCCCACATGAAGAATTTTTCCTTTTCGGATGCATCTCCTGTGATGTACTTTTCATCCACGCCTGCCGATCTCATAAGGCGCCACTTGTAGTGATCGCCTCCGAGCCATACCTGTGTGATGCTCTCAAACTGCCTGTCCTCTGCGATCTCCTTGGGGTCGATATGGCAGTGATAGTCTATAATGGGCATCTTTTCTGCATGGGAATGGAAAAGCTCAGATGCTGTCTTTGTGGAAAGCATGAAATCCTTGTCCATAAATGCTTTCATAGTTATCATCCTTTCAATGAAAATCGGTGGTACTTCTTTGTATCAGTTCACATGAGAACACTGTCTGCTTTGGGACAGCTTTTGAACCTTCAAATATCACCATAAGAGAGGAGACACATTTTTCACATATTGCCTGCAGCCTGTTGTCAACGGAAGTGAGCTCCGGCTCGCAGCATTCGCAGAGATCGGAATCGTTGTAACCTGTAACAGCCAGATCCTTCGGAACGGAGAGCCCGGCAGACGAAGCATATTTGAGAACGCCTACCGCAAGCACATCTTCCGAGCATATAACACTGTCGTAGCCGCTTCTTTTTTTGAACACCTCTCCGATCATGCTTCTTATGTAGCTTGGGGAGAGACGCCTGCTGAGGGTGGAGTGTGAAGGAATGTAGAGCATTTTGCTTTCAAGGTCTGTCACCCCAAGCTCACCTGCCGCATCCTTAAAACCCTTCATTTTTTTCTTTCCGCTGTATGAAAGGGAATTGTAGATATAAAGAGGACATTTCCTTCCGGAAAGGAGCATCTGCCTTGTGCAGTCGTACATGGCAAGGTAATCGTCGCAGACCACGCTGTAAACATTGGGCGAATTTATGACACCGTTCACCATCATGACAGGAACTGTTTTTGCTGCGTCTGTGATGTATGAATTCAGATCGTCGTTTTCTTCGGCGTAGCTCGAACCCACAAGTATGACCGCATCCACTCTTTTTGAGAGTAGCATACTCATTTGCTTTTCCTTTTCCTTATGCTCATAGCCCGTGCAGCAAAGGATCATGTCATAGTTCTGCTTTCTGAGCGATTCTTCAAGAAAATAGACCGCATGGGCGATATATCTGTCGGAGGAATCGGTACACATTATGCCGATGGTCTTCATGGTGTTCAGACCCAGACCTCTGGCGAATACATTAGGTGTGTACCCCTGCTCCTTAATGACGGACAGCACTTTTTCCCTTGTTTTCGCACTGACATTGCTGCTGCCGTTTATCACTCTTGAAACTGTAGCCGTGGAAACACCTGTCATTTTGGAAATGTCATATATATTCATGCAGTTCCTCCTTTCTAAAGAATGAAACAGCGTACATCGCTTTCTGACAAAGTATTGGAAGATAATGTAAATCAGTATGTAAGCGCATACACTGCAAGACATATTGACATTATATATTGACTAACAGACAAAATCAATAGCAAAATTGCAAATTTGTTAGATATGCACAATAACTTGTGGAGAATATAGAATATTTTACAAAAATCAAAAAAGTTATTGACAAATTTCACAAGAGAATATATAATAGACCATGTAAGCGATTACATTTAACGATCGCAAAGCATTTGAAACAGTTTCGTTTCGGGTGTGACCTACTGAAAGTGTTAAGGATCAAAAAAGGAGATCTTGCTGTGGAAAACATTGTGCAGACGGGCGTGAAAAAGGTTTCATATCCTATCAGAGCCATACAGTTCGGCGAAGGTAATTTTTTGAGAGCATTCGTTGACTATATGATCGACATCCTCAATGAAAAGACTGATTTTGGCGGCAGCATCGCCATTCTGAAGCCTATCAAGTTCGGCTCTCTCGAAAACTTCAAGAACCAGGACTGCATCTACACTGTTTTTCTCAGAGGTCTTGAAAACGGCGCTGAAAAGAAGATCAAGAGGATAGTCACATCCGTTGACAGAGCAGTTGCCTGCAATGAGGAATATGATGAGTATTCTTCCTTTGCCAAGCTCGATACACTGAGATTTGTGATCTCCAACACCACCGAAGCGGGGATAGTCCTTGATGAGAGCGATAAGTTTGAGCTTTGTCCTCCCGTATCATACCCCGGAAAGCTGACAAAGTTCCTTTATGAACGCTTTGAACATTTTAACGGGGATGTAACCAAAGGATTGGTGATACTTCCTGTTGAACTTATAGATGATAACGGCAAGAACCTGAAAAAATGCGTGAAAGCGCTTTCAAAGCTCTGGGGTCTTGGCGATGACTTTGATAAATGGCTGGATGAAGCCTGCGTATTTACGAGCACTCTTGTAGACCGTATCGTTACAGGCTACCCCAGAGGAGAGGAAGAGGCTGTTTTTGAGGAGCTGGGCTACGAAGACAAGCTGGTAGTAACAGGTGAGCCCTTTGCACTTTGGGTGATCGAATCCGACAAGGATATTTCCGAAGAGCTCCCCTTTGAAAAGGCAGGTCTCCCGGTGATCTTCACAAAGGATCACAAGCCCTACAAGCAGAGAAAGGTCCGCATCCTTAACGGTGCCCACACTTCCTTCGTTCTGGCATCCTACCTTGCGGGAAATGATTTTGTTGGTCAGTCCATGGATGATGCGGATGTATACACCTTCATGAACAAGACCATATTCGATGAAGTAATTCCTACTCTTGACCTTCCGAAGCAGGATCTTCTTGATTTTGCGAACGCTGTGATAGACAGGTTCAAGAATCCTTTTATAAAGCATGCACTTCTCTCCATTTCTCTTAACAGTGTATCAAAATGGCGTGCAAGATGTATGCCCAGCTTCCTGAAATATACTGAGAATTACGGAAAGCTTCCTCCTCATCTCTGTTTCTCACTTGCCGCTCTCATAGCTTTTTACAGCGGCAGTGAGATAAGAGAAAACGCTCTCATAGGTCACAGGAACGGTGAGGAGTACAAGATACTGGATGACGGCTTCGTTCTTCGATTCTTTGCCGAAAATTCCTCTAAGGGGGCTGCCGAACTCACAAAGCTGGTGCTCTCGAACGAAAAGTTCTGGGGACAGGATCTCACTCTCATAGAGGGTGCTGAGGAAAGCGTCTGCGCATACCTTTCGGATATAAGGAGCAGAGGCGCAAGAGAAGCCATGAGAGCCTTAGAGGTCAAGTAAATGAGGATCATAAGGATCAACAGCATCGACAATGTGGCTGTGTGTCTGGAAAAAGCTGAAAAAGGCTCGACATTCAGCAGCAGCGGTATAGACATAGCTGCTCAGGAGGACATACCCGCAGGTCATAAGATAGCTCTTTGCGACATTGCGGCAGGGGACAGGATAATCAAATACGGTTTCCCTATCGGCATCGCAAAGGAAGACATAAAAAAAGGGCATTGGGTACATACTCACAATGTTCGCACCGGTCTTTCCGGACAGCTTGAATACAGCTATTCCCCCACGGAGGTCAAAAGTCTTTCCAAGCCCTCCTCCGATAATGGATTCATGGGTTTCAGGCGAAAGGACGGCAGGGTGGGCGTCCGCAATCAGATATGGATAATCCCAACTGTCGGCTGTGTCAACGGCATTGCCAAGACCCTTGAACGTGAAGCTGCCAAAATGATAGGCGGCAGCGTGGACGATGTTTTTGCCTTTACTCATCCCTACGGATGTTCACAGCTTGGGGATGATCAGGACAACACAAGAAAAGCTCTTGCGGACCTTATTTCCCACCCCAATGCAGGCGGTGTACTGGTGATAGGGCTCGGCTGTGAGAACAGCGGGATAGAGATAATAGAGCCTCTTCTGGGGGATTATGACAAAAACAGAGTGAAGTTTCTGAAGGCTCAGGATCATGAGGATGAGATCTCGGAAGGCATATCTCTTCTAAAAGAGCTCATAGAGTATGCAAAGGGCTTTGAGCGGACACAGTGCGATACATCAGAGCTTATTGTAGGACTTAAATGCGGAGGTTCCGACGGGTTTTCGGGGATCACCGCAAATCCTCTGGTGGGCAGGTTCTCCGACCTGCTGGCATCTGTGGGCGGAACTACGATACTTACAGAAGTTCCCGAGATGTTCGGCGCAGAGACCATACTCATGGACAGGGCAAAAGACAGAGAGACATTTGACAGGACAGTAAAGCTGATAAACGATTTCAAAAGCTACTTCGAGACCGCAGGGATGCCCATTTACGAAAACCCTTCACCCGGAAACAAGGCAGGGGGCATAACCACTCTTGAAGATAAATCGCTGGGCTGCACACAGAAATCCGGTACTTCTCAGGTCTGCGGTGTGCTGGGCTACGGTGACAGGGCTCAGAACAAGGGGCTCAATCTCCTCTCTGCCCCAGGGAAC
>ODAI013293426.1_pt1 | contig 11538 bp, 2 predicted proteins | sample 1539321 | NCBI WGS metagenome assembly ODAI01 (sample SAMN02144231, study PRJEB22623) | gut metagenome | biome: sheep rumen | host: Ovis aries | place: New Zealand
AGACTCCTTTGGTTTACAAAGATGTTATTGTAGATTATGAATATGGATATGATAATGGCGCGGATGTGAGTTTTATTGGTGAGGATATCTTTGAGGGGTATGTGACATTAGAGGGGCGTACGAGAATTAAAGATGATGTAACCGGTGAGACCCATACGGCGATTATCTATATTCCGAAATTAAAAATTACGTCAGATTTTAATCTCACTTTAGGACAAAATGCTCAGCCAATTGTAGGGAAGTTTAGTGGAACAGCTTTACCGGTTGGAAGAGAAAAAAATTTAAGAGCCTTAGAGATATATTACTTGGAAGATGATATAGATAGAGATTCCGAATGGCGTTAATTTTTAATTAACGTCATTTTTTATTGGAAAATTAGGAGGAATAACAGAATGGCACCAGGTGGAAGTCAAACAACTGTAGGAGTAACCGTAGCAGCCAATATGGACCCAAGTGGGGTGCTTAGTGCTGTAAAGCAAATGCAAAGTGCTTTTAGTGGATTAAAATTACCGGGTAATATTGGTGCTGATTTAGAAAAAAGTTTTGGTAAGGCTACTGACTTATTAAAAAAATATCAAACGCAATTAAGTAAGGGTATTAACACTAAAACTGATGCAAAAAATATTACTAAAACTGGTTCTCAAATTAATGAAGTTTTAGATGAAATTGTAACCCATATTAATAGCATAAATGGTCAGCAGATATTTTTAAAAGCAGATGTTAGTGGTTTAAATACTCTTAAGGCCAACATTGAGGATGCGCGCACTGCTTGGAAAAATGCTATTCAAGAGTTTAGAAAAGGTAGTGATATTGAAAAAGTTTTAAATGAGATTGCCGAAAAAACTACTCGTTCTAATTTAACTCAAGGTAGTATTAGTAGTGCCAAAACTCTTTTTGATAAAGGAGATTTAGAAGGTTATAGAAATGCTTTAGACGATATTTATAATCGTTTAAAAAATTTAAAAGATACAACTATTAAAAATGTAGTAGAAAATTTAGGATTACAAGATGCGGGTTCTAAAGTTGCTAATTTAGATCAGATTAAAAAACGTTTAGAAGATATTTCTAAAATTGATTTTTCTGGAGACAGTAATGTAGATACTAAATTTAAAGCAATCACTACTGCTGTTGCAGACTATGAAAAAGAAGTTAAGCGTGCAAGTCAGGCTGGACAAAATGCTTTTAATAATATAAATGTTGATAAGGCGGTTAAAGATACAAGAGATTTAGTTGATACTACTGATCAATATAAAAATAGCATCATGTCAGCTAAAGATCAAGTACAACAGTTACAACAATCAACACAATATTTCTTTAGTTTAAGAAATATGATAAATCTCTTAAAAAGAGGTATTGATGAAGCAGTTCAGTCTGTTAAAGAACTTGATAAAGCAATGACAGAAACTGCTGTAGTTACTGATTATAAAGTTAGTGACTTATGGGGTATGTTACCTGAATATACAAGGGTTGCTAATCAATTAGGAGCTACTACTCAAGGTGCTTATGAAACAATGACTCTGTATTATCAACAGGGTTTGGAACAGCAACAAGCTTTTGAACTCGGCGCAGAGACTATGAAAATGGCTCGTATTGCTGGTCTTGATTATGCAGAAACTACTGATATGATGACTGCAGCACTTCGTGGTTTTAACATGGAGTTAAACGAGACTTCTGCAAAGCGTGTTAATGATGTATATTCAGAGCTGGCTGCGATTACTGCTTCTGATACTGAAGAACTTGGTACTGCAATGCAACGTACTGCTTCAATCGCGGCATCAGCGGGTGCAAGTTTTGAAGGTACAACTGCTTTCTTAGCACAAGCCATTGAAACAACAAGAGAGCCAGCAGAAAATATTGGTACTGCGATGAAGACAATTGTCGCACGTTTCCAAGAGATGAAAAAGAATCCTCTTGAAATTAGTGAAGTTGATGGAGAAGAGGTTGATTATAATAAAATTGATGCGGCCTTAAAGACTATTGGCGTTGATTTAAAAGATACAAATGGTCAATTTAGAGATTTTGACCAAGTTATGCTTGATATTTCAGCAAAATGGGATACCTTATCGCAAAGTCAACAAAGATATATAGCTACTACTGCAGCGGGTTCTAGACAGCAGTCTCGTTTTATTGCCATGGTTAGTAATTATGAGCGTACCATGCAATTAATGGAGGCGGCAAATAATAGTGCGGGCGCATCAGACGAACAGTTTGGAAAGACAATGGATTCGTTAGAATCTAAGTTAAATCAATTGCATAATGCGTGGCAGCAATTTACTATGGGTATTGCTAATAACGGCATGATTAAAATGGCTGTTGATGGTTTAACTGGATTCTTAAATATTACTAATGGTATCATCGATGCATTAAGTTTAGGTAGTGGTGTTTTAAAATCTTTCTTATCTGTATTTGCTGCTTTTACTGGTTTAAAAATTGCTGGACGTGGTGCCAATGCTTTAATTGGTGGTTTGGGGGGATTAGTTGACCCTAAATCTAGTATAAAGGAAGGACTTAAGACGGGTCTTTTTGGTCAAGGTAAAAATGCAGCTCAGGCAAAAGCAATTACTACTCCTATAGTTGGGTCTTTATCGAAAATATCAGGACAAATAGCGGCAATCGCAAAGAGACAAGGTATTAAAGATGCAGGACAAAAAGGTAATACTGCAGGTGTTAAAGAAACTTCTAAAGAGGATTATGCCAATACTAAAAGACTTTTTAGTCAATTAAGTGGTAAAGAGGGTTTCAAGATGGGAGAAGCATCTAAGTTATTTGGAGGCTTAGATGCAAGACATCAACTTTCTATGTTTAATAATAATCCTGGTACTAGAGCAGCAATGCAAAAGGCCAGTTTAGCTTGGTTTGATTCTAAAAAATTATCTAAAGGATTAACTAATGAGGGTAAACAATATATTAATTCTATTTATAAAGGTATGAAAGAAGGACAAATACCTGTAGATAAAGGAGTGGAATTAATAGGACAGCCACAGAAGTGGGGAAAATATTTTGGAACTGAGACGGCTTTAGCTTATTCTAAATCTTTTATTAAAGAATCAAAACCAGCTATGGAGGCGTCTAGACAAACCGCGCACGAGGCTGCTATAGCTTCATTAGGTTTTAATCCTAAAGATTATAAAGTCGGGTCTAAAGAACTTAAAGGTTTATTAAATGACAAAAATAATGAACAAATCAAAAAAGAATACGCTGCTTTATATAGTAGTTTTCGAGGAGATTTAGATAGTTTTGAAGGTCATAGGGGCGCGAAGGGAAAGGTTTCTGATTTAGGGCGTCTTGCCAATGATATAGGGTCAATTGGTGATAAATTTACTCAAGCTGGTTATGGAATTACCACTTTTGGTAATGCTTTATCTCAACTTGGTGGACCTATAGGTACAGTAGGAGCTGGAATTGCTGCCTTTGGTGGTGCTATATCATCAATGGGAATGATGGTTTCTGGAGCTACAAGTTTAATTACGGTATTCAGTGAAGGTATACAAATAGCAGGTACTAGCATTGCTATTAGTGGTGGTGCTATTGCAGCAGTCGCCGCGCCGCTCGCCGCTGCAGCTGCAGCATTCTTACTAGTTCGCGCACATCTTAAAAAAGTAAAAGAAGCTGGTGAAGAAGTTACTAATACTTTTAATGAAACCAATAAAACTGCTGAAGACAATATTGCTAAACTTAAATCATATCAAAGTGAATTTGCAACTCTTTCAAAAGGTGTTGATGCTAATGGTAATAACGTTAGTTTAGATGACTCACAATATCAACGTTATTTAGAAATTGTTGATGATATAGCTGCAATTAATCCAGATATAGTAGAGGGATATAATGCACAGGGCCATGCTATTGTTAATAATAATAAGGCTTTAGCAGAAACATTAAAAACACAACAAGAAATTAGAGATGAAGCTCGTAATACTTATACTAGTGAAGATTCCTTACAAAAACTAATTAATGCTCGAAATATTAATAATGATTTTAAGGCAATTAATGTTAAAGGAGAAAGTCCGAGTGTTTATGATGGTTCTGGGCATGGAAGCGAAGGGCGTCAAAAACCAGTGGGTCTTGGAAGGGATGTCTTTAATATTGTAGATCAACTTCGTTTAAATAAAGATTTTGATGAATCTAGTTTACAAAAATATGGAATTGATAGTTTAGATAGTTTAATAAATGGTGAAGAGCAAGCAGTTAAAAACTTTATTAAACATAGACAACAAATACAAGCGGATTTGACTAATTCTGGTTTAGAACTTAATGAAAGTATTATTAAAGGTTTTGATAAATTAGGAGAAGATGCCGCGGCGTTTGATGAAGCAATTAAACCAGTATATGATAATTTATTAGCAAACGTATCTAATTCAAAAGTATTTGAATCAATTGCTCCAGAATTTAGAAATGCTCTTAATATAGGTCTTAAAGATCTTGCTTCTCAAGATTTAGATGCCCCAGAAATGGCTAAAGCAGCCAATAATATGGCTATGAGGTTTGCTAATCTCACAAATGGTAGCGGTAAATATAAAGATGCTTTAGATATAGTTGAAAAAGCACAAAATAGTTTTGCTTCATCGCTTGATGAAACTCAATACCATGCTGATGTGCAACCAGCTATTGATGATTTAATTCGTCTTAAAGAAGAGGCTTTAAATGAAGGCAGTGCATACGGTGATGCTCTTGCTGAATATCTTGAAAATCAAATTCAAAGAATCTCAAATTTTACCACTGAAGGCGGAGCTAATTTAACCGAAGCTTTAAATACAGCCACTGATGAAATTGCTGCTGCAGAAGGCGCATTGGATAGTTTTAATGAAGCTACTAAACGAGACTATTCTACTGCGGCTGAAGGTATGAAGGGTATTTTTGATAAAACCACTGAAACCTTTAAAGATAGTTATGGTACTGAAATTCAAAAGCATGCCGAAGGAATGGGAGATGCTACATTCTGGACTGGTGCCGAAGCTTTACTTAGTGGGAAAGAACTAGATCGTCTTACTAAAGGTAAAGATGGTTATGAAGCGGCGGAGGCTGTAGCTAAAAAAATTAAAGGATTAGAGCCTATGCTTCGCGAGGGGCAAGAAGGTTTTGATGCTTTTACTGATAGAGTTTTAGAGTGTCGTGATGGATTAGACAAATTAGAAGGCGTTGAATATAATGAAGATGGTCTTTTAACTAATATACCAGATGATCAATGGCATAATGTGGCTGAAGCTTTAGGTATATCTGATGATTTATTAACCTCAATGCTTAATAAAGGTCGTCAGTTTGCTGATATTAGCTTTATGAATGTAGAAGATGCTCGTAAAGCTTTAGCTGCAAGTGATTATACTATTAAAGGTACTACTGCACAAGAGGGTGGACAACAAAATCTTTATGTAAAAGAATCTACATTAAGACAACAACTATCAGAAGCAGGATATGTACGAAAAGAACAACAAGATCAGCAAATTCAAAAATTACAAAAAGAACAAAACGTAAAAACATTAAAAGCTGCAGATGAATATAAAAAAGGTTCTAAAGAATTAACAGAAGCTTTTAAGGATATGGGAGTAAAAACACTTCCAGATTTGATTCAAACCTTAAATGATACTGGTGATTTTACAAAAGATGAAATTCAGGCCTATGCTGAAAAAGCTGGATTAATGGGTTCTCAAGAACGCTATGATTCTTTATATGATAGCATTATTGAGGCCGCTCAAAATCCAGAGTTAGCTAAGCAAACGAATTTATTAGAACAAATTAATGCTCAGGTTGCAGCATTACGAGATAATCGTACTGGTTCAGAAGCAAAGGCTGACTATGATAAATTACATAAAGAACTTTATGGTGGAAAAGGTCATGATACTGCTTTTCAAGCTTTTGGTGATGGAACTGATATTAATGGTAAAAAATTATCAGCTGGAGCATATGAGCAAACCAAAAAAGACATGGAAGAAACGGCCAAAGCTTATAGAGAGCAGGCCGCGATAGCTCAAGAAAGAGCTAAAACAGAAACTGGATTAGAAAAAACTAAATGGGAAAATTTAGCTAAATATTACGAACAAGATGCTGATTATATAGATAAATTATTAGATCGTGGTGCAAAAGCTTTTGAAAAAAATCAAGAAGAAATAGATAAACAATTAGAAGCTAATGAATCAAAAAGAACGAGTAAACAAAAAGAGGCCGACAAAAGAGAAGAGACTAAAAAGATAGGACAAAAGAAAGCTAAAGAATCATATGAACAAAGAGGTTTTGGCAATACTGATGCAGATAATCGTCAAGTTTTAAGATGGGGTTCAAACCCATCTCAAAATAGTAATTTTGCTGCGGCACAAACTTGGGGATGGAATGCAAACGATTTAAAAAATAGTATTTCAACCTACATGAGTTCTGGCTTAACTTTTGGACAAGGAGAAAATGCAGTTACTTTAACTGTTACTCCAATGTTACAAACTCCTAGTGGTACCCCACAAGTTTTAAGTCAAGATACGGTAAGTAAATATTTTGACCAGATTATATCTCAAGCTACCGATTCAAATGGAAAAATAAATATAGATGAACTATTTGAATTAGACAAACAAGGATTAGAAGTAGAAGGTCAACAAATTAATAATTTACTTATGGGCGCATTTACAGGCACTGGAGCTCAAGAAGCTTCAAATGCTTTGGGTGAATTAGAACATAAGTTAGAAGAAAGTAAAGCAAAAGCTAAAGAATTAGAAAAGGCAACTGGTCAACTTAATCGCCAAGAACAACGCACTCAACAACAAACCCCGAAAAAACCGGAAACTCCAAGCGCCCCTGTTGTAAAAGAATCAAAAGATACGGGTCGTACTCAAGAACGTGAAATTGTAGAAAAGATTCGCGTTGAGGGACAAGAAGAATTGGCTCAGACTGAACAAGATCTTAATACTTTAAAGATTGCTGCATCTAGTCCTTTCGGAATTTATTTACAAACATACAATCCAGGATTAGCTGAATCTTTAGGTTTAATTAATCAAGTAAAAGAAGCTACAGATGAAGAAGTTAATGTTAATATAACAGGAGATGCATCTAGTGTTGTCGCGGCGGGAGCTAGTGCTGTAAGTAGTATTGCGGCGATTCCAAAAAAACATAATACTACTCTTACAGCTACTGATAATATATCTTCAAAATTAAGTTCTATTGGTTCCAAAATAGCTGAAATTGCCCGTAAAGCCGCAAGCGTTGCCGTGGGAGGCGGCGCTGTTGGTATTAATAATAAAATTACCACAGCATCTTTACCAACATTTGCTTCAGCCGCTAAAGGTAAAGGTAAGCTTGGCCCTAAGAATCAGGGCGGATTAACTCTTACAGGAGAAAAAGGATTTGAAATAGCTTGGTTACCTAGTGAAAGTCGTTCTGCTATTTTAGGTGTAGGTGGACCGCAAATGGTTAACTTACCTTCAGATGCAGTAGTTTATACTCATGAGCAATCTAAAGATATATTAAAACGAAAAGGTATACCAGCTGGTTCGCATGCAAATGAAACAGCGAGTACTTATAAAAAGAAATATACCGCTACCATTTCTACATCAGCCAGCACTCAAGTTAAAAATAATAAAGATACTCATAGCGCGAGCATTAAAAAAGCTGCTTCAGAAGCGGTTAAAATAATTCAAAAAGCTGGCAAGGTTCTTGTATGGTGGGAAAATGCTGGTCATCGCATGGATAAAGCGCAGCGCGATGCCGAAGGTGTTCAACGAGATTTAAAAAATTTATTAAAACAATTTGGTACAACAGCAGAACAATATAAAAAATCTGGTGAAGCATATGAAAAATATCTAAATCAACAGATGAAAATAGCCGAAGAAAAAGAAATTAGGGCTAAAGATGAATTGTCTATGACTACTGGTGGACGTAGCGCGGCTCAAGAATATTTAGGCATAGAAAAAACAACTAAGGAAGAAACCACTCAACAAGCAGCTTCAAAACGATTAAAAGCAGCAAAAGCAAAATTAAAAAAAGCAAAGAAAACTAAAGGCAAACGTGACGATAAAAAGGCACAGAAAAAAGTTGATAAACTTCAGGAAAAATATGATAAGACAGAAGGGGCAAAAAAGGATAAAGAAGCTGATGAATATTTAGAAGCTATTGGCGCTCGTCAAGAAATTTCTTATGAAGTTACTAAAAAGAAAAAAGATAAAAAAGGCAAGTGGAAAAAAACCAAAACTACTAAACAGACTAAAATTAATACAGCTGATTATATTCAAACTGATCCTGAAACTGGGGCGCTTCAAATTAATCAAGATGCAATTGATAATATAGCTAAGACAAATAAATCTAAGGCGAAGGCTATTGCTGATGCTGTAGAAAAACAATTAAATGATTTATTAAACAAACAAAAAGCAGCCGAGGATGAAAAAATTAAAGCTGAAGAAGCATTAGCTGAATTTTATGACACTACCTATGAAACATTTTATAGCTGGGATAAAGTTATTACCGAAGCTTATTTATTAGGTCAACAATTAGAAAAACTTGGCAATTTACGTAATATATATGATAGTGTTGAAGATTTAGAATTTGCAAAATTAGAAGCCGGTTTTAGTGATGTTACTAAAAGTTTACCAAAAATTACCGAAGCTTTAGAAAGAAATAAAAATATTATGGTATCTCAAGTTCAAGCCAATTCAGCTTTAGTTGATGCTACTTGGTCTGAATATCAAAAAGCATTTAGTATAGATACTTATAAAGAAAGATATCAGTCCTCTCCAAATTCACTGGAAGCGGCAAAAGATTATGATACCATGAAAGTTGCTTTAGACTTTTTAAATACTTTAAAATTAGGAGATAATAATTTTGATTATCAAGCTGCAGTAAATAGTCTGAATGCTAACGAATGGTCAAAAGAAGACTATGATAAAATTAAAGAAGGACTTGATAAAATAGCTGAAAAACAAGGTAGTTATTATAATGCCATTGCAGATACATATACTTCAATGGCAGATGTATATAAAACTATTGAAGAATATCAATCTTATATGGCTGATTTTGAGAGTAGTTTAATAAAAGGTTTAGAAGAGCAAGCAAATAAGGAAATTGATTCTTTAAGTAAATTAAATGATACCTTATCAACAGCAGCAAAAGACCTAATCGATGAGGTTAAGCGTAAACTTGATGAACGTAGAAAGCAAGAAGATAATCGTAAAACAGAACAAGATATATCTCAAAAGCAACAGCGGCTCGCTATGTTACGTGCAGATACAAGCGGTGGAAATCAAGTCGAAATCGCGCAACTTAAAAAAGAAATAGCTGAAGCACAACAAGGATATGGACGTACTTTAGAAGATCAATTATTAGATAGATTATCACAACAACAAGATGAAGCTACAAAACAAAGAGAAAGACAAATTAACTTATTAGAGACTCAACGTGATTTAGCAGTCGCTCTTGGTACTAATGTAAATGAGATTAATACATGGTTAGCAAATCCAGAGCAAAATAAAGAATCAATCCGTGCGGCATGGTTAGAAAATCAAGGATATAGTGATGCTGGAATCCAAGAACAAAAACAATTAGAAGAAGCTTTTGAGGAAGCTTGGGCTCATTATTTAGCATACGGGCAAGTGCTTCCAAGCTATGAAGAAATAGCTAGTCAATCCCCAGACGTTCCAGAAAAAGTTGTTAGTCCAGTAGAATCCATTAATCAGAAAATGGATAAAATTATTGGTTTAATTGACCCAAAAACTGCACCGGATAAAAATATTGTACCATCAAATGCGAATATAATAACTAATACAGAAAATCTGCCACAAACAAATAATACACCAAGCATAAATAATACACCAAGCATAAACAACACACCAAAAATAAATAATTCAGTAGATAGAACTAAAGAAGAATTAAATCATGCTAAACACGAAGTACAACAAAAAGAAAATTTAATAAAACACTATGAACAAAAAATTAGTGCAAATGAACAAGATATAAACAATTTAATGAGAAGAAAGTCAGTGGTTAGAGATTCAAGACAGATGTCTATGCTAAATGATCGTATAACAAGTTTACAATCACAAAATAATTCTCATAAAAGTAACATCAGTAAATTACAAAAAGAAATAAGTTCTTTACGAAGTAAATATAAATTTAAAAAAGGTGGTTTAGCTTCTTCGACGGGGCCAGCTTGGTTAGATGGTACCCCAACTAAGCCAGAATTAGTTCTTAATGCACAAGATACTCAAAACTTCTTAGCACTTCGTGATATATTAAGTAAAGCACTCAATTCAACTAATTCTATTACAAATTCATATGGTGATAATGCTATGTATGAAATTAACATCAATGTAGACCACTTAAATAATGATTACGATGTAGACAAAGTAGTTGAAAAAGTTAAGAAAGAAATTACAAAAGGCGCAGGATACAGAAACGTTACACAAGTTAGAAACTTTAGATAGACAATAAAAAAGAGAGGTTGTATAACCTCTCTTTTTATTTGCCTATTCCATAAATGGCATAAGTGCTTCAAGTTCCTCTGGTGTACATTCTACGTCCTCACCAAGGTCATTAAGTGTAAGCCCGTAGTTATCAATCTCAACTTCCAGTTCTTGGAGGTCAGAGAGAGCCTTATTACATTCTTCAACCAGACCGTCTTTAATCATAATCTGATTTCCATCTTCACTAAAGACCACCTCACCATTCTCATCTTTCTGTGCATACTGGTCTACGATTTCCTGGAACTTCTCTTGATAAAATTCACTTTCTTTTTCTACTGCTTTTTTAATCTTATTTATTTTATAAGCACCCTTCAGCGGAAGACTTGTTCCCGCAAAGAAATTTCCGTTGTTCCTAAAAGCAATAATTTGGTCCATTGTTACATTAACCATTAAATAATCCTCCTATTCCCAGTTGAATACTTCAACTTGTTTCTTATGTTTATCATTTATATATTTACCAATTCCGATTGCATCTGCTACATCATCAGAAACAGTAATATCAAACCATTCTTTAACTTTCATTTGCATTGACCGCTTTCTATCCGCGCGAGTCCGTCCCTTGACTTCACAGTGTGAGCGCCATGTGGCTGGCGGAACTACTACATAATCAATTTTTTGTTCTGCACAAGTAGCCATGAGTATGCCTTGTAGACGAGCGAGCGTTTGATAAGTTGTGACTCCAACATTTTTATTATTAAGTTGCTGGAGCTGAATACCTTCAATACCAATTATGTCTGGTTTATAGTTGTTAATTAATTGTATAAGCCAATTTTTAATTTCAATATCGCGTTCTATTTCGTCTTCTGCGGCCGCGTCAAACGTACCCGCATAAATCAATACTCCATCATCCCAAATTGAATAACCAGTCGTATGGGTTGCTTGGTCCAAACCAATCGAACGTTGGGCCACACTTTTTTTACGTGTAGGTACGTTTTTAAAATGGTAAAATTGGTTAGCTTGACATATAGGACATTCCCATTTGTTTCTAATACGTTTATACGGTCCATATACCTTGTGTCCTTCAGTGCAAAGAAAAGTTAGTTCTGTATCTAAATTTTTATATTCGGTTGAGTATAGTTCCCAACCATGTTCTATCGCCGCCTTTCTTATA
>ODAI010625310.1_pt1 | contig 11537 bp, 9 predicted proteins | sample 1539321 | NCBI WGS metagenome assembly ODAI01 (sample SAMN02144231, study PRJEB22623) | gut metagenome | biome: sheep rumen | host: Ovis aries | place: New Zealand
GCAGGTGCTGTAGCATTAGCTCTCGGCATAAAGTCTGCATCAAACAGATCATTGAACACACTGGGAATCCAACTGTTACTTCTCATTACTGGCATCATAATCTTTACCTCCTAATTATTGTTTATTAAATTGTTAATATTAAATTCTTTCTGATCACCGCTCCTTGTAAGCGGCTTTCACACAATAACAGGCAATAAAGATGCCAAAGGGGAAATGTATGTCAAATTGACAGAATATCACGACAGATTGTCAGTGCAGCTTCCACGGAAGGGATATCCGAGACAACCATCGAACGCTTGCCACCGGCCTCTCGCAGATTGCAGCGACGCACATTCTTGGTCATGTAGCTCAGCACTTTGCCGAAGGCATCGCTCTGGTAATAGGGACTGTTGGGATTGCTGACGAAGTAGAGGAACATCTTCTGTTGCTTGAGCAGGATCTTCTCGATGCCGAGTTGTTTGCCGCAGACACGAAGGGACACGACACGGATAAGTTCCTCTGCCACGTCGGGTATTTCTCCGAAGCGGTCCCTCAGACGACTGCGATAAGCCTCCAGGGCAGCATCCAAGTCGTTGCGGTTGGCCAGATTGTCGAGTTCACGATAGAGCAACATACGCTCGGAGTCGCTGGGAACATACAGGTCGGGGAAATACATCTCGATATCGGATTCCAGTGCACAGTCATCGACGAAAGCAGAAGCATTTTGCTCTGTGCCCCCTGACGGAAGCCAGCCCTCCGTCTCTCGGGGGGCTTCCTCATTCTTCAGTTCAGCCATCGCCTGCTGGAGAATCTTCTGATAGGTCTCGTAGCCGAGGTCGGAGATGAAGCCCGACTGTTCCGCGCCCAGCAGATTGCCGGCACCTCGGATGTCAAGGTCTTGCATGGCGATGTTGATGCCGGAACCGAGGTCGGAGAAATTCTCAAGGGCCTCAAGACGACGGCGCGACTCGGGATTCAATGCTGCGAGCGGCGGAGCCAGCAGATAACAGAAGGCCTTACGATTGCCGCGCCCCACTCGACCACGCATCTGGTGGAGGTCGGAGAGCCCGAAGTTATGGGCTCCGTTGATGATAATCGTATTGGCATTGGGGATGTCGATACCGTTTTCTACGATCGTGGTGGATAGCAGCACGTCGTAGTCGTAGTTGGAGAAGTCAAGCACAATCTTCTCCAGTTCCTCGGGCTTCATCTGTCCATGACCGATGGCAATACGGGCATCAGGGATATACTTGTGGATCATCTCTGCGATATGTGTCAGGTCGCTGATGCGGTTGTTGACAAAATAGACCTGTCCATTGCGCGACATCTCGAAGTTAATGGCGTCAGTGATAATCTCCGCGCCAAAGGTATGTATCTCCGTCTGAATCGGATAACGGTTGGGCGGCGGGGTCTGGATGACACTGAGGTCGCGAGCCCCGACAAGCGAGAACTGCAGGGTACGGGGTATCGGGGTGGCAGACATCGTGAGCGTATCGACGTTCGACTTCATCTGACGGAGTTTTTCTTTTGTGGAGACACCGAACTTCTGCTCCTCGTCGATGATGAGCAGGCCGAGGTCCTTGAACTTCACCGTCTTTCCGATAAGCTTCTGCGTACCTATTATGATATCTATCTTACCGTCGGCAAGGTCTTTCAGCAAGGCAGTGGTCTGCTTGCCGCTACGGGCACGGGTAAGGTAATCGACACGCACAGGCATATCCTTCAGACGACCTGCAAACGTGCGGAAATGCTGATAGGCCAGCACGGTGGTAGGTACGAGCACTGCCACCTGTTTGCCGTCGGTGGCTGCCTTGAAGGCGGCACGCACAGCAACCTCCGTCTTGCCGAATCCCACGTCACCACAGACGAGACGGTCCATCGGCTTGGCCTGTTCCATATCAGCCTTCACGTCCTGTGTGGCTTTCAACTGATCCGGCGTGTCCTCATAGAGGAAGCTAGCCTCCAGTTCATGCTGCAGATAGGTATCGTGGCTGAAGGCGAAACCTTTCTCGCGACGGCGCTTCGCGTACAGTTTGATAAGGTCACGGGCAATATCCTTGATATGGTTCTTGGTACGCTCCTTCAACCGTTCCCACTGCCCGGTACCGAGGGTGGAGAGGCGCGGAGGCTCACCATTGTCCTGCGACTTGTACTTCGACACCTTATATAATGAATGGATCGACACGTAGATGCAATCACCATGCTGATAGAGGATCTTGATCATCTCCTGATAGCCATCTCCCTGGGGCATTCTCACCAGACCTCCGAATTTACCGACGCCATGATCGACATGTACCACATAGTCGCCTATCTCGAACTGTTGGATTTCCTTCAGCGTGAGGGCCATCTTACCACTACGGGCCTTGTCGCTCTTCAAGTTGTATTTATGGAAACGGTCGAATATCTGGTGGTCGGTGAAGCAGCAAATACGCAGGTCATCATCGGCAAAGCCTTCATGGAGTGTCTTCTCAACAGGCGTGAAGGCGATACGGAGGTTGGAGGTGGACAGACTGGAATTATCCAGGATCTCCTTCAGACGTTCGTTCTGTTTCTGACTGTCGGCAAGGATATAGATCTGATAGCCTTGCAGCAGATAGTCCTCGAAAGTCTTGGCGAGCAGGTCGAAGTTCTTATGAAACAAGGGCTGCGTCGTGATGTGGAAACTGAGCGTCGTGTATTTCGTACTGCCAGATGACGGACGGTGACCGAACTCAATCCTACGGAGCGTCTCGGCATCGGCCATGAACTGGGCACCGGTGATCAGTTGTGACTCCTTGCGAAGTTGTCGCTCGATCTCCCGTTGTTCCACTTCGGTAGCATCGGCCATCTGCTCCATCTTAGCCTGAGCAGAGAAGCCTTCCTGATAGGCACGGTCGATGGCATCACGCACGTAGAGATAGTCTTTCGTAACGAGCATCACGTCCTTCGGCACAAACGACAGGAACGGTACCTTATCTTCTGCCACAACGGAAAGTTCCGGTACAATTTCGATGCGGTCGCGATGGTCCTTCGACAACTGGTCTTCCACCTCGAAAGTACGGATGGAGTCGATATCGTCGCCAAAGAAGTCAATACGGAAGGGGTACTCACAACTGAAGGAATAGACGTCGAGGATGGAACCGCGCAGGGCGAACTGCCCCGGTTCATAGACGTAGTCCACCTCACGGAAGCCAAACTCACGGAGGGTCTTCGCAATGTCAGTGACGCTGATTGTCTGGTCTTTCTCAAGCACGAGTGTACGCGAATCGAGACTCTGTTTCGAGACGACCAGCTCCGCCAGTGCCTCGGGGTAGGTAACGACATAGAGCAAAGCCTCCTGCTGTGCCAGTCTGGCCATGACCTCCGTACGAAGAATCTCACTGGCCGCATCGCGCTGGGCATACTTGATGGCCCGCCGATAGCTGGAAGGGAAGAACAGTACGTCACGACTGCCCATGAGCTGGGTCAGGTCGTGATAGAAATAGCCTGCCTCCTCAGCATCCTGCAACACAAACATCAAGCGCGACTTGCACTTTGACACCATGCTTGCAAAGAGCATCGGGGCCGATGAACCCAACAGACCTTCGAGGAAAATCGTACGAGCCGACGATTCGTTCCCGAGTTGATCTCGCCTACCCGACGCCTTCCCTATCTCTTTTGCCAGTGCCGACACCTGCGGCAACTGGGCATATAAACGCTCTAAATCTTGTATTTCCATCTCGTCACTGACGAAAGTTACCTGGTTTTGCCCAGAAACTGCATGCAAAGGTAGTGAATAAATTTAAAAATTAAGAATTAAGAATTAAGAATTAAGAGAAAACTGCCATTTTGTTTGCTCTTATCAATAATTATCTGTACTTTTGCACCATAAAAGCATAATTAAGATGCATACAAGCGACAGTATTGTCATCATACCGACCTACAACGAGAAGGAGAACATCGAGAAAATTATCCGTGCGGTGTTCGCCTTGGAGAAGTGTTTCCATATCCTTGTCATCGACGACGGCTCGCCCGACGGGACCGCCGCCATCGTGAGAAGTCTGATTGCCACAGAGTTCTCCGAACAGCTATACCTGTTGGAGCGCAGTGGGAAACAAGGGTTGGGTACTGCCTATATAGCAGGGTTCAGATGGGCACTGGAGCACGACTACGAGTATGTCTTCGAGATGGATGCCGACTTTAGCCACGACCCGAACGACCTGCCTCGGCTCTATGCAGCCTGCCATGACGACGGCTACGACGTGGCCATCGGCTCCCGCTATGTCACCGGCGTAAACGTGGTGAACTGGCCCATCGGACGGGTGCTGATGAGCTATTTCGCCTCCATGTACGTGCGCATTGTCACCGGTTTCCTGGTCCACGACACGACTGCCGGGTTTGTCTGTTACAAACGCCGCGTGCTGAAGACCATCGAACTCGACAAGATACGTTTTAAGGGCTATGGCTTCCAGATCGAGATGAAATACACAGCCTATAAGATTGGTTTCAAGATCAAGGAAGTATCGGTCGTTTTCGTAAACCGGCGCGAAGGCACGAGCAAGATGTCGGGCGGCATCTTCGGCGAGGCGTTCTTCGGTGTGATGCGCCTACGCTGGGACGGCTGGGTGAGAAAGTACCCGCGGATTGAGTCATAGTTTTAAGTTTGGAGTTTATAGATGATTACCTTATTATATAGAATCTATCAACTGTTTATCGGACTTCCCGTACTGATTCTGACCACTATCATTACCGCCTTTGAAGTAGGTATCGGAACGACCATCGGCAACGGCCACTTCTGGGGCTATTACCCTGGACGGTGGTGGGCAAAGATCATCCTGAGGTCACTGCTGATTCCCGTAAAGGTGGAGGGACGCGAGCATCTGGAGAAAGACCAGAGCTACGTCTTCGTGGCCAATCACCAGGGGGCCTTCGATATCTTCATCATCTATGGCTATCTGGGGCGCAACTTCAAGTGGATGATGAAGCACCAACTCGGCAAGATTCCCTTTATCGGCTATGCTTGCCGCAAGTCGCACCAGATATTCGTGGATAAACGCGGGCCGAAGAAAATCCAGAAGACATACGAGAATGCACGCGACATCCTGCAGGAAGGCTATAGCGTCACCGTATTCCCGGAGGGAGCCCGTACATTCACCGGCCACATGGGGAAGTTCAAGAAAGGTGCCTTTGCACTGGCCGACGAGCTGCAGCTGCCCGTCGTGCCGCTAACCATCAACGGCTCCTTCGACATTCTTCCCCGTATGAAAGGTCTCGTCAACTTCATCAACTGGCATCCGCTGCAGCTGACCATCCACCAGCCCATCTATCCTGTCGGCAAAGGACCGGAGAATGTGGAAGCCACCATGCGTCAGGCATACGACTCCGTGATGTCGGCGCTCGTACCAAAATACCAAGGCTATATAGAAAACCCAGACCAATGATTGCACGTGACATCATATTCTTCCTGTTACTGAACATTCTGCCATTCATCTACCTCGACTGGCGCAGTCTTTACAAAAAGGCAACATGGCGAAAGCGCCTGCTCTGTTGGCTGCCATGCGTGGCAATGACAGTTTACACTGTCTATCTGGCCCTGCAGCCGAACTTCATCCCCGACAACGACCGTATCTTCATCTTATACGGTTATCTGTTCTTGATCGGATTTATCATCGCACCGATATGGATCTATTGTCTTTGCTCTCTTAGCGGCAGAGGCTGTTCGACTCTTGTCAGGCGCTTCAAGGGGAAAAACAAGAAGCCCCGAAACTACGGTAATTTTCTGGGATTATTGGCAATACCTGTCATCTGGTTCATCCTGATATGGGGTTCTTCCATCGGCTTCAACGAATTGGAAGTCAACCATACGACCTATGAGTCGAAAGACATACCGGAAGCCTTCGACGGCTACCGCATCGTACTCTTTTCCGATGCGCACGTCGGCAGCTACTTGAAGCACAACGAGTGGGTGCTGCAACAGGCTATCGACAGCATCAACGCCCAGCGCGCCAACCTGATCGTCTTCACCGGCGACCTGCAGAATATCCAGCCAAAGGATCTGTATCCCCACATGGACGTGCTCAGTTCCCTGAAGGCTCAAGACGGTGTCTATTCCGTACTCGGCAACCATGACTATGCAGAGTATATGGACTACGACGAGGCCATGAAAGTGGGCAATGTCCGTGAGACCATCAGTCTCGAGCGACAGATGGGCTGGAATCTGTTGCTCAATGAGCATCGTATGATCGAGCATGACAGCAGCCATATCATCATAGCAGGCATGGAAAATGACGGCGACGGCAAACGATTCCCGCAGAAAGGCGACATCGCCAGAACGCTGGAAGGGGTTGCTGCGAACGACTTCATCCTCATGCTCGAACATGATCCCAGCGCATGGCGCCGTAAGATCATCCCTGACGGTCGCGCCCAACTGACGCTCAGCGGCCATACCCACAAGATGCAGTTCTCCATCTTCGGCTGGTGCCCGATGTCTCTCTCCGGCAAGGAGTTCAATGGCTGGGACAAGGAAGGCCGACAGTCACTCTTCGTCAGTGCAGGCGTCGGTGGTCTCATCCCCTTCCGCTTCGGCGCCACGGGTGAGATTGTCGTCATCACACTGAAAAAGGCTAAAGATTAGCAGCCAGGAACTTACGGCAGACTTCCACTGGAAGGCCACGACGACAGGCATAGTCGCGGAGCTGGTCTTCACCGATTTTCCCAAGATTAAAGTAATGGGCCTGAGGATGGGCCAGCATCAGCCCACTGACACTGGCATGGGGTTTCATAGCCCCACTCTCTGTCAGGCGAATGCCAATCTGTTTCATATCCAGCAGTTCGTTGAGCACAAAGTTCAGACTGGTATCCGGCAACGATGGATAGCCTACGGCAGGACGGATACCTTGGAATTTCTCCACCAGCATCTCCGGGATAGATAGGTGTTCATCCCTGGCATAGCCCCAGTATTCCTTACGGACCTGTTCGTGCAGACGTTCGGCAGCCGCTTCTGCCAGTCGATCAGCCAACAGCTGCATCATCATCTTCTGGTAGGCATCGCCGTCAAAGTCCGTTTCCAGACCATGATCCACAGAGGTGGCGAAGACACCAATTTTTGAGGTAAGCGACATACCTTCAGGAGCAATAAAATCAGCAAGGCACTGATAGCCACTCCCCTTCTCCTGCTGACGCAAACAGGGAATTCGCCTGCCATTATCGAGAAGTATGTCATCGCCGTCGCTTGCTGCATCATAAAGAAGAAAGATGGCATAGGCACGATACCCACCCTCCAGCTGTTGCAGGACAGCCTCGGCCTCACAGCGCAGACGTTCCTTCTCTGCCGGTTCCCTTACTTGCCAGGCATGGAAGAAATAGGACCAGTTGATATAAGCCGACAATTGGGAGATATCGTAGGTAAGTCTCATGCAGAGAGTTGTTAGTCAGTTCATCTAGAGAATTCAACAGGCTGCCCGACATAACTCGTATCAACCCTGCCATGCTGCCACACGGTATGTCCGTTACAGAGTGTCCGTTCCACGCGCCAGAGATACATGTGACCTTCCATCGGACTCCAGCCGCATTTACTCAGGATGAGATCTTTTGTCACCGTCCATCCTGTATCGGGCCGTACTATCACGATATCGGCCTGATAGTCTGGGCGCAGGAATCCGCGATGACGCACACCGAAAAGACGGGCCGGATTATGGCACATCAATTCCACAAGCCGTTCAAGGGAGAGGATACCCTGGTCCACCAGCTCCAGCATAGTAACGAGCGAGAACTGGATCATCGGCATGCCACTGGCTGCTTTGGCGCAGCCGCCTTCTTTCTGAGAGAGAAGATGAGGGGCGTGATCGGTACCAATGACACTGATCCGTCCATCCTTCAAAGCCTCGCGCAAGGCTTCGCGGTCACGCTCAGACTTGATAGCAGGATTACATTTGATACGTGTTCCGAGCAAAGGGTAGTCTCTGTCACAGAAATACAGATGGGAGACCGTTGCCTCAGCCGTGATGTTGGGGTCGTCGCCAAACAGTTCCAGTTCACGGGCCGTTGAGAGATGGGCCACATGCAGGCGAGCCTGATGTTTCTTAGCCAGAGCCACAGCCAGCCGTGTACTTTCATAACAGGCCTCAGCACTACGTATCTCTGGATGATGCGTCACCTTCGGATCGTCACCATACTTTTCCTTAGCAGCAGCCATATTACGATTGATGATACCCGTATCCTCACAATGCACCATGACAGGCATCTCTGCGGAGGCAAATATCTGCTCCAAGGCTTCCTGACGGTCAACGAGCATGTTCCCCGTCGAACTGCCCATGAAAAGTTTGATACCGGGGACGCGCCGTTTGTCAAGCCGTGGAAAGAGGGCCACATTGTCGTTGGTAGCACCAAAGAAGAAGGCATAGTTGACATGACTCTTCTCTGCTGCCAGAGCGTATTTCTCGTCAAGTGCTTCCAACGTGGTAGTCTGAGGCACCGTATTCGGCATGTCGAAGAAGGTCGTCACACCACCCGCTGCTGCTGCCTGACTCTCCGTATCAATATCAGCCTTGGCCGTCAGTCCTGGTTCCCGGAAATGGACATGGTCATCGATGACACCTGGCAATACAAAACAACCCGATGCATCTATGACCTCGTCATAGGACGCATCGGGCGTATGATTCACTTCAAGAATCTGTACTATCCTGGAATTCTCCACGAGGATGGAACCATCATAAAGTCTCCCTTCGTTGACGAGTGTTCCACCTTTTATCAGCGTTTTCATTTTTGAGGGAGATTAAGTGAAGGCAGACTTGTGGAGTCAGGCAACTGAGGATTCGGAGCCGGTGCCTGAGCAGCGGGAGCCTGCTGGGGCGTATCATCGACCAGACCATTCTGACGGGCCTGTATCTCATTGGCCGTCTGGTAGTACTGCTTGACATAGGCGTCATCCTTGAATTTCTTTGTTGCTTTGCTCATGATATCCTCTATCTGAGGCGTCAGCACTGGATAAGGGTAGCCACTCGTCATCATCATGAAGACGCCAGGACCCAGCACATTGTCGAAATTCTCGACGATGAAATTGGTCACAAGACTGTCCTCCTGCTGAGCCAGACGGGCTGCCTCGGCAGAAAGCTGTTTGTTGATGATATTTTCATCAATGCCGTCAAGCAGCATCTGACTCTGTTTGTGCGACAGTTCGTTCATCTCGTTGCCTATCTGGTCGTGACGATTGATGAACTGATAGAGCTTGTCGTTCAGCGGTGTGCCACTGACGCTACGTCCTGTATTATCAATACGAATCTCTATCTCACCCTTTTCCACGACCACCGGCATCATCAGCGACTGGTCGTCCATATAGAGATTTGCAAGTTTGACGGTATCAAGCAGTCCTGCAAAACGAAATTTGCCATGCACGACGTCACAGGAATCCAGATTCTTCAGTTCCTGGTCTTTCACGGTCTTCAGATAAAGTTTGCTACCATCAAGTGACGACACTGACGATGTGCCCTGAATCGAATAGGACTCAGCACATGACGTAAGTGTCACTATTACAACTAATGTGTATAGAATCTTGTTCATAAATAAATTGTTTCGCGGCACAAATGTACAACGATATATTGAAGTAGAAAAAAAAATTTGCGCATTTTAAAACAAATGCGCAATCTTTTATAGTTTTTTTGCCTCTTTTTCCATTTCATGGCCTATTCTGTGCGTAGAATATAGCTGAAGGACTGCTGCGATAAGCAGGGTTATCACCCATTTATTATATACATATTCTATATATGTAATGTAGCTCAGTCCGAAGACATTCCCCATACTGGCAATCATCAACAATGCCGAAAGGAGGAACATCACATCACTCAGGAGCATGATACGTCGCAGCCGACGAATAACGATGTTCGGTCCTTCATAGCGCTGGATGACCTGCATTGTCACGAATGCCAAGGCACCCACGGAAAACACATAAGGTGCTCCCCACCATGCCACCACACTGAGACCTGCACCGACAACCATCAGCGTAGCCCCCAGCAGATAGACTGCCGTCTGCCATTTATTCAGCTGTCTCATGCGCCACTACTCCTTTCGCCTCACGGTCATCATCACTCAGCACGAAAATGTCTTCATCGTCGGCCTTCATGAAAAAACGCTCCCTGGCAATCTTTTCCATCGCCTTGGGATTCCTGTCCAACTCACGGATACGGGCCTGGTCCCGCCGAAACTCAGCATTATACCTGTCCATCTCCTCCTGCAACTCATTGATACGCTGCCGGTTCTTCATGTGGTTCCAAAAACTGTTCTCATCGAGGAACCCGACGATAAGGACACCCAGGATACAGACGACGGCATACTTGAAGAATACAGAATGCCAGATACTGAGCAGGAAAGCCTTGATGCTGCTAAATACTTTCATATATACGTAATTTGTCTGCAAAGATACAAAATTCTCTTAATTCTTAATTCTTATTTCCCAACTTTTTTGTATCTTTGCCGAAAATTTACTCAGAACAAATATGGAATATATTGTTTCGGCCAGGAAATACCGTCCGATGACCTTCGACACTGTTGTAGGACAGTCTGCACTGACCACGACGCTGAAGAATGCCGTCAAGAGCGGAAAACTGGCTCACGCCTATCTCTTCTGCGGACCGCGCGGCGTGGGAAAGACCACCTGTGCGCGTATCTTCGCCAAAGCCATCAACTGCCAGAACCCGACAGCCGACGGCGAGGCCTGCAACGAGTGCGAGAGCTGTCAGTCGTTCAACGAGCAGCGCTCACTCAACATCTTCGAACTCGACGCAGCCAGCAACAACTCCGTAGAGCACATCAAGACGCTGATGGAGCAGACCCGCATCCCACCACAGCTTGGCAAATACAAGGTGTTTATCATCGACGAGGTGCACATGCTCTCCACCGCGGCCTTCAACGCCTTTCTGAAGACACTGGAAGAACCACCCGCACACGTTATCTTCATCCTCGCCACCACTGAGAAGCATAAGATCCTGCCGACGATTCTCAGCCGCTGCCAGATCTACGACTTTGAACGGATGACCATCCGCAACACCGTGGATCACCTGAAGCACGTGGCTGAGCAGGAAGGCATCACCTATGAGGAGCAGGCACTGGCAGTCATCGCAGAGAAAGCTGATGGCGGCATGCGCGACGCATTGTCGATCTTCGACCAGGCTGCCTCGTTCTGTCAGGGCAACATCACCTACGAGAAAGTGATTGAAGACCTGAACGTGCTCGATGCCGAGAATTATTTCCAGATCATCGACCTCTCTGTCAGCAATAAGGTTAGCGACATCATGGTCCTGCTGAACAACATCATCAACAAGGGCTTCGACGGAGGACTGCTGATACAGGGACTGGCCAAGCACGTGCGTAACGTGCTGATGGCCAAGGACCCGCAGACGCTTCCCCTGCTGGAGGTCAGCGACCAGCAGCGGCAGCGCTACCAGGACCAGGCCAAGCGCTGTGAGACGCGCTTCCTCTATCAGGCACTGAAACTGATGAACCAATGCGACATCAACTATCGCCAGTCCTCGAACAAGCGTCTGCTTGTGGAACTGACGCTGATTGAGATTGCACAGATTACGCAGCCTGACGACGATGGTGCCAGC
>ODAI012608622.1_pt1 | contig 11537 bp, 9 predicted proteins | sample 1539321 | NCBI WGS metagenome assembly ODAI01 (sample SAMN02144231, study PRJEB22623) | gut metagenome | biome: sheep rumen | host: Ovis aries | place: New Zealand
GATACTGTGGGGTGCGTACTTACAGGTCTTGATTACATCTTCTGCATTCATGATTAAACGGCCGGAGCGGGTGTGGGCACCACAGGCATTCACGATTATGATATCCGGATGATATGTGTCAATGACTTTTTCAACAATATCGCAATATACTGTATCTCCGGCAACCCAAATTGTTTTTTCGCCTTCTTTCACAAACACAAATCCGGATACCGGACCTGCTTTCTTAGCTAATTCATCCGTATCTCCATGTCTTCCATCAGTTCGATAGATTTTGATATCCTCAATTTCAATCCTGTCTTTTTCAAAATATTCCGTATTGGTAAAGCCAAGGCTTTTGCCCAACTGATTATCCTTCTGATTCTGAAAAATCATATGCATATCTTTTGGCAGGTAATCTGTCGAGAAATGATCTTCATGATCATGAGAGACAATACAAACATCCACATCCGATAAGATATCCTTTACAGGATAGGGAAGCGGAACAATGGGTTTAGTGATAAAGCGTTTCTCCTTTAAAGCTGTTTCTTTTTCTTCAGTGGAGCAGGGATCGCTTAACCAGGGATCAATCATAAATGTAATACTCGGATATTGAATTTTAATGGTTGCACTTCGAATTTGTTGAAAGATCATAAGGCCTCCTTTTTTGGATATTGTACACTACCTTTGGTATACTTGTGTCGAGGAATCACATATGAAAATTAAAAGTAAAAAAGTATGGATGGCAGGTATGTTTCATCCAGCAATAATAGAAATCGAAAATGAAAGTATAAAAAGAATAGGCGACTATAAAGAAGACGCGGATATGGATTATGGGGATTTGCGGATTGTACCCGGATTTATTGATATCCATTGTCATGGTGCCTATGGCTTTGATACCAACGATGCCAACCTGGAAGGACTTCGCAATTGGACAAAACGTATTGTCGAAGAAGGCGTTACAAGCTTTTTATGTACGACCATAACTCAATCCTATGATGTACTGTCTAAAGCGGTTCAAAATGTAGCTGAAGTTTGTGAAAAGGGTTATGAAGGAGCTGAAATTCTCGGAATCCATTTAGAAGGGCCTTATTTAAGCAAAGATTATAAAGGTGCCCAACCGGAACAGTTTATTAAAGATGCAGATATGGAAGAGTTTATAAGGCTTCAAAAGGATGCCAAGGGTATGATCAAATATATCACCATAGCCCCGGAAAATGATAAGGACTATGCATTGATTCGCTATTGTTCAGGGCATGGTGTTACGGTATCACTGGGACATAGTGGGGCAACTATATCCGAAGCAGGAGTGGCTTGTGCGAATGGGGCAAAGTGTATGACCCATGTTTATAATGGAATGTCCGGTTTTCACCACCGCAATAACGGTCTAGTCACAGCTGCCCTTCGAATGAAGGATGTCTATGGAGAAATCATCTGTGATATGAAACATTCCACACCGGAGGCAGTGAGTATATTCTTCCATGCCAAGGGAGGACATCGTGCCGTTATGGTCAGTGATGCGCTGAATTGTAAAGGATGTGCACCCGGTTCGGTATTCTATTTTGGCGGAAATGAGATTCATGTTCGGGAAGACGGGTCAGCAAGACTCAATGATGGAACCTTAGCGGGCAGTACGTTAAAGATCAATGAAGGACTTAAAAATCTTGTGGAAGTGGCCATGGTGCCTTTTGAATCGGCGATTAATTCCTGTACTTCCAACCCGGCAGAGTTATTAGGAATAGGTGATAAGAAGGGTTATATACGAGCAGGGAATGATGCCGATATCGTAATACTAAATGACGATTATTCTATCAAAGATGTTTATTGTAAAGGAAAACGGAGCCAGTAATTAAATCTGACTCCGTATATATTTTTAGCTTTGACTTTGTTTTTCAACAAGGCGTTCACCGCAATAGATGGCACGTAATGCCGGTTTATCAATTTTACCTGTCGCATTGCGGATTACCTTATCGAAGATGATCTTACGCGGACGTTTGTAACGAGGAAGATCCACACAGAATTGGTTTACTTCCTGTTCGGTTAATTCCATACCTTCTTTTACCTGAATGATGGCAGCTGCGATTTCACCAAGACGAGGGTCCGGTAAACCGATAACGGCTACATCATGGATCTTATTGTTGGCAGATAAGAAGCTTTCAATCTGTACCGGATAGAGGTTTTCACCACCGGAGATAATAACATCTTTCTTTCTGTCTACCAGATAGATAAATCCTTCGCTGTCCTGTCTTGCCATATCACCGGTATGTAACCAGCCGTTTTTCAATACTTCGGCAGTAGCTTCCGGGTTCTTATAGTATTCCACCATAACACCGCGGCCTTTTACGCAAAGTTCTCCGACTTCACCCTGTTTAACGACATTTCCTTCTTCATCGACAATCTTTGTCTTCCAGTTAAAGCCAGGAAGTCCGATAGCGCCGACTTTTCTTACATTGTCCAAACCTAAATGAACACAGCCCGGCCCTGTCGATTCGGATAATCCATAGTTGGTGTCGTACTTATGGTTAGGGAAGTAACGTAACCAATGTTTAATAAGTGAAGGAGGTACCGGTTGGGCACCGATGTGCATTAGACGCCATTGGTCTAAGTGGTAATCATCTTTGTTGATCTTACCGGAATCAAGCGCAGCTAAGATATCCTGTGCCCAAGGAACTAATAACCATACAATTGTACAACCTTCCTGGGATACAGCCGATAAAATCGCATCCGGTGAGTTACCTTTTAATAGTACGGCTCTGGAGCCTGTATATAGAGATCCAAACCAATGCATCTTAGCACCTGTATGGTACAGAGGCGGGATACATAAGAAGTTATCGTTCTTCGTTGTCTGGTGATGGATTGCTTCCATTTGAGCAGATTGTGATAAAGCCTCATGTAAAAGTAAGATTGGTTTTGGGAAACCGGTTGTTCCGCTTGAGAAGTAGATTGCTCCATAATCGCTGTCCTGAATCAGTACTAACGGTGCTGTAGATGAGGCGTTGCCGGCCTGTTTATAATAATCCTCTGCATAAGAAGGAGTTTGGTCGCCTACAAAGTACAACAGGGTGTTCTTTTTGATATGTCCTGCGATATCTTCAATACGTCCGATAAATTCCGGCCCATAGAACAACACATCTGAATCCGATGCATCCAGACAATAGCGGATTTCTTCACCGGTAAAACGGAAGTTTAATGGAACCGCAACCGCTCCGGCTTTTAAGATTCCGAAATAAATCGGTAACCATTCCAAACAGTTCATAAGTAGAATGGCGCATTTCTGTCCCTTGGAAATACCACGTTCAATCAACATATTGGCAACACGGTTTGCCTTTTCATCGAAGACAGACCATGTAATCTGACGACGGTAATAAGAGCGGGAAGTCGGCTGAATTAATTCATATTCCTTCCATGTTACACGCTGCTCTTCTTTAATTTCCGGGTTGATTTCAACTAAAGCAACCTCATTTCCATAAAGCTTACTGTTACGTTCTAATAAATCTGTAATAGGCATAAATCTCTCTCCTTATTTTAAGTAGAAGTCTGCCAGCTTCTTAAATGCCGGTAAGCTTCTTTCAATCATATCTCTGGATACGCAATATGCGATACGGACAAAGCCCGGTGTTCCAAAGCTGTCAGCCGGAACGATTAATAAATCGAATTCTTTAGCCTTAGCGCTGAATTCATTGGCATCTTCGATCGGTGATTTTACGAATAGATAGAAGGCACCATCCGGATGAATGCAGGTAAAGCCATATTCTGTTAAGGCATTGTAGATCAAATCACGGTTTTTCTTATATTCACCGATATCTGAGGCAAGACCTGTACATTTTTCAATCATATGCTGCATCATGCTAGGGGCACATACATAACCTAAAGCACGACCGGCACCACATACAGCTGCATATACATCTTTAGAATCGGTGATTTCGTCCGGTACTAAAATATATCCGATACGATCTCCCGGTAACGATAAGGATTTTGAGTATGAATAACATACGATTGTATCCTTATAATATTTAGTCACAAACGGAACTACACCTTCGTACACCAATTCACGATATGGCTCATCGGTAATTAAATAGATTGGATGACCATATTCAGCTTCTTTCTTAGTTAATAAATCCGCTAATTTCTGAATGGTTTCTTCGGTATAGACAACACCGGATGGGTTGTTCGGTGAGTTCACGATAATGGATTTCGTATTTTCGGTAATGGCTTTTTCTAAAAGATCAAAGTCAATCTGGAAGTTATCCGGATTGGATTTTACTTCTACCAAAGCAGCCCCTGTTGTTTCCACAAATACTTTATATTCCGGGAAATAAGGAGTAAAGGCAATGACTTCATCACCCGGTGTATATAAAGCCGTTAAGATAATCTTTAAAGATGCGGCAGCACCACATGTCATATAAAGATTTTCTTTGACAAAAGAAGTCCCCATGCGCTTATTTAAATCATCCACGATTGCCTGACGGCAGGCTGCATCTCCCTGGGCAGAAGTATATCCATGTAAATATACGTCATCCTTGGTATTAAGAAGCTCTAATAAAGTCTCTTTTACCTTAGCCGGAGCCGGTACATTTGGATTACCTAAACTGAAGTCAAATACGTTTTCCGGTCCGACAACTGCTTTACGCTGCAGGCCAAATTCAAATAAATCACGGATAACTGAGCGATTGTTCCCGTATTGTTTCATTTTTTCATTAATCATTATCGTTTCCTTTCCCTTCCTTAATTCTTTCATATGCCATTTCAATTCCATCGTCATCATCGTTTAATAAGCGGTTGACACGACTGATTGTAGTGGTAGAGGCACCGGTATGTTTTGTGATTTCCTGATAGGTCTTCTGTTCCAACAACATAGATCCCACTTCAAAACGCTGGGCCAAAGTCAGAATTTCATTAACAGTGCATACATCCCCGAAGAATTTATAACATTCCTCTTCTGTTTCTAAGGATAAAATGGCTTTAAAAAACATTTGTACTGATTGTGTATGAATATTCTTTTTCATAATTCCTCCGAAGCTGGGATAATACTTACAGCACTAATAATTTAACACTTTAACGCACTAAAGTCAATGAGATAAAAAATGTCAAAAATATCTTGATTTTATATTAATATCGATATAAACTTTAACGTGTCAACGCTTTAACGTGATAAAGCACTAAAGCAAGGGAGGGTTTGATTATGTTTATTAAAGCTGCAATGTTAATCGTATTTTTTGCGGTTATGTTGTACATCGGATTTATGAGTCGAAAATATTCGACGGATGTAAATGGATTTGTATTAGGCGGAAGAACAGCCGGACCGTGGATCACGGCGTTTGCGTTTGGTACATCTTATTTTTCTGCCGTTGTCTTTGTAGGATATGCAGGACAGTTTGGTTGGAAATACGGTATTGCCGCAACCTGGGCCGGTATCGGTAACGCCTTGATCGGATCATTATTGGCATGGGTTGTTTTGGGAAGAAGAACCCGCATTATGACCCAGCATTTGGATTCAGCAACGATGCCGCAGTTCTTTGAAGCAAGATTTGGATCACCGGCATTAAAGATCTGTGCGTCTCTTGTTACATTTATTTTCTTAATCCCTTATACTGCTTCTTTATATAATGGACTATCCCGATTATTCGGAATGGCATTTAATATCGATTACTCCATCTGTGTTATTGTCATGGCCGTACTTACCTGCATCTATGTTGTAGTAGGCGGTTATATGGCAACTGCCATCAATGACTTTGTACAGGGAATTATCATGTTGTTTGGAATTTGTGCGGTTATCGCTGCTGTATTAAAATCACAGGGTGGTTTCCTTGCAGCGCTTGATGGTTTAGGACAGGTTGTTGATGAAAGTGTTTCTACAACACCGGGTATCTTTAACTCCTTCTTTGGACCGGATCCAATTAACTTATTGGGAGTTGTATTACTTACATCTTTAGGTACATGGGGTCTTCCTCAGATGGTTCAGAAATTCTATGCCATCAAGAGTGAAAAATCCATTTCCACAGGCGCTATTGTATCCACTGCATTTGCGTTTATCGTAGCCGGCGGATGTTACTTCTTAGGTGGTTTCGGACGTTTGTTCTCCGATCAGATCGATATTGCGGCCAATGGCTTTGACTCGATTATTCCTACGATGTTATCAGGCTTACCGGATATCTTAATTGCGGTTGTGGTAGTACTCGTATTATCTGCTTCAATGTCAACTTTATCATCGCTTGTATTAACATCCAGCTCTACTTTGACATTAGACTTATTAAAAGGTTATGTGATCAAGGATATCGATGAAAAGAAGCAGGTATTCATCATGCGTGTGTTGATTGTGGTATTCGTAGCGATTTCCGTAATTATTGCGATTGTTCAATATAAATCCAACGTAACATTTATTGCACAGCTCATGGGTATTTCCTGGGGTGCTTTAGCCGGCGCATTCTTAGCACCGTTCTTATATGGCTTATATTGGAAAAAGACTACAAAAGCCGCATGCTGGTTCAGCTTTATTTTCTCAACCGTATTTATGCTGGCAAACATGTTTGTAAAGCCGATGTTCCCGGTATTATTACAGTCTCCGATCAATGCAGGCGCATTCTGTATGATCTTTGGATTAATCACAGTACCGATCATCTCATTATTTACACCAAAACCGGACGCTAAGGTTGTTGAAGAATCCTTCGCATGCTACGAACAGAAAGTTCTGGTAAGTCAGAAGGAAGCTTTAGCGGACGAAGACTAATAATGATTATCGATACACATACACATATTTATCCGGATCACCAGGCAGGACGCATCGTAAAACATTTGAGCCATCAGGCGCACCTGCATGCATTTAGTGATGGAAGGACGGATTCCCTGCTTCAGTCAATGACAGAAGCGGGGATTTCTGTATCTCTTGTGTTACCTGTCGCAACGCGTCCCGACCAGGTCACAAAGATCAATCGCCAAATGAAGGAATTGAACGAAAGCTATAAAGATCAGATTATTTCATTAGGAGCTATGCATCCTTATTATCCGGAATACGAAGAAGAATTAGAATGGTTGAAAGAAAATGGCTTTAAGGGTATAAAGGTCCATCCGGTTTATCAATCCGCTCAATTAGATGATCCAAAGTATCTAAAAATCTTTGCCAGAGCGAAAGAGCTTGATATGACTGTTGTAACCCATGCCGGAATCGATATTGGCGCAATGGACCAGGTATGCTGCTCTCCAGATATGGCAAGGCATGTCGTGGAACAAATCGGTCCCTTTAAATTCGTGCTGGCACATATGGGCGGCTGGCACAATTGGGATGAAGTGATTGATACGTTAAAGGATACAGGAGTGTACCTGGATACGGCTTTCTCTACCGAAGCCTTTACTCCTTTATGGGATGGATATTGGAAAGAAGAAGATACTTTCATGTTGTCGGAAGAGAAGATGACAGAAATGATCCATGCCTTTGGGGCAGAGCGCATTTTATTTGGAACGGACAGCCCATGGAGTTCACAGAAAAGGGTAGTGGACTTTATCGAAAGACTTCCTCTAAACAATGAGGATAAAGAGAAGATTTTTTCACTTAACGCAAAAAAATTATTCATGATTTAAAGACCGGTAATAACCGGTTTTTTATCATGAAAAAAGGAGCGATAATTCGCTCCTTAATGCTTATAGATCTGCAATTTCATCCTGTGTAAGGATGTGGATACCGTTGCGGCGAAGTGCCTTTTCGGCAACTTTTGGATCATCTACCTTGAATGTCATCAAAGCTTTGTCTGTGCTTAAGATGGCATACATGTAGTTGATGTTGATATTTTCTTTTGTGAAGATGGTTAATACATCGTTTAATCCACCCGCAACATGAGGAATTTCCACTACGACAACCGGATTTAACTGGTTGATATAGCCTTCCTGTTTTAATACTGTTGTGGTTTCTAAAATATCATCTACGATAATACGCACAATCCCAAAGCCTTCTGTTTCGGCAAGAGATAAAGCACGCATATTGATGTTGTTGTCGGCAAGAACCTGTGTCAGTTCATTCATTGCGCCCGGACGGTTTTCTACAAAAACCGATAATTGTTTAATACTCATGATTTCCTCCTAGATTTTACGCTTGTCGATGACGCGGACAGCTTTTCCTTCAGAACGGGTAATGCTCTTTGGAGCAACTAAGGTAACTTTAGCCTTAATACCTAACATAGATTTTAATCCATCCACTAATTCCTTCTGACGGCGGGAAACTTCACCAACATTATCTGTGAACATTTCCGGAGTCATTTCAACGCGAACATCAAATGTATCGCTGTTGTTTACACGGTCAACGATAATCTGGTAGTTTGCAGGATATCCATGGTTCAATAATACGGTTTCAATCTGTGAAGGGAATACGTTTACACCGCGGATAATTAACATATCATCGGTACGTCCTCTAGGCTTAGCCATCTTAATGAGTGTTCTTCCGCAGGAGCATTTTCCACGGCTTAATACGCAGACATCTCTTGTACGGTAACGTAATAGAGGGAAGCCTTTCTTATCTAAAGATGTAAATACTAATTCACCCTGGGTGCCTTCCGGTAATACTCTTCCTGTTTCCGGATCGATAATTTCCGGATAGAAGTGGTCTTCGTTAATGTGCATTCCTGACTGTTCAGAACATTCGAAGGAAACGCCCGGACCGGATAATTCTGTTAATCCGTAAATATCATATGCCTTGATACCTAATTTCTGTTCGATATCACGACGCATTTCTTCAGACCATGCCTCAGCACCGAAGATACCAGCCTTTAAAGGAATTTCATCCGGTGTTAAGCCCATTTCCTGCATTGTTTCAGCTAAGTATGCAGCATAAGACGGTGTACAGCATAAGATTGTCGCATTTAAGTCACGGATGAACATGATCTGTCTTTCCGTATTTCCGGAAGAAGTTGGGATTGTTAAGCAGCCAACTTTATGAGAGCCGCCGTTCAAGCCCGGACCACCTGTGAATAAGCCGTATCCATAAGATACCTGGCATACATCTTTATTGGTAGCGCCGGCAGCTGTTAAAGCACGTGCACAACATTCTTCCCATAAATCGATGTCAGCCTGTGTATAGAAGGCAACAACACGCTTACCGGTTGTTCCGGAAGTAGATTGAATACGAACACATTCTTCTAAAGGAGCACCCACAAGTCCATAAGGATATGCTTCACGAAGGTCTGCCTTAGAAAGGAACGGAAGCTTCTGTAAATCATCGATGGATTTAACATCTTCCGGTGTAACGCCCTGATCTTCCATTTTCTTACGGTAGTAAGGAACGTGGTCCCAAACATATTTTACCTGTTTAACGATTTTTTCATCCTGAATTTTGCGCATTTCTTCCCTTGAGGCAAGTTCTACCTCGGGTTGATAGTAATTTTCCATAATATAAGTCCTTCCTTTTTTTCTTTCTATTTATTTTGTGTTAGCTGTTGCGGCCCAGATCAAAAGCTTTAAGATTTAATTCAACGAATTTTGCCGGTACGCAATCACGTACAGCCTGTTCCCATTTTTCAACCGGGATATCGAAGTAACGGGATAAACGGCCCATTAATACGATATTAACGGCTTTTACAGAACCGGCTTCTTTGGCAAGTGCAAGGCAGTCTAAAGCATCAATCTGAATACCGAGATCTTTAATTTTTTCTACAAGATTTTCCGGATATTTCGCAACTCCTGTGATAACAGGCATTGGATCCATTTCCTGGATATTGGTTACGATTCTTCCATCCGGTTTTAAGTATTCGATATAACGTGCAGCTTCGAGTTTCTCGAAGGACACAATAAAGTCTGCTTCGCCCTTATCTACGATCGGAGAATAAACCTTATCTCCAAAACGTACATAAGTGACAACACTACCTCCACGTTGTGACATGCCGTGTACTTCCGACACTTTTACATCATAACCTTCTTCTAGAAGGATATGTCCTAATAACTTACTGGCAAGCAGGGAACCCTGTCCACCAACACCGACAATTAATACATTTTTTGTCATATTAAGCTTCCTCCTGTGCCTGCAGAGCACCGAAGCGGCATAACTGCTGACATACACCGCATCCTACGCATAATGTTGGATCTACCATAACGGTCTTGCCCGGTTTGCTTAAAGCAGGGCAGCCGATACGCATGCAGGCTGTACAGCCGACACACTTTTCAGGATCTACATGCAGAGGCGGATTATGCTTCACATTTTTGAGTAATGCACATGGACGGCGGGAGATGATCACTGATGGCTCTTCAGCTTTCAACTCTTCCTTAACCGCTGCTTCTGTTTCAGCTAAATCATATGGGTCAACAACGCGAACACGGTTAATACCCATGGACTTACATAAAGCTTCTAAATTTACCTTACCGGCAGGATCACCGTGAATGTCGAGTCCGGTAGTCGGATTTTGTTGGTGACCGGTCATACCGGTGATAGAGTTATCTACAATAATTACAGTTGAATTACTCTGGTTGTAGGCGATGTTGGCAAGACCTGTCATACCGGAGTGCATGAATGTGGAATCACCGATGACACCGACAGTCTTGGATTCGCTTGCGCCATTGTTTGCCTTGTTGAAACCATGGATGGAACTTACGGAAGCACCCATACATAATGTGGTTTCAATCGCATTTAACGGTGCAGCAGCACCAAGTGTATAACATCCGATATCACCTAAGGTTGTAATCTTGTTCTTAGAAAGAACGAAGAATAAACCACGGTGTGGGCATCCCGGACACATTGCCGGTGGACGAACCGGCAGCGGTTCATCTAAATGTTTACATTCAGGAACTGCCTGATTGAATTTTGCGGCGATCAGTCCCTGAGAGAATTCGCCTTCCATCGGTAATACATCTTTACCGGTAACCTTTAATCCTAATTGCTTACAATGGTTTTCAATGATTGGATCTAATTCTTCAATCACAACTAACTGCTCTACATCTTTGGCAAAATCAAGGATTTTCTGAACCGGTAATGGATTGACCATACCCAGTTTTAAGATGCTGACAGAATCACCAAAGACTTCCTTGGTGTATTGATAGCTGGTAGAAGAAGTGATGATACCCATCTTTTTACCAGGGTTTTCAACACGGTTTAATTCACTGGTTTCTGCATATTCAATCAATTTTTTAGTACGTTCTTCTACGAATGGATGACGACGAATCGCATTGGCCGGAGTCATTACATATTTCGCAATATTCTTAGTATATGGTTTCTGTTCCGGTTCTACTCTTTCGCCCGGGTCCACTACGCTTTGCGAGTGGGCGATACGGGTACACATTTTGATGATAACCGGTGTATCAAATGTCTCTGAGATTTCATACGCAATTTTTGCGAATGCATAAGCTTCTGCAGAATCCGATGGCTCCAACATCGGAACTTTTGAAGCGATCGCATGATGACGGGAATCCTGTTCGTTTTGGGATGAGTGCATACCTGCATCATCTGCTACGACGATCACAAGACCACCGTTAACTCCTGTATACGACATGGTATACAAAGGGTCGGCAGCTACGTTCAATCCTACGTGCTTCATACCGCACACACTGCGTTTTCCTGCAAGGGATGCACCGAACGCAACTTCCATGGC
>ODAI010433006.1_pt1 | contig 11536 bp, 7 predicted proteins | sample 1539321 | NCBI WGS metagenome assembly ODAI01 (sample SAMN02144231, study PRJEB22623) | gut metagenome | biome: sheep rumen | host: Ovis aries | place: New Zealand
CGGGTGGTTCCCTTGAGCGAAATGCCGCCCAGCACGTTCAGGTCCAGGCTGTCGGCGAGTTCCAGGCCGAAGCCGAAAGTGCCGCTGGCCGGAATCACCGGGTTTTTGAGGCGGATGCCGCACAGTTCTTGAGACAGGTCCTTTGCTACCATATCAGTTCCTCCTTCTTGAAGACGGGGCCGTCCTTGCACACGCGCCGGGGGCCGTTTTGGGTCTGGATGCTGCAGCCGTAGCAGAAGCCCGCGCCGCAGCCCATGCGCTCTTCCAGGGAAACCTCGCCGGGGGTATGGATGGCCGAGCAGACGGCCTTCAGCATAGGCTTGGGCCCGCAGGCATAGAAATAATCGTAGGAGATGTTTCCGATTCTCAGGACATCCGTCACAAAGCCTTTTGTCCCGGCCGAGCCGTCCATCGTGGCAATGTGGACGGTTGCGCCAAGCTGCCTGAACTCCTCTGCGAGCATCACTTCCGAGGCTGTATTGAATCCCAGGACGACGGTGATTTCCTTCTCCTGGGCGCACAGTTCCTTCGCCAGGAGATACAGGGGAGCGGCTCCCACGCCGCCGCCCAGCAGGAGCGCTTTGTGAGAGCAGGCGTCGATGTCGAAACTGTTGCCCAGGCCCGTCAGGGCGCAGACCCGGTCCCCGGGCCGCTTGGCGGACAGGGCGGCCGTCCCTTCGCCGACGACTTTGTACACAAGCGTGAGCGTCTCCCAGTCGCAGTCGTGGACCGAGATCGGGCGGCGCAGGAACTTGCCCTCGACGGCTACCTGCACGAACTCGCCGCTGCAGCGGATCGCGGAGGGGTCGCCCCCGAGCTTCATCCGGAAAGTCCGGGGAGCCAGCGGAAGGTTTTCCAGGACGGTGAAGGTCACTTCTTTCATTTACTTATACTCTTCGTCGATGGTGGAAATGCCCAGGGTAATCTCTTCCAGCACGTCCAGGAGCACCCGCACGGTTTCCAGGGCCGTGAAAATGGTGACATTGTTCTCCACGGCGGTACGGCGGATCTCGTAGCCGTCCAGGTGGCTGGATTTCTGGTTCAGGTCGATCGTGTTGATCACATATTTCACATGGCCTTTCCTCAGGGCCTGGCAAATCTCGTCGCTGCCCTCGTTGAGTTTCTTGAGGGTCTTGGTCCGGATGCCGTGCTCCTTGAGGAAGGCGGCCGTGCCCCGGGTGGCCTCGATGTTGAAGCCCAGGTTGTAAAAGCGGCGGATCAGGGGCAGGGCATCCTCCTTGTCTTTGTCGGCAATGGTGGCGAACACGGTCCCGTAGGACTTGATGTCCATGCCGGAGGCCTGCAGGGACTTGTACAGGGCCCTGTTCAGGGACTTGTCATAGCCGATGGCCTCGCCGGTGGACTTCATCTCCGGAGACAGGTAGGTGTCGATGCCCTTGATCTTGCCGAAGGAGAAAGCCGGCGTTTTCACGAAGTGGCGCTTGCGCTCGGGGAAGTACACCTCGGTGATGCCCTGTTCCTTCAGGGAGTGGCCCAGCATGACCCGGGTGGCGATTTTGGCCATGGGAACGCCCGTGCTCTTGGAGATGAACGGCACGGTGCGGGAGCTTCTGGGGTTCACCTCGATCACGTACACGTTTTCGTCGGCGTCCACGATGAACTGGATGTTGAAAAGGCCCACGATGCCGATCTCCCGGCCCAGCTTCACGGTGTCGTCGATAATCTCCTGCTTCACCTTGGGGCTGAGGCTGAAGGAAGGGTACACGCTGATGGAGTCGCCGGAGTGGATGCCGGTTTTCTCCACGTGTTCCATGATGGCGGGGATGAACACGTCTTTCCCGTCACAGATGGCATCTACCTCGGTTTCCTTGCCCATGATGTATTTGTCTACCAGCACCGGGGAATTCTCGTTGATCTCCACGGCGTTCTGCAGGTAGTGGCGCAGGGTGGCCTCGTTGCCCACGATCATCATGGCGCGGCCGCCCAGCACGAAGCTGGGACGCACCAGGACCGGATAGCCGATGTCCTCGGCGGCCTTCACGCCCTCTTCCACCGTGGTCACGGCGTGGGCCTTGGGCTGCCGGATGCCGGTGCGGCGCATCACGGCCTCGAAAAGTTTGCGGTCTTCGGCGTTGTCGATGGCCTCCAGGCCGGTGCCGATCAGCGGAACGTCGAACTCTTCCAGCGGCCCGGCCAGGTTGATGGCCGTCTGCCCGCCCAGGGTGACGATGACCCCGTCCGGGTTCTCCAGGTGGATGACATTCATCACGTCTTCCGTGGTGAGGGGCTCGAAGTAGAGCTTGTCGGAAATGGTATAGTCGGTGGAGACGGTTTCCGGGTTGTTGTTGATGATGATGGCCTCGTAGCCGGCTTCCCGGATGGCCCAGATGGCATGGACGGTGGAATAGTCGAACTCCACGCCCTGGCCGATCCGGATGGGCCCGGAGCCCAGCACCAGGATTTTCTTGCGTGTGGAGGGGATGGACTCGTTCTGCTGCTCGTAGGTGGAGTAGAAGTAGGGCACGTACGTGTCGTGCTCGGCGCAGCAGGAGTCGATCATCTTGTACACCGGGACGATGTTCTCCCGGAAGCGGAGGCGGATCACATCGGCCTCCTTCCAGCCCCAGAGCTCGCCGATGAACTTGTCGCCGAAGCCCATCCGTTTGGCCTCTTTCAGCACGGCGACATCTCCCACGGCCGCTTTCACCTTCCGCTCCATGCGGATGATGTTGTAGATCTTCTCCAGGAAGAGCATGTCGATCTTGGTGCGGTCGTAGATGCGGGAGAGGTCTATCCTCAGGCGCAGCAGCTGGGCGATGGCGTGGATGCGGTCGTCCGTGGGGGTGGAGATATACTCCAGGAGGCGTTCCTCGGACCAGTCGTCGAACTTCTTTTTATGGATGTGGCAGCAGCCGCTCTCCAGCGAGCGCATGGCCTTGAGGATGCTTTCTTCCAGGGTGCGGCCGATGGACATCACCTCGCCGGTGGCTTTCATCTGGGTGCCCAGCTCGTTGGAGGCCTCGCTGAACTTGTCGAAGGGGAAGCGGGCCACTTTGGCCACCACGTAGTCGATGGCCGGTTCCGTGCAGGCCGGGGCGCCGGCCACGGTGATCTCGTCCAGGGTGAGCCCCACGGCGATCTTGGCCGTGACGCGGGCGATGGGGAAGCCGCTGGCCTTGGAAGCCAGGGCCGACGAACGGGACACGCGCGGGTTTACCTCAATAATGTAGTACTTGAACGAGAGCGGGTCCAGGGCGAACTGTACATTGCAGCCGCCGGCGATGTTCAGGGCGCGGATCAGGCGCAGGGCGCTGTCGCGGAGCATCTGGTATTCCTTGTCGGTGAGGGTGAGGGCGGGGGCCACGACCATGGAGTCGCCGGTGTGGACGCCAACCGGGTCGATGTTCTCCATGGAGCAGATGGCGATGGCGGTGTCGTTATGGTCCCGCATCACCTCGAACTCGATTTCCTTATATCCCTTGATGCTCTTTTCCACCAGTACCTCGTGCACGGGAGACAGGTACAGGGCGTTCCGCATCATGTCCGCCATCTCTTCCGGGTTGTAGGCGAAGCCGCCGCCCGTGCCGCCCAGGGTGAATGCGGGCCGAAGGATCACCGGATAGCCGATTTTCTCTGCCGCGGCCAGGCCTTCTTCCACGCTGTAGCAGATCTCGGAGGGAATCACGGGCTCACCGATCCCGATGCACAGCTCTTTGAACAGCTCCCGGTCTTCGGCCTTCTCGATGTCTTTGAACGAGGTGCCCAGGATCTCTACGCCGCATTCTTCCAGCACGCCTTTCTTGGCCAGCTGCACGGCCAGGTTCAGGCCGGTCTGGCCGCCCAGGCCGGGCACCAGGGCGTCCGGGCGCTCGTAGCGGATGATCTTGGCCACGTATTCCAGGGTGAGGGGCTCCATGTACACCTTGTCGGCGATATTGGGGTCGGTCATGATGGTGGCCGGGTTGGAGTTCACGAGGATGACTTTGTAGCCCTCTTCTTTCAGTGCCAGGCAGGCCTGGGTGCCTGCATAGTCGAATTCTGCGGCCTGGCCGATCACGATAGGGCCGGAGCCGATGACCATCACTTTCTTGATATCTGTTCTTCTAGGCATTTTGCCGCTCCTCCATCATTTTAATGAATTTGTCGAAAAGATAAACATTGTCCTGCGGGCCGGGGGCGGCCTCCAGGTGGAACTGTACGCCGAACACCTGCTGCGCACGGTCTTCCAGTCCGGCGACATAGCCTTCGGGGACCAGCGTATGCGTGACGGTGAGGCCCGTCCCTTCCAGGGAATCTACCCGGTAGGTCTGGTTGAGCACCGCGATGTTGATGCGGCCGCTTTCCGCGTCCCGGACGGGATGGTCCCCGTGCATGCCGCAGCCCATGGGGAGCAGCTTGGCACCGTATTCCAGGGCGATCACTTCCATGCCCAGGCCGATTCCCAGGATGGGCAGCTTCCCTTTGAGCTGGGAGAAGAGGGTGCGGACTTCCGGGGCTTCCAGGCCGGAAACCGGACCGTTGGACAGCAGTACGCCGTCCGGCTTGAAGGCCAGGATGGCATCGGCCGAGGAGTTGAACGGGACGATGGTCACGTTGCATCCGCGTTCTTTCAGGCGGTAGAGGATGCTGTTCTTGATGCCGCAGTCTACGGCCACCACATGGAAGCGATGGTGCGGGGTGCGGGTGACCCAGCGCTTGCGGCAGCTTACCCGTTTGAGCTGGTCCGTGGGGCGGGGCGTGGAAGCAATCAGGGCCAGGGCTTCTTCCTTGGGCATGTCGGCATCTACGATGGCGGCCATGGGCCGGCCCGTTTCCCGGATAATCTTGGTGAGCATCCGGGTGTCGATGCCGCTGACGCAGGGGATGCCGTGCTCTTCCAGCTCCTCTTCCAGGGTTTCGGTGAAACGGAAGTTGCTGGGCGTGTCGCAGCATTCCCGGACAACGAGGCCGCCCAGGCAGCTGCTGCGGGACTCGAAGTCCTCGTCCGTGATGCCGTAGTTCCCGATCAGGGGATAGGTCATCACCACGATCTGGTCGGCGTAGGAGGGGTCCGAGATAATTTCCTGGTACCCGACCACCGACGTGTTGAATACAATCTCCGAAACCCGGTTGCAGGAGGCGCCGAAGCCCACTCCGAGGAATTCCTCTCCGGTTTCCAGCACAAGTTTTTTAGAAGGCCTGATCATATCTGTAAATTGTTTTTCCGTTTTTGATGGTTTCCACTACCAGTCCGTACACCTGCATCCCGTCGAAGGGGGTTGCGTGCCCCTTGGAGGCGAAGCGGGAACTGTCGATGACAAAGGGTTCGTCCAGTTCTATCCGGACTTTGTCCGCCGGGGCTTCCGGCAGCCGGAAGATGCGCCGGGGAGCCGTCGAGAGGGCCTCTACGACCCTTTCCAGCGTCACGCGGCCGGTGCGGACCAGGCCGGTGTACAGCACGGGGAAGGCCGTCTCCAGCCCGACGATGCCCATGGTGCTGCCTTCCAGGCCCCGGGATTTCTCCTCGGCCGAATGGGGGGCGTGGTCCGTGGCGATGGCGTCGATGGTGCCGTCCACAAGCCCTTCGATGAGGGCTTCCCGGTCTTCGGCGCTCCTGAGGGGCGGATTCATCTTGAAGCGTCCGTCTTCCTGCAGGTCGTCCTCGCACAGGGTCAGGTAATGGGGCGCCGTTTCGCAGGTGACCCTTACGCCCCGGGCCTTGGCCTCCCGGATCAGCGACACGCTTTCCTTGGTGGAAATATGGCAGACATGGTAGCGGCACCCGGTTTTCCCGCAGAGCTCCAGGTCCCGCGCGATCTGGCCCCACTCGCTCTCGGAGCAGATTCCTTTGTGTCCGTGCTCCCGGGCATACCGCCCGTCGTGGATGTAGCCGCCCCTCAGGAGGGAATTGTCTTCGCAGTGGGCGGCCAGGATTACGTCGAAGCGGGCGGCAGCCTCCATGGCGCGGAGCATGATGTCCGGGTTTTGCACGCCGGAACCGTCGTCCGAGAAGGCCACGCAGCGGCCCTTGAGGGCCTGGAAATCTACCAGCTCCCGGCCTTTGCGGCCTTTGGTGATGGAGGCGTAGGGGAGGACGGTGACGAGGGCGTCCCGGTCGATGGCGGCCTGCTCCAGGGCCAGGGTTTCGGGACTGTCCGGGACCGGATCCAGGTTGGGCATGGCGCATACCAGGGTATAGCCGCCCCTGGCGGCAGCCCGGGAACCGCTCAGGATGGTCTCCTTGTAGGTTTGTCCAGGCTCCCTGAAATGCACGTGAATGTCGGCGAAGGCGGGAAGTTCTACTACCATATAACCAAAAAAAAGACAACCATAAAGGCTGTCTGGATAACTGCTAAAGGGGAAATGATGCCAACGATGCATCGGAGCCGAAGACGCCGGAGCATTTGTGCTGGGATGTGATGGAGTTGTTCATCATTTCACGCTTTGCATGCAAAGTTAAGTGATTTTACCGGATTTTTCCAAAAAAAATCTGCTAAAATATCAACATCCCTATTGTTGAAAATTATTTTTCAGGAAATGACAAAATGGATTTGCAAGGCTCGAAGATTCCCCTTAACTTTGCATCCCGTTGTTAGTGGATGTTTTTAACCCTTATAGTATATGAAACCAGTTTATTCCGGCAAGACAAAAGATGTCTTCGCGCTTGACAACGGCCATTATCTCCTTAAATTCAAAGACGACTGCACTGGAAAGGACGGCGTGTTCGATCCCGGGGAGAACTCCGTAGGCCTCACCATCGAGGGCGTGGGGGATGTGAACCTTCGCATGTCCATCCATTTCTTCGAGAAGCTCAACGCCATGGGCATCCGCACCCATTATGTGAGCGCCAACCTGAAAGACACCACGATGGAAGTGCTTCCCGCCAAGGTGTTCGGCCATGGCCTGGAAGTGATCTGCCGCCACAAGGCAGTGGGCAGCTTCATCAAGCGCTACGGTGAGTATATCCAGCCCGGAACGGACCTTCCCGCCTATGTGGAGATGACCTTCAAGAACGACGCCAAAGGAGATCCGCTGGTGACCAAGGATGGCCTCATCGTCCTGGGCATCATGAGCGCCGAGCAGTACGACGCCATCAAGGAAATGACCCAGAAGATCACCCAGGTGGTAGCCGACGACCTCAAAGCCAAGGGACTTGTCCTGTACGACATCAAGTTCGAGTTCGGCTACGACGCCCAGGGCCAGGTGATGCTCATCGACGAAATCGCCTCCGGCAACATGCGTGTGTACAAAGACGGGGAATACATTGACCCGATGACCCTTTCCAAACTGTTCTTCGCATGATGAAAGTCGCCGTCATCATGGGCAGCGCCAGCGACTGGGACGTCATGTCCCCGGCTTGCGCCACCCTGGAAGAGTTCGGAATCCCCTATGAGAAGAAGGTGCTCAGCGCCCACCGCAATCCCGGCCCGCTTGCAGCTTATGTGGCTGCGGCGCCGGACCAGGGCTGCGAGATCATCATCGCCGGGGCCGGCGGCGCCGCCCATCTTCCCGGAGTGATCGCCGCCTACACCACGCTCCCCGTGATCGGCGTCCCGGTCAAGTCCAAGGCCCTGATGGGACTGGATTCCCTGCTTTCCATCGTGCAAATGCCTTCGGGCATTCCCGTGGCCACCATGGCCATCGACGGAGCCCGGAACGCTGCCTTGTACGCCATATCCATTCTCGCCCTGCACAATCCGGACCTCGCTTCCAAGCTGAAGCAGTTCCGCCAGCAGCAGAGCGACAAGGTCCTTGCTACGGTCCTGTAACAGTATGCCCACCCCTGCGCCACTGCCGGGGTGGGCGTTTTTTTAATATACTTTAGAAATCTAGCTTTATGAAAAGTGGTAGGTTGTTCGTGGAGAAAAAAGACCGTTTCCGGGTAGAGGCGGGAAGTCTGCTTGCAGAGTTCAATGAGAACCTGTCGCTGCATCTGGGGAGCCTCCGGCTCCTGAACGTGTACGACCTGTTCGGCTTTACTCCGGAGCTGCTGGAGAAATGCCGGTACAGCGTTTTCGGCGAGGTGGTTACGGATACGGTCACGGATTCCCTGGATCTTTCCGGGAAGAAGTATCTGGCCGTTGAGTACATTCCGGGCCAGTTCGACCAGCGTGCCAGTTCCGCCGTGGACTGCGTGCACCTGATCGACCCGCACGCCCGGGTGGAGATCAAGAGTGCTCGCCTCCTCATCTTCGAAGACGACCTGCCCCAGGAGACCCTGGACCGGATCGCCCATTACTATATCAATCCCGTGGAGTGCCGTCCCAAGAACCTGGACGTGCTGTCGCTTGCGGAAAAGGCCGACGTGAAGCCCCTGGAAGACCTTTCCGGCTTTACCTCCATGCCCGAAACGGAGTATGCCTCCTTCTGCAGGAGCCACGGCCTGGCCATGAACACCGACGACCTGCGTGAGGTGGTCCGCTATTTCTCGCAGGAGGGCAGGGACCCTTCCGAGACCGAACTCCGGATCCTGGACACCTATTGGAGCGACCATTGCCGCCACACCACCTTCACCTCCCGGATAGAGGAAATCACCGTGGACGAGAGTTTCCTGAAAAAGGAGCTGGAAAGCTCCCTGTCCCTGCTGGGGGACATGCGAAAGGAGCTGGGACGGGAGAACAAACCCCTGTGCCTGATGGAACTGGCTACCATCGGCGCCCGGTATCTTCGTTCCCGCGGCAAGCTGGAGGACCTGGAACAGAGCGAGGAAAACAACGCCTGCAGCATTTACGTGAACGTGGACGTGGACGGTGTGCAGGAAAAATGGCTGCTCCAGTTCAAGAACGAGACCCATAACCACCCGACGGAAATCGAGCCTTTCGGCGGTGCTGCCACCTGCCTGGGCGGCGCCATCCGGGATCCGCTTTCCGGCCGTGCCTATGTGTATCAGGCCATGCGCGTGACCGGCGCCGGGAACGTCACGGCCCCCGTGGCCGACGCCCTTCCCGGCAAGCTGCCCCAGCGCATGATTACCAAAAAGGCGGCCGCCGGCTATTCCAGCTACGGCAACCAGATCGGCCTGGCCACCACCCATGTGCGGGAAATCTATTCCGACGGCTATACGGCCAAGCGGATGGAGATCGGTGCCGTGGTGGGCGCCGTGAAGGCGTCGGCCGTACGCAGGGAATCCCCTGCGCCGGGAGACGTGATCCTGCTTCTGGGCGGCCGTACGGGCCGGGACGGAATCGGCGGAGCCACCGGCTCTTCCAAGCAGCACACGGAAGCCTCCCTGGAAAGCTGCGGCTCCGAGGTCCAGAAGGGCAATGCCCCCGAGGAGCGTCAGCTGCAGCGCCTTTTCCGCCGTCCGGAGGTGACCCGCCTCATCAAGAAGTCCAACGACTTCGGCGCCGGCGGCGTGAGCGTGGCCATCGGCGAACTGGCCCCCGGACTGGATATCTGGCTGGATCGGGTGCCTGTGAAATACGCCGGTCTCAATGCCACGGAACTGGCCATCAGCGAGAGCCAGGAACGCATGGCCGTGGTGGTGGAGAAAGATTCGATGGAGCGCTTCATGGAGCTCTGCGCCATCGACAATATAGAAGTAACCCATGTGGCCGATGTCACTTCCACCGGCCGTATGCGCATGTTCTTCCATGGGGAGAAGGTCTGCGACCTGTCCCGCGAATTCATCGACAGCGCCGGCGCGCCCCATTTCGCGAAGGCCTGTGTGGGTGCGGTGGAAAACCGCAATCCCTTTGAGCGGAATCCCGAAGGGAGGACGCTGCAGGAGCGGATGGAGTCGGTGATGGGCTCGCCCAACGTGGCTTCCCAGAAGGGTCTGGTAGAGATGTTTGACTCCACCATCGGCCGATCCACGGTGCTGATGCCTTACGGCGGCGCCCGCCAGGCCACGGAGACCCAGGTTTCCGTGCAGAAGCTCCCCGCAGACGGCTATACGGACACCGCCAGCGTGATGGCCTTCGGCTACAATCCGGACCTGGCCCTCTGGAGCCCGTACCACAGCGCAGCCTATGCCGTTGTGGAGGCTTGCACCAAGGTGGCCTGCAGCGGCGCCGACTGGTCCCGCATGCGGTTCTCCTATCAGGAATACTTCGAGCGCATGACGGAAGACCCGCACAGCTGGGGCAAGCCCCTGTCGGCCCTTTTGGGTGCGCTCAAGATGCAGGCCGCGCTGGAACTGCCTTCCATCGGCGGAAAGGATTCCATGAGCGGCACCTTCGAGCACATCAGCGTGCCGCCCACCCTGGTTGCCTTCGGCATCACCACCGTCGATGCCCGCAAGGTGATTTCGCCCGAATTCAAGAAGGCGGGCAACAAGATCTATCTGCTTATCCATACGCCGCTTCCGGACTTTATGCCGGACACGGACCAGCTCAAGGCCAACTGGACCTGGCTTCGGGAACAGATCGGGGCCGGACGGGTGGTGTCGGCCTGGTCGCCTGCCTATGGCGGCGTGGCGGAAGCCCTGGTGAAGATGGCGATGGGCAACGGCCTGGGCGTGGACGTGCGGCTTCCGGAGAAGAAACTCTTCCAGCTGTGCTACGGCTGCGCCGTGCTGGAAGCAACCGGTACGCTGGAAGGAGCGCAGGTGCTCCAGATTGGCGAGGTAACCCCGTCCGGCATCCGGATCAACGGCCCCGTCCTTCAGCAGAAAGCCCTGGAAGAGGCCTACGAAGGCCGATACTTCAAGCTGTACCCGCCGCGGGTGAAACCGGCCTTCGACGAGGCCGTGCCCCCGGTAAAGCCTGTCCCGTTCGACCCGGCCAACCTGGTGTATCCCGGCGCTCCCGTGGAGCATCCCGTGGTGTGTCTGCCGGTATTCCCGGGCACCAACTGCGATTACGACACCGCCAAGGCCTTCCGCAAAGCCGGGGCCGAGGTCCGTCCCTTCGTGTTCCGGAACCTGACCGGAGAGGATGTGCTCCGCTCTATCGACGAGCTGTCGGAGCGCATCGCAGCCTGCCACATCCTGGCTTTTGCCGGCGGTTTCTCTTCCGGCGACGAGCCCGACGGCAGCGGCAAGTTCATCGCCGACGTCATCGGCAATGAAAAAGTGAGCCGCGCCATCATGGACCTGCAGGCGCGCGGAGGCCTGATCCTGGGCATCTGCAACGGCTTCCAGGCCCTGGTGAAGAGCGGCCTGCTGCCCTACGGCAAGCCGGGAATGGTCCAGGCCGGTTCTCCCACCCTGTTCCGCAACGACATCAACCGCCACATCTCCCTGATCGCCACCACGGAGGTGGCCTCCGTGAACAGCCCCTGGCTTGCCGGCTTTGAGCCGGGTCAGCGGCACAGCATCGCGTTCAGCCACGGGGAAGGGAAGTTCGTGGTGGAGGAATCCCTGGCCAGGGAACTCTTCGCCCGCGGGCAGGTGGCGTTCCGCTACGCAGACAACCCCAACGGGTCCTACTACGATATCGAAGGCATCCTGAGCCCCGACGGCCATATCCTGGGCAAGATGGGCCACAGTGAGCGCTACGAGGACCACCTTTACAAGAACATCAGCGGCAATTGCTCCCAGCCGCTGTTCCAGAATGCTGTCAATTACTTCAGAAAAGCCGACAAACGATGATAAAAGGCGAATTAATCTTCGAGGGCAACGAAAAGCAGGTCTTTGCCACGGACCATCCCGACC
>ODAI013717967.1_pt1 | contig 11536 bp, 3 predicted proteins | sample 1539321 | NCBI WGS metagenome assembly ODAI01 (sample SAMN02144231, study PRJEB22623) | gut metagenome | biome: sheep rumen | host: Ovis aries | place: New Zealand
CAGAAATGCTTCCAAAGAAGATATGATCGCCAAGGCTAAGGAGGTCGTTGCAGATCGTCTTACCGGAGAGATCAAGAAGGAGATATACGTACCCGGCAAGCTTGTTAATATCGTAGTAGCAGGCTGAGATCGGTTTTAGGACATGGCTGATAAAGTATTTGTAGAATCGGGCAGGAATAATCGGAATACACAAACACGGGCAACCGCCAATTCCGGCGTAAACCGGGCGGGAGCCCGCACAGCAGCCGGCTCGGGCGCAGGAACAGGCAGAAGCTCGGATGATCGCAGGCTCGAACGCGACAGGGAAGATGAAAAGTCAACTGCTGCGAAAAAAGCGATCGACGAGGAAGTAGAAGCGAACGCAAGAAAGCTCCTTAAGAGAAAGGAACTCATAAGGAAGATCGTCATTGCTTCTCTTGCCGTAATTGTTCTCGTGAGCATTGCTTTTATGGTAAAGACTGCGCTTGATACCAAGAGCGCCGATATTTCCGCCGAGATGCTCTCCAAAGTAAAGGAGAGAGAGAATAATAACCCCGACGGTACGCCTGCCGATGATCAGCCCGAGATCCACTATACCGAGGAAGGAGAGCCCAAAGAAGTCCTTCCCGAATATAAAGATTTATTAAATATTAACAAAAACCTAATCGGCTGGATCAAAATAGCCGATATACTTCCTGAAGAAGGTCTGCCCGTCATGCAGTTGCCCGCAGATAACCCTAACGGCAATACCTGGTACCTTGAGCATGACATCAGCGGCAAGGAGAATAAGAACGGTACGCTCTTTATGGACAATCGCTGCGATGCGATGAAACCCGGGATGAATCTCATCATCTACGGACATCATATGAGAAGCGGAGCTATGTTCGGAAATCTCGAGAAGTATGACAGTGAGGATGTCTGGAGCAAGCACAAGGCCTTCACATTCGATACGATCTACGACCACGGTACATATCAGGTAATGTATGTATTCCGTACGGCCGTTAAGAAACAGGGTGATATTACTTACAAGTACTACGATTTTACCGGCGATGTCACCCCGTCGGAATTTGAAAGCTATATGAATGAGATGGCTGAAATGTCTCTCTATGACACAGGAGTTACTGCTTCCTATGGGGATCACCTCATAATGCTCTCAACCTGTGATTATGAGGAGGCAAACGGCCGCTTTGTGGTAGTCGGAAAGAAGATCAGATAAACTTAAGGCACAGCCCTAAAATGCGGAACATATCCGTATGAGGAGGATTAAGGAAATGGCTAAGAAAAAAGGCTCAAAAAGGAGAATGAAGAAGCAGGTCAGAAAGACCTTCGGCGCGCTCTTCCTTGCAGCAGCGATCGGTGTCGCGATGATCCCGACCCGCTCCATAGAAGGAGGTGAAGCGCAGGCAGCCAACTCCTGTAACGGAGCAGATATAAATGAGTATTATATACTAAAACAGGCTCCTTCGACGACAAATCCCAATACTCCGACCAGTGAGATCCCTTTCGTTGATCCTTCGACTACCGTATATACCCCCGGTGATATGCATTTCATGTTTGCATATGTTAATGCAGCCGGTGTAGATGCTACAGGAGATACCAACAAATTCGCTATCATACTTGGCTATGATCCTTCCGGTGCCGTTGACAGTTCAGGTAATCTTGTTATCCCCGAATATGTTCAGAGTTACAAGAAACTGAGCGATGCCGAAGGATACTGTCTTGCCAACGTATCCGGAGAGTATCTCTATTACAGATTCCTCGATTCTTATGAATTCTCGATCAAAGTAGCTGACGGTGCGACCAATCCCATCGAGTCCAATACCACATATTATCAGAAGTACAGCGTCGGAGATCAGACTTATTATGATTTCCTTCAGCCCTATGTACCCGAGGCCAAGCGTGAGAATCCCGGCTACTTCGAACTTGTAAAACCCAACAGGATAGGTCTTTTCAAGGTTGAAGATAAGTCCGGAAAAAGAGATATAGATGAGAACGGTGTAGATCAGGGAAATACGATCTATACTTACCGGGTAGAGAATACTACTTATATTCCCTGTACCGCAGCCAACAGCTCTACATGGTCATCATATGACAAGAGTTCACTTTTCTATCGCAATGAAGCCGTAAGTGAAGACAGCGAACTCAGATATCAGCAGTGTACCGATGCAGCTAAGCAGTATGTAGACAATATCGCTGTAAGATACATCGGAAATCAGTTCGTATATTATGACAATACGACCCGTCAGTACAAGATCTCTACCGATGCGATAGATGATGCACATCCCGGCAACGGTGTATTTGCAGATACCAAAGGCGGTAATATTGTAAATCTTACAATCCCGACCACTATGGAAGGTATCGGAGATTATGCATTCTACAGATGTACTGCACTGAACAGGATACAGTTCTCTAACGGCCTGGTTGCTATCGGTAACCATGCTTTTGACGGATGTGGAGCTCTTACCGGCGTCGGAATGCCTGAGAGTCCCAGAATCAATACCATCGGTGCATATGCATTTAAGAACTGTGCAAGCCTTAGCAGTTTCTATATCCCTCACAGTATATCCATGCTCTGTGACGGAGTATTTGAGTATTGCACATCACTTACTTCCATGGACCTTTCGGGTGATATCAATGAGGATCCTACCACTGAGCAGGCACAGCTTAAAACGATAGGTAATCATCTATTCTACGGATGCTCGAATCTTCAGACGCTTATCCTTCCTGCTAAACTTGGACAAGGATATACTTCAGATTATGATCCTGCTAATATATCCACGTCGGGTTGTAGGAAGATAAATATCAATATTGTTGAGGACTGTCCTAACCTTAAGAAGATAACCGTGGTGAGTCCCAATGTTGTTTTTGTTGATGATTCTCATTCAAACTGTGGATTCTGCGTTGGCTCTGAAGCGAAGAAAGACAAGGGATCGTTTCATCATCAGCTTGTTTCCGACGAGTTCTACTTCGAGAGCAAGGACCCCGCAGCAGCCCAGCCGCCCAGCACCAATATAGGCGCACTTCACCGTATGTGCCAAAGCATGGATACGGGATATGAATTTACCTACAAGTATTATGGTCAGGAGCTTTACGAGAAGACTGTAGCCGAGGAAGGTGGCGGAAAGGCCATTTACCAGGTTGACAATAGCAACTCCATGGTAGGTTTCCTTGCCAACGGAAAAGTTGAGTCGCTCTCGTTCCCCGAGCACTTCGGACCCTACCATATTGAGAAGATTCCTGATGGAAAGTGTATGAATATCTGTACACTTAAGAAGGTTACGCTTCCTTCGACCATCAATGAGATAGGCGCAAGTGCTTTCAAGGGATGTCATAATCTTACCATTGTATTCTTTGAAAACGATCAGGTTGTGATCGGTGATGAGGCATTTAAGACTCAGCATACTTCCAATCACTCGCCGAGTTGTCCCGATAGTCTGACTAACGCGACATGTCCCGACACTATTGGCGGAACGCCTGACGTTAAGCTTTACTTTGTCACTACGGTAGATGCAGATTCCACTCCTTTTGCTTATGCTATGAGCGACAGGGGTAAGTACAACCATCCTCAGCAGACCGATTCCTGGCCGATAGTATTCTCGGGATTCCCCAATCTCCTTGAGATCAGTTACAATCCGGCCAAGAGATGTGCTGAGCTTATTAAATTCCCGACAGAAGGTTCACTCGGTGATTATGTAGCCACTTCGAATATTTACCTTTCTACTGAAGAAAAAACAGCTATCAGTCATTATCTGTCTGAGCGTACAAGTAAATCGAGAGAAGAAATTGAGTTAAGCGGAACCACCTACGACAAACAGCTCGTTGCCGTATGTAACGAACTCTTTATCCCCAAGGGAGTTGCTTCTATCGAAGACGGTCTGTTTAAACGTGTTACTACAACCGGCGGTAATTATCCTATGAAGGTCAATACTTCCGGACTTACAGAGATAGATGTTGATTACACAAAGGATGCTAACGGAAAACCCATACTTGATTCAAACGGAAGAGTACAGATCGATGCTACGAAGAGCGACTTCGCAGGATGTGATACTCTGACCGCAATTACATTCTCCGGTGAGACCACGCTCACCTTACCTGAGTATGCTTTCTATAATGATGACGGACTTACATATGTTTACTCCACCCAGCCCATCGATAAGATCGGAGAGGAAGCATTTGCAGAATGTGACGATCTCGGTTCCGTAGAGATGTATGGAGTTAAGGAGATCGGAGATCATGCATTCCGGAATGATCAAGCTCTTTCGGAGGTTAAGTTTGATGCAAGCGTAACCACGCTCGGACTTGCTCCTTTCAGAATCAATTATTATAACCGCGACGGTGCAGCGACTCCTCCTACTTATGACCTTGCAGCGCTTCGTTCGCTTACTACCAATGTCGATTTCCAGGACAGCACCAGATTCAAGACGGATAACGGTATCATCTATTCGCTTGATGACTCAGGTAATAAGAACGCACTCATTGAGTTCCTGCCCGGTAGAAGTGCGGGAACCGTTCAGCCCAGCGAGACCAAGGGGGTTAAGGCTATTTCCGAAGAGGCATTTGCGGATACCAGAGTAAATGTTGTTACTCTTGATAATGCTTCGTTTAGCGCACTTCCTGCGAGAGTGTTTGAGGATACGCCGGATCTCGTATCGGTAACGCTTCCTCAGTCGTGTGAAGTTATCAATGATTATGCGTTTAAAGGCTCCAATATCAAAAACCTCACTGTAATGTGTGATGATCTGGATTGGACATCGAACGGACTTGATCTTGTCAGAACGACCATGACCGATCCTACCAATGACTCTACCGACCACGGTGTTTCCGAGGGTGCCAACAGCAGTCTTACTGTATATGCACCGGCAGAAACGGACGGAGACGGAAATGTAACCACTAAGAGCAGGGCTTACAGCAGATTTGAGAATCATCATTACTTCATGCAGGCATATAAGCCCATCAAGCATTACTATGTAACCTACTACGATTACAAGGATGCAAATGCAACTAAGGCTACACTTGAGTTTACCGATGAGTATGTAGAGGGAGATCAGGTAATCCTTCGCGATCCTATCATGGATGCAGACAATAAGCATTCGACTCCGGGATTCGCATTCGAGTATTATTATAACCTCTACGACACAGAGGAGACTTACGATTACAGACACAGCTTCACCATCAATGCCGACCTGACCGTAGTAGCCAAGTACAAGGGACTCAACGAGTCTTATACTGCAATATTCTATGACACCGATCCTGATACAGGTGCTACGGGTGCGGCTCTTATGATGGATGTACCCGTACTCACTACTGATGATAACGGCACTACCAAGTACTATATCAATCCCAACCAGATAGCATACCTTGCGCCTACAGAGAAGAGCGGATATTCCTTCCAGACCTGGCAGAAGATCGATCCCAGGAACGGCGCGCTCTTTACTCTCGATCAGGTAGAGGAGAAGGATGGCGTTATCAAGTTCTACGCTAAGTACACCTCCGGCTCAGGCGGCGGGGGAACCAGCGGCGGTGGCGGAACCGTAGGCCCCGGCCAGTACAAGGTTACTTATTACCTTCCCGACGGAACGCTCTATCAGACCTGGGGCATAGATCCGGGCGGAACAGCATATGACCTTGTAGTTCCCAACTACTCGAGATCAGAGTGGAAGTGGTCTCCTGATGTTGCAACGACAGTTATCAATTCGGATACCAGATTTGTACTTGTTCCTGCGGATGGAGCTGATCCCGATGCCACCAACAAGTACACTGCGACATACTATTACACCGACGGTGTGACCGTATACCAGACCTTAAGTATCGAGAAGGATTCAACTCCTCCCGACCTTATGATGCCTGACGGATACAAGAACTGTAAGTGGTCACCTGATCCCTCATCTGTCACCATGGACAAGAATATGAGATTCACCATGGTCAAGAATCCTGATTATTCGGGAGATGACGATTATACCGGACCTTACTATACCCTTACCGTTGTAAACGGAAACGGATCCGGAAGCTATAAGCCCGGAGCAACGGTCGTAATAGTCGCTAACGATCCCAAGACCGGTACGAAGTTTAACAGCTGGACCGTATCGCCCGATACGACAGCTCTTGCATCAAAGGCTCTCTCGGCTACCGTTCTTACCATGCCGGCTGAGAATGTTACCGTTACTGCTAACTACGTAGCAGGTAATAGCGGTGGAAACGTCAACTATACCGGCGGATCAGGTACCACGGGTGGCAGAAATGTTAATCCCGGAACTATTACAAGAAGCTCCGGAACGACCGTAGTCATCGACAAGAACGGTCTGTCCAATACCGGTGTTGTATCGGCTACCGTTAACGGATCTTCCGATAACTTCACCATCAAGGTTACCGAGAACTCGGCTGCTGCAGAGTCCGTCCTCAGAGCACTTCTTACCGAGTACGGCAGCGTAGAAGATATCGAGTACTTCCCGATGGATATCTCGCTTTACGATGCGGCAGGAACCAAGAAGATCCTCGACACCACAGGACTTACCGTAACTGTTACCCTGCCTCTTCCCGATTCCCTTAAGGATTATGCGGGTAATAACAAGGTTGCAGGCGTCATCGACAACAGACTTGATGTATTAAGCCCCAGATTCTCAACGATCTCGGGTGTACCTTGCGTAACCTTTACATGTACTCACTTCTCACCTTACGTCATCTATGTGAACAAGGTTCAGATGACTGCGAGCGGAGATCCCGGCGGCAGAAATCCGGGAGCATATGACAATACTCCCAAGACCGGCGATATCCATCCGAAGTGGTTCCTTTCCATCGGACTCCTTGCGATGTCGCTCGTACTTTTCCTCATGAAGGATAAGAAGCCTGCTAAAGTAAAGTCAGCAAAGTAAAAGGACGGATATGAGAAAGTTAAAACTATTGGGCGTAGCGCTCATTATAGCTTCTTTACTCGTAGCCTCGATACCTGCATCGGAGGTGGCGGCAGCAACCGCTGCCTCCGATTTTGTCATATCCGCGGACTATACCCTTACGAAGTACAAGGGAACTGCCACGGATGTAGTCATACCCAGCTCTGTATTAAAGATCGCTACGGATGCTTTCAAGAATAATACGGACATAGTCAGTGTCACCATCCCAGACAGTGTCAAGAAGATCGAGCCTTATGCATTCTGGGGATGCTCCAATCTTGAAGTCATTTCTTTCGGTTCCGGCATCAATGAGTTAGGTGATTTCATATTGGCCAACTGTAAGGGCCTTCGGTCTGTTGTGGTTCCGTCCAATGTCTTAAACATCGGCATATATTCTTTCCAGGATGATGTAAGTCTCGCGGATATCACTATCCCATATACGACGAGAAGCATTCACCGCACCGCGTTTGACGGATGTATCAATCTGGTCATTCATGCACCTGCGGGCTCATATGCGGACAAGTATGCAGCGGAATTTGAAACAAGAAGGCAGGAGATGCCGGATTACGGCTGGACTCCGGAGGATGTGGATCCCGAGACTCCCGTAGTGATCGATGGAACAGGAGAAACAGGTGATGGTGAGACCGGCTCGGAAGGCAGCTCTTCCGAAGAGGAGACTCCCGGCAATGACCTCTCCAGTGTAAGAATAGTCGATAACAGAGCGGTATTTTTCATAGATACCGATAAGATGAAGACCTACGGCGGAAGTGAACAGCCCGAGATGCAGGATGACAAGAGCAGTGATGCCGAAGGTGCATTCGTATCCCGCATTCCCAAATACCGTATAGTAGACGGTACGACGGTCGCTGATAATGCATATTACAAAGCTGAAGGGCTGAGCGCACTTTCGGTTCCTGACGGTATAAAGAGCATCGGACAGTTTGCATATGCGAGAAGCTCCGTTACATCCGTGACCATCCCCGACGGCTGCACGGAGATCGGGTACGGTGCTTTCTATCACTGTGATGATCTGGACTATGCCAAACTTCCCGACAGCATATTGTCCGTTGAACCCAAGGCTTTCGATCATACCAAGTGGGTCGATAATTTCTATGCCGGAACCATCGGAAACGGTGATTTCCTTATAAGCGGAGGAGTGGTCATTGCTTACAGAGGTGAAGCGGAAGATCTGATCATTCCCGACGGGGTAAGAGTTATTGCTTCGGGCGTATTCAAGGATAATACCAATATCAAGTCTGTTACTTTCCCTGATACCCTTATATGTGTTGGCGAGGAAGCTTTCTGCGGATGTTCAAATCTTTCCGGGATGAATCTGGGTGAGAATATCGGATGGATCAATGACAGAGCTTTCAGAGGATGTCCTATATCTTCCGTATCATTTCCTGAGAATTTTGCATTCCTTGGCCTGTGCGCATTTAATGATGATACCGAACTTCTCTATGCTGGTGACGAACCGACTGCTACGAGAAGCACTACTTCTGAAAGACTTGCAGATCAGTCACTTCGCGATATGGCTCCCAAGGCCGATGAATCCACGCTTTCAGTGCTGGCTTCGGCTGAGTCCGGAGTGATCGTTCTTCCGATAGATGAAGGTATACAGGCATCTCTTGAAGGCGCTAAAAGACCTTATATCCTGCTTGCAGACAGGCTTGTTTACAGCGAGGAATTGGAGGATGCCATCAGGCGCATCTCGGATCATATAGAGTCGCTTCATCTGAAAGAGAATCTCTCGATGTTTGACCTTAATATGATAGACGACAGCGGTATACATATTTCCAAGCTTGGGAAACAGGCTCTTACCGTTATGATACCCATTCCGGAGGGAATGAATGATTCCAAGCCCGTAACGCTTACTGTCGACAGAAACGGACAGCTCGAGGAGCTTGAGACCGATATTGTAAAAGTTGGAGGCGATATGTTTGTCAGATTTAAGACCTATCATCTGACTCCCTTTGCGATATATTCAACCGGTGATACTCTCGGAGATGATGAGATAGTTATATCCGAAACCGTCACTCAGGCTATGGGAGGCAGAAGACCCGTATCTGCCGCCGATACTGCAAAGCCCGGATTCGGAGATCTCTTCAAGGCTTGGATAGAAGCTATGGGCGTTATGAAACTGGTCATTGCGGGACTGCTTTTCATATCCGGATCCGTGATGGTTGCTGTCAAAAAGAAAAGATAAATGACTTCGGATACTGCATCTAAAGGAATAAAGAAAAACACAGGGAAGAGCGTATTGCTCCTCCTTGTTTGTTTTCTGTCTTCTTGTTTGATGGCTGCGATGTATTTGGCTTTGTGCGGTATATATCCCGGAAGTGAAAAGACGCTTATACTATTTGATGTAAGGGAACAGTTTGTTTCTTTCTATGCATCGCTAAGGTATATAGGAATCGACGGAAATACACCTTTTTACAGTTTCTATGAAGCTCTGGGCGGAGGATATATAGGACTTTGGGCATATTATCTGGCAAGTCCTCTATCACTCTTCACGCTTTTGTTTGATATAGACAGGCTGCCGGATGCCATATGGCTCATGGATGTGCTTAAATCTGGACTTTGCGCAGTATCTTTCGGTATATACCTTATCAGCAGACGCAAAAAGTCTGATACTACCGGTATCGAAGGAAAGATTTGGTTCGTACTTTTCTGCCTGGCATATGCTTTTATGTCGGAGGGAGTGATGTTCTATATACTCCCGATGTATACGGAAGCACTCATCCTGCTGCCTTTTATCATATTAGGATCAGAGAGGATATTTGACAGCGGAAAGCCACATATATTCATTATTTCAGCAGTTCTTATCATTTATCTCCAGTATTACACCGCTTATATGATCGCGATATTTACTTTGCTCTATGCGATATATTACAGCGCTTCCGAAAGTGATCGCGGCGGCAGGGAGCACTGTGCCAAAGCCTGGAAAATATATGTTCTGTCAGGCATTGTATCCGTTGCGCTATCCTGCCCGCTTCTTATACCGGTATTAAAGAGTCTTATAAGCGGAAAAGCGGGAGATAAGGGAGTATATTCCGACGGATCGCTTTTTGTATGTAATCCGCTTAAGATATTGGCATCGGTATTTCCGGCTTCTTATGATACGATATACAGCGATGGAGCACCGCTTTTATACTGCGGACTTATATTTGCAGCTATATCCGTATTTGTGATCGCGCGTAAAGAGCGCAGACAAAGGACTGCTGCCGTGTGCGTCATTGCGGCGATGCTGATCAGCTTTTTTTTCAGGCCGGTGTATAGGATATGGCATATGTTCAGGGATCCTGTGGCATATCCTCACAGATTCGCATTTCTATTATCATTTTTTATATTGTCGATCGCATCGGAAAGCAGTCTGCGTGATATTACAGATGCTTTGGGACGCTTATTAAACGGACGTTTAAAGCGTTTTACCGCAAATAAAGTTTTCAATCCCGCATTGATGATGATCATATTTGCAGGAGTATCTTTAAATGCAATCTTTGTGATAAAGGGTATGCAGGCAGAGCTCCCGGGTGTATCCAGGAGCGATTATCTCTACCAGATAGATACGACGCGACCGCTAATAGAGGAAGCCAAGGCTGATGACGGATTCTACCGTATAGAGAAGGATGACATCCTTACATCCAATGACGGCCTGCTTTACGGATATAAGGGACTTTCGTTCTTCTCATCCGACTACAATGCGGATCTGCTTAAGTTCTGCAAGGATATGGGGCTTCTGCAGTATCATTACAAGACCTTCGGGGATGGCAGTACACCTTTTACCGACAGGCTCTTGGGAGTACGCTACAGACTTGCTAAATATGATATACCGTCTTTTTACAATGAGATTGATTCAAACGGATATTACAGGCTTACTGAGCTCATAGGGAGCGGCAATGTGGGATTCTTTATAGCAGGTGACATTCCGAAAGAGCCGGAATTTACAGACGATCCTTTTAAAAATCAAGTCATACTGCAGCAGACTCTGTGGGGAGGAACTGATATTTTCAGGGATGCGTCAGTTTCTGCAGAATGGATGAACGGAAAGACGCCTGTTAAGGAAGCGGACGGATCATATACTCTTGTACCCGTTAAATATACCGATATTGATATGGATGAAGCTTTTGTTAAGCTTTATGGATTTCGATTTTCAGACAGAATCCCTTCTGTATATGAGCTTAAGAAGCATTTTGAATCGCCGGACAGAGAGCTCCCTTCACATGATTTCTATCTGAACTTCAGGCTTCAGGATGAATCCGAGCTATCCTACGATGAGAAATCCGAACAGTATATGATCCGCATTTATACTGAAAAAGGTCAAAACGAAAGACTTGTAGCATCATTCCTGGGATACTCCAGAAGCTATAATGCATATCTCGGAAATATCAGGCTCGGAGAAGGGGAAAGTATCCATATAGATGGTGCAGGCTATGAGAGAGAGCCTCTTTTGTACATGTTTGACAGCTATGCATATTCGGAGCTGACTGATAGGATGTTGGCCTCGGCGCGTCATCTGTCCGATCCGACATTCGATAAAGGGGCTATGAAGCTTCGCGTATCTGCCGATGATGACGGCTTTATATTACTATCTATACCGTATTCCGACGGATTTAAAGCTTATATGGACGACAGCAAGACCGATTGCAGCGGATTCCTGGGTGCATTTA
>ODAI014733063.1_pt1 | contig 11535 bp, 10 predicted proteins | sample 1539321 | NCBI WGS metagenome assembly ODAI01 (sample SAMN02144231, study PRJEB22623) | gut metagenome | biome: sheep rumen | host: Ovis aries | place: New Zealand
GTAAGAGCAGAGGACATATCAGCATCGCTGGCTGATAAAATGGCTGCCTTTGATGCATCCGCAAATTATATTCAGGTCCATCCAACATTTTTGTATGAGGGGCTTTGGAATCTGGGAGTTCTTATCATTATGCTCCTTTTCTGGAAAAGGAAAAAATACGAAGGGCAGATCTCACTGATCTATATAGGGGGGTACGGCCTCGGAAGGGCATGGATTGAAGCAATAAGGACAGACACTCTGTTCATTCCGGGAACGAAGATACCGGTTTCACTGGTTTTTGCAGTGGCCTGCGTGATCTTTGCGATTGCTATGCATATTTATTTGAGCGGCAAAGCAAAAAGGGCGGAGAAAGCAGCGGCGGAAACTGCTCCTGACGGTGCCGGCCCGGATGCCGGGCAGTAATTTAATGATCTGATCCGAACAATAATGATAATGATAAAAGACAGCTTTACGGCTGTCTTTTTCTATGCCGCAAGATCGATACGTAAATTCGTTTCAATTTATTAAAAGCATTCAAAAAACCCTTGATTTTCCGAGAAAAATACTATATTATTGTACTTGGGTGGCACAAAGTGTCATTTTGTGTCAAATATGTGTCAGAAAGTGGTTAATTATCAGGCAAAATTGCCGATATATATTTTGTGGGGTTTTAACCTGCACGACGAGGCTTTGAGGGGTTCATATCCGGATGTTCATGGGTGAATACAATCACACACTTGATGCCAAAGGCAGACTTATAGTTCCTGCCAAGTTCCGTGAGAGCCTCGGCGAAGAATTCACGGTAACAAAGGGAATGGACGGCTGCCTTTTTGTATTTCCGAAGGAAGAGTGGGAGGCTTTTGAAGAAAAACTTCATACACTCCCGATGATAGATAAGGAAGCCAGACAGTTCACGAGATTTTTCCTGGCGGGAGCAGCCGGAGTTGAAGTGGATAAGAGTGGAAGGATCCTTATCCCGGCGGTGTTAAGAGAGTTTGCCGGGATCACCAAGGAAGCTGTACTCATTGGAGTAGGCAGCCGCGTGGAGATCTGGAGCAAGGATCGTTATGACGGAACCGTTACTTACGAAGATATGGATGAGATTGCCAGACATATGATCGAGCTCGGTATAGGGATATGATAGCGAATGGAATTTAGTCATTATCCGGTAATGTTAACTGAATGCATCGAGGGCTTAAGGATCGTACCCGGCGGAATATATGTTGACGGTACGATGGGCGGGGCCGGACACAGCAGTGAGATAGCACGAAGACTTGACGGATCCGGACGATTGATATGTATAGACAGAGACGAAGATGCCATCAAGGCCGGGAAAGACAGACTTAAGGAATTCGGATCAAAGACAGTAATAGTCCATGATAATTATCTGAATACTCCAGAGGTCCTCAGATCTCTGAACATAGACGGGATAGACGGGATGCTCCTGGACCTGGGAGTTTCATCATACCAGCTTGATAACGAGGAAAGGGGATTCTCATACAGATTTGATACACCGCTTGATATGAGAATGGACCGGAGACAGTCACTGGATGCCAGAGCCATAGTCAATGAATATCCCGAATCGGATCTGTACAGAGTGATAAGAGATTACGGCGAAGATAGATTCGCCAAAAACATAGCGAAGCATATCTGCGAAGCACGACGGGATCATCCGATAGAGACCACTTTTGAACTGAACGAGATAATAAAAAACGCGATACCGGCCAGAATAAGAGCTACGGGAGGCCACCCTTCAAAAAGAACGTTTCAGGCCATCAGGATAGAGTGTAACAGGGAATTGGAGATACTAAAGGATTCGATAGACAGGATCATAGATCTTCTGAACCCGGGAGGCAGGCTCTGTATCATAACTTTCCACTCGCTGGAGGACCGGATAGTTAAAACAGCATTCAGGAATGCCCAAAACCCATGCACATGCCCACCCTCATTTCCGGTGTGCGTATGTGGGAGAAAAAGCAAAGGGACGGTGATCACGGGCAAACCGATACTGCCGACCCCAAAGGAACTTGAGGAAAACACCAGATCACAGAGTGCAAAACTCCGGATATTTGAAAAGTGTCAGGATTTAGGATAAGATAGGAGAGAAAAATGGCAACAAGCGCAGCAAGGAAGCTGAACACAACACCCGTCAGACGCGAAGAGAGATTAAGCGTCATTGAAGGCAAGAAACGCCAAAGAAAGATCAGAAGGATCACAGCTATAAGGACAGCGTTTTTCCTGATGATCGCAGCGGCAGCCGTATCCGGCGCCATTACATATTATCTGATGCTTCAGGCCCAGATAACCGATTCGGTTAAGACGATCTCCAGAATGGAACGTACTCTTAATGAGATGAAGCTCGATAATGATGAAAACTACAGCAGAATAACCAGCAATGTCAACCTTGAAGAGGTTCGCACGGTAGCCATACAGGAACTTGGAATGCAGTACGCTGAAGAAGGACAGATAATCTCCTTCAACGGTGAAGGCTCCGATTATGTCAGACAGACAGGCAAGATTCCGGACTAGGGGTTATCTTGAGAGAATCATATCCGCAAAGACAATTTACTAAATTTATGAAAAAAAAGCTGGTAGTACTATTTGCAATAGTGCTACTTCTTTTTGTATGTCTGATCTACAGACTGTATTCGATAACCAGAGACAACGGTGCCCAGTATAAAAAGCAGGTACTGGCACAGCAAAAATATGACAGTGTTACGATCCCTTTCAGGAGAGGATCGATACTTGATACCAACGGCAATATTCTGGCAACATCTGAAAAGGTATATACTGTCATTCTGGACAGTGTGGCATTAAATGCAGATGAAGAGGCCATAGAGCCGACATTTGCTGCTCTTAGGAGCGAATTCGGGATCGATACGGCCAAAGTCAGGGATTATTTCGAGCAGAATAAAGAATCATCGAGATATTATATTCTGTCAAAAAAACTCCCCTATGAGAAAATACAGAATTTCATAGCACTTCAGAATGAAGAAGGATCTCTCATTAAGGGCATCTGGTTTGAAGAAGAGTATCAGAGGCTCTATCCGGGCAACAGCCTGGCCTGCGATGTCATCGGCTTCACGACCGGCGATGATGTTGGTTCATATGGTCTGGAAGAATATTATAACGATGTCCTGAGCGGGACGCCCGGCCGCGAATATGGCTTCATGAACGAAGAAGGTACTCTGGAGAGGACCACAATATCGGCCGAAGACGGCCATAGTATCGTTACCACTATAGACGCCAATCTTCAGGCTATGGTTGAAAAGTATCTGAAGAAGTTCAACGACGAGTACGCCAACAATTTCCATTCCGGAAACGGAGCAAATAATCTCGGATGCATCATTATGAATGTCAATACCGGTGAGGTACTGGCTATGGCATCTTATCCGAATTTTAACCTTAACGATACCAGAAACAAGGAATCTCTTGTTGGAATGCCACTCCTTGATGATAAGGGCGATAAGGTCGTCGATGAGGAGAACGGCAACAGAGTATATATTACAGAGGATAATGTTAATACAATAGAGGGCGATGCCCTTTATCAGAACTATAACGCTTTATGGAAGAATTTCTGCATCTCGGATGCATATGAGCCGGGTTCGGTTTCAAAGCCCCTGACTGTTGCATCAGCGATAGAATGCGGAGCTATAAAGGGAAATGAGAGTTACAACTGTCAGGGAATGCTTGAGGTCGGAGGACATGAGATCAAATGCCATAACACATATGGTGACGGTATACTGACGGTTGCCGAGGGAATAGAGAGATCATGTAACGTATGCATGATGTATGTTGCTCAGGCTGAGGGAATAAACAATTTTACCAAATTCCAGCATATATTTAACATGGGACTCAAGACCAATATCGATCTGGCCGGAGAAGCAAGGACTGCTTCGCTGGTATACACGGCAGAAAACATGAGGTCATCGGAACTGGCTACGTGTTCCTTCGGACAGGGTTATAACTGTACGATGATACAGATGATCGCTGCCTTTTCTTCCCTTATAAACGGCGGATATTATTATGAGCCGCATCTGGTCAAAAAGGTCATTAATTCATCCGGGGCAACGGTTGAAAACATTGAACCCCGTTTGCTTAAACAGACTATATCCCGGGACACCTCGGATATGATAATCTCTATGTGTAACCAGGTCGTTACCGGAGAGCACGGTACCGGTAAGACCGCCAGACCTGCCGGATATATAATAGGCGGCAAGACGGGTACAGCCGAGACCCTTCCCCGAAAGAATAACGAGTATGTAGTATCGTTCATGGGTTATGCACCTGTAGATGACCCGCAGATAGCTATTTATGTGGTTGTGGACAGACCCAACGTCAGATATCAGGACGATGCCAAGTATGCTACCAGAATAGTAAGAAATATACTTACCGAAGCGCTGCCGTATCTCGGTATATTTATGACCGAAGAGTTAAGCGATAAGGAACGGACAGAACTCGAAGAATTAAAGATCGAGATCACCACTCCTGCAAAGAGTGAGGACGGATCCGATACCGAAGGCGATGCTGAAGGAACGGATGGGACCGGTGATGAAAACAGTGTTACCGAAGAACAGACACCGCCCGCAAACAGTGAGATATGGAAGACATTTGCCATAGACCCGGAGACGGGATACGCTGTAGATCCCAACACCGGAGCATATATAGATCCCGATACGGGTGCAACTATCGGAGGAACCTTCTCGGACGAAGGTGAAGAACCAACATCCGGAAACGAGACCATTACCGAGATAACATACGATGAGAACGGTAGTCCGTCACAGCAGTGACGGTCATTAAGGATAATATATGGCGGACAGGTTTACCCTCAAAAAATTATCAACCAGCAGATTCTTTGATTCCACATTGCTGATAACGATAGCACTTCTGGTCATATTCGGACTGGTCGTGCTCTATTCGGTCAGCTCTTATGATGGCAGTGTCAGTTTTAACGATTCTGCCTATTACTTTAAAAAGCAGGCTGTGAATACGGTCTTTGGACTTGGCGTTATGTTTGCCGTTTCTCTTGTTCCTTATCATTTCTGGGAAAGGACCTCAGGACTGGCATATATCTTTGCTATGGCACTTTTATTTCTCATAATACCCTTCGGATTCGAGGCTAACGGCGCTAAGAGATGGATCAGATTCATGGGAACTTCGATCCAGCCGGCTGAGATCGCAAAACTGGCGATCATAATATGTCTGGCTCACCTGGTATGCAGGCTGGGAAATGCCATTACCACATGGAAAGGCATATTCATAGCACTGGGTGCGTCCATGCCCATGGTCATTGCGATTTATGGTATCACCAGAAACCTGAGTTCTGCGATCATCGTATTCGGGATTGCTCTTATCATGTGCTTTGTAGTGAGCCCGGATTATAAAAAATTCATATTGATGGGAGTGTTCCTTATCGCTGTCTGTGCGCTGGCTGTATATGTTGTCGTTCAGAACAAGGACAGTGCTCTGGGGTACAGAGGTGAACGAATACTGGCCTGGCTCGATCCCAATGCTTATGCATCAGGCAAAGGATTCCAGACACTTCAGGCTCTGTATGCGATAGGATCAGGCGGGATATTCGGCAAGGGAATAGGTCAGAGCATGCAAAAGCTCGGATTCCTTCCGGAAGCACAGAACGATATGATCTTTTCGATAATATGCGAGGAACTGGGATTCTTCGGCGCTATCTGTGTTATATTGCTGTTCCTGCTGCTTTTATGGAGGTGCCTTATCATTACATATAATGCACCGGATCTTTATGGCGCTTTACTGATAGTGGGATTCATGGCCCACATAGCAATTCAGGTCATTCTGAATATAGCTGTCGTGACAAATACCATACCCAATACGGGAATATCGCTCCCGTTCATCAGTTACGGAGGATCCTCGGTTGTTTCGTTGCTGTTTGAAGTAGGACTGGTATTCAGCGTTCAAAGGGGTATCACGGTCAGGGATGCTTAAGTGAGATATTTTAAGAATCATAAGAGTATTTTCATAATCACGGGAATCGCTGCGCTCATATTGATCGGACTGATCATTGGTGCAGCCTACGTACTAGGCAGTTACAGAATAACGACTGTCTATGTTGAGGGTAACGTTCATTATACCAACGAAGAGATAATGAATATGGTCATGGACGGGCCCTTCGGACATAATTCTTTTCTTTTATCCCTCAAATACAAAAATAAAAAGATCAAGGACATTCCGTTTGTCTCCGCTATGGATATCTCTGTTCAGGATCCGCATACGGTCAAGATCGATGTGTATGAGAAGGCCGTGGCAGGATATGTGGAATATCTTGAAAAATATATGTATTTCGATAAAGAGGGTATAATAGTTGAAGCATCCTCGGATAAGACCAAAGGCATCCCGTTAGTAACGGGGCTTTCGTTTGAGCATGTGGTCCTTTATGAACCACTGCCTGTAGATGATCCGGCCGTATTTGGATCGATCCTGGACATCACACAGCTGGTCAATAAATACAATCTGTCGATAGACCGGATATATTTCGGACCGGACAACAGCATCACTTTGTACTTTGATGACATACGTGTTTCACTGGGCACGGACCGCAATCTGGATGAAAAGATAATGAAGCTGCAGTATATGCTTCCGGAGATCGAGGGCAGAAGCGGGGAACTGCGCATGGAAAACTACACCGAAGAGACCAAAAGTGTTTCGTTTGAGCCGGATGATAATTAAAAACCATACGTTATCACAACTTTCGTATTGAATTATCCACGGAAAAACTATATTATATAATATGCGATTATTTTAGAGACTACTTAGGGGAGGAGTCACTGTGTTAGAGATTAAGACTGATGAAAACGTTGCCGGAGCGCGAATAATAGTAGCAGGAGTCGGCGGCGCGGGCGGTAACGCTATAGATAGAATGGTCGAGGAAAATGTTAAGCACGTTGAATTTATCGGTATCAATGCCGATAAGCAGGCGCTTAGCAGATGTAAAGCTCCCAAGGTTATTCAGATCGGTGAAAAGCTCACCAAGGGACTTGGTGCAGGAGCACAGCCCGAGGTTGGTGAAAAGGCAGCCGAGGAGAACGTAGACGAGATTCAGGCAGCTTTAAAGGGTGCCGATATGATATTCGTTACCTGCGGTATGGGTGGCGGTACCGGAACAGGTGCAGCTCCCGTTGTAGCAAGGATCGCCAAGGAAATGGGTATACTGACCATTGCTGTAGTTACCAAGCCTTTCCCCTTCGAGGGTAAAGTCAGGATGAACAACGCCAATACCGGTATCGCCAAGATCAAGGATTGCGTTGACACGATGATCGTTATCCCGAATGAAAAGATATATGAGATCATAGATCGCAAGACAACCTTCCCCGATGCATTGAAAAAGGCTGACGAGGTTCTTCAGCAGTCTGTTCAGGGTATCACGGATCTAATAAATGAAAATGCAATGATCAACCTTGACTTTGCCGATGTTCGTACCATCATGAAGGACAAGGGTATTGCTTATGTAGGTATCGGTAAAGGCAAGGGAGAAGACAAGGCTTCAGATGCCGCCAAGATGGCTATCGAATCACCGCTTCTTGACACATCTGTTAACGGTGCTACCGATCTTATCATCAATGTTACCGGGGATATCTCCGGCTGGGATGTTCAGATCGCCGCAGAACAGATACAGGAGGTTGCGGGAGATGATGTAAATATCATTTTCGGTGCCAACTTTGATGTGACAGAGCCTGATACATGTACTGTAACCGTCATCGCTACAGGTGTTCATGATGCATCTATCCCTGTTACACCTACCAGCTTTGCGCAGAAGGGCCTGGTTCTGCCCAAACAGATACCGGGATTTAACTCAAACAGAATGCCTTCTTCTGCAGAGACCAGAACTCCTGAGATAAATGTACTGTCTCAGCGTACGGGATCGATGCCCAGGTTTAATACCGGAGCAGGCGCTCAGTCCCCGGTGGGCATTACTTCTCCTTCGGATATCAGAAGCAATGTTAAGGAGACCAAGCTTAACATACCGGATTTCCTTCAGAAGAAATAGAGTGAATATATTAACGGATTCAGGGACTGCCAGATGGCAGTCCTTTTTTTCTGAGGTATCTCAATAACAGATATCGTTTTTTTGTTTACAGAAAGTAGTTGACATAATTTTATCATATAGTATATACTGTATCTAGTTGTTATACAAAAACCAATATATAGGGGGAAGAGATACCATATGAAATGTCCGTTTTGTGGTCATGAAAATACCAGAGTCATAGATTCAAGACCTGCTGAGGAGAACAACTCTATCAGAAGAAGGAGAGTATGTGACGAATGTGACAAGAGATTTACCACCTACGAAAAAGTAGAGACCATACCTCTTATCATTGTTAAAAAGGATGATAACAGAGAGGCGTTTGACAGATCGAAGATCGAATCCGGAGTACTAAGGGCCTGTCATAAAAGACCAGTATCTGCAAAACAGATACAGGATATTGTCGATTCAGTGGAAACCGAGATCTATTCAAAGGAAGAACGCGAGATCCCGAGTTCAGTAATCGGTGAACTGGTTATGGAAAAGTTAAAGGATGTGGATTCGGTTGCATATGTAAGATTTGCATCTGTATACAGAGAGTTTAAGGATATCAATACATTCATGGATGAACTCAAGAAGGTCCTTAACTGATTTAAAGAAATTTTTTGAGATTACCCGAACCGGTGCTTGCGCATCGGTTCTTTTTTATATATACTGTTAGCGGTAAGCCTTTGGCTTAGGAAAACTAAATAAATACGAAAGAAGGAAGAAAACATGAAAAAAACAACTCTCAGAGGGCTGCTTTTATTGCTCATGATTCCGGTACTTGCTGTTGCACTGTGCGGATGCTCAGGTGATAAGAAAGGAAAAGGTTCTTCCATCGTCGTAGGAATCCCTCAGGACCTCGAGGACAGTCTTGACCCGCATAAAGTTGAAGCGGCAGGAACTAAAGAGGTATTGTTCAACATCTTTGAGGGGCTTATAAAGCCAGATTCCAACGGCGATTTTATCCCTGCAGTTGCACAAAGCTACGAAGTATCTGATGATGCTCTCACCTACACGTTCACATTAAGAGACGGTGTGAAATTCCATGACGGAAGTACGGTTACACTGCAGGATGTCAAGTATTCTATAGACAGATGCGCCGATACTTCTGGTGGTTCACCATTGGTAGCGGCGTATTCAAATATTAAGGATACACAGATAGACGGAAATAACTTTATCATCCATCTTAATGAGCCTGACACGGAATTCCTGGCATATATGACTACGGCAATAATACCGGAATCCAATAAGAACCCCGACACCAATCCTATCGGAACAGGCCCTTATATGTTCGTATCCCGTTCTCCTCAGGAGAACTTTATAGTTAAGAAGTTTGATGATTATTATGACAAAGACCGTGCTGCCCATATCGAGAATGTTACCTTCAAGGTTATCGGCAATATGGACACGGTAGCTATGGAACTTCAGTCGGGAGCTATCGATCTGCTGGCCAGGATACCCAGCACTCAGGCAGAACTCCTGGACAAAAATGAATTTACCATCCTTGAAGAGACCATGAATCTGGTTCAGGCATTATACCTTAACAATGCCGAGGCACCGTTTGATAATGTCAAGGTCAGACAGGCCCTTTGCTATGCCATAGATCCGGCTGAGATCATGCTCTTTGTTTCAGACGGCAAGGGTACCGAGATAGGATCTTCAATGTTCCCCGCTTTCGGGAAATATTATATGGAAGAGCTCAACGATACATACAACCAGGATCTGGATAAGGCCAAGCAGCTGCTTTCCGAAGCAGGATATCCTGACGGCTTTTCTTTTGACATAACTGTAGCATCCAATTACACGCAGCACGTGGATACGGCTCAGGTACTGTCAGATGAATTTGCCAAGATAGGTGTAACAGCCAATATCAAGCTGGTTGAATGGGACAGCTGGCTTTCGGATGTATATAATGACAGGAAATTCCAGTCAACCGTAGTCGGAGTAGATGCTTCAAGCCTGACTGCATCAGCATTGCTTCAGCGTTTTACATCCGACAGCTCAAAGAACTTCATCAATTATTCAAATCCTGCTTATGACGAGGCTTTTGCAAAGGCCAAGACAGCTACGGACGATGATGAGAAGACCAAGTATTACAAAGAATGTGAGAGGATACTGTCCGAGGATGCGGCCAACGTATACATTCAGGACCTTCCGGAATTCGTGGCTATCAGCAATAAGTTTACCGGATATGAATTCTATCCCCTGTACGTTCAGGATATTGCCAAGATAAGACCTGCAGACTAAGAAAGGCTTTTCATGCGATACGCCTTAAAGAAGATCGTTACCATGATGATCACGGTCATCGTGGTAACGTTATTCGTTTATATCGCCTTCAACTTAATATCCGGTGATCCGGCCATCTCCATGCTCGGAACCAATGCAACTCCCGAGAGACTCAATGCGCTAAGGGAGGAACTGCATCTTAACGATCCTGTGATAGTCCGCTATTTCAGGTGGCTTTTTGCGCTTTTCAAAGGGGATATGGGCGTTTCGTACAGCTACAGGATAGATGTATCCACGATGATATTTGACAAGATACCCGTCACGGCTACCATGGCAGCCATGTCATTTATCCTGATGATAGTTATCTCAATACCACTCGGTATACATACCTCAAAGTATCAGGGTGGGGTCCTTGACAGGATCATCATGATATTAAACCAGGTTATAATGTCGATCCCTCCGTTCTTTTCAGGTATACTGATCACTCTGATCTTTGGACGGATCCTAAAGATATTTACTCCCGGAGGATATGTATCTTACAGCAATGACTTCGGAGGTTTTCTCTGGTATATGTTTTTCCCGTCTCTGGCTATAGCGCTTCCAAAGGCCACAATGGCGGTAAAACTGCTCAGAGGCTCCCTGATATCCGAATACAACATGGATTATGTCAGAACAGCATACTCCAAGGGCAATACGACAAACGGGGTGATTTACAATCATATGCTCAAGAACGCCATACTGCCCGTGATCACTTTCCTCGGGATGGCTCTTACTGACATAATAGCCGGAAGTATCATAGTAGAGCAGGTATTCGGTATCCCGGGTCTTGGCAGGATACTTCTTACTTCAATTTCAAACAGGGATTATCCTGTTGTCATGGCAATAATAGTTATAATCAGTTTTATGGTGCTGGTAGTCAACATGCTGGTTGACATAATATACAGCGTGATAGATCCGAGGATCAGCTTTGAAGACAAATAAGAAAAACTTCAACTTCATACTGGGCATCGGAATAATAATATTCATGGTGCTTTTCGTCTTTTTGGGCAGAATCCTTCCGCTAAGAGATGCAAACGCCATAGATGCTACTCTTAAATTTGCTCCGCCTTCTTTAAAGCACCCCTTCGGATGTGATAATTTCGGCAGAGAGATACTAAGCAGGGTGATTCAAGGCAGCTTTTCCACCTTTTGCATCGCGCTCGGTACAGTATTCATAGGCACGTTTTTCGGGATAATAATAGGTGCACTCACCGGATATTTCGGAGGACTGGTTGATGAGATCCTTATGA
>ODAI012271572.1_pt1 | contig 11534 bp, 4 predicted proteins | sample 1539321 | NCBI WGS metagenome assembly ODAI01 (sample SAMN02144231, study PRJEB22623) | gut metagenome | biome: sheep rumen | host: Ovis aries | place: New Zealand
ACAGGCATTCATGAGCCTTTGGTTGTTACCTTCGTTGATGTTGAGGACTGTTACAGTGAGCTCGATATCGGGAGTGGCTGTCTGCTTCTCAAATTGTTCGGAGAGGCGATAGATCTTTTCATCCGGAAGAGGTTCTGTGCCGTTGTAAAAGACATAGAACTTTGGAGTGGGGATCTTGACTAATTTAGATGCGTAAAGGTCGTCTTCCTGAGTGATCTTTTTGAGGAGCTTAGCGACATAGAACAGGTCTCTTAGTGGCATGTTTGGACATGGCGTTGATTGGTGTTCAAAGACGTTGAGCTCATAGTTGAAGATGAATGAGACGTCATTCTTGACCTTCAGGAATGTGCTGTCGCCGATGGTGTTGATGACGATATCATCAGGGTTTGTGTGGTTAGAATTGTTCAGCGCATTGTAGAGTGACAGAAGCTCTTTTTTGTCATTGAAGAGCATTCTAAAGACAGAGTCTTTGTACTTTGGGCCGGTTATTGAATTAGATGGCAATTGTTGATTCCTCCTTTGTGTTGCCGTTGTGATCTCCAATGTATGCGCATACCTGGAATGATAGATGGCGAAGTGCCATAGAACGTGCTCATGAGGAGCACAAAGGAGATATTAACACATGAATATACCAAAAGTCTTTAAGGTTTTATGAATAATTCTTAAGATTTCCTTAAGGTGAGGGAGTCAAAGTGAAACGTCCCCATTGACTCAAAATGAGACAAAGTGAAACGTCCCCGGTGACTCACCGGGGAGTGTTATGAGCCGAAGACTTGGGATTTGAGCTTTTGGCCGGTGGGAGTGGTTGCAAGACCTCCTTTGGCAGTTTCTTTTAGGGAGCTGGGGAGAGATTCACCGACTTCGCGCATGGCGTCCATGCATTCATCTGCGGGAATCCTGGCCTCTATTCCTGCAAGCGCCATGTCTGCGCTGGAAAATGCGATCATGAGGCTCGATACGTTTCGCTTGATACATGGGATTTCTACAAGTCCTGCAACAGGATCGCAGACAAGTCCCATCTGGTTTGAGATGGCCATGGCGCAGGCATCTGAGCACTGCTGCGGTGTTCCGCCCATGACTTCCACGAGAGCTGCAGCTGCCATGGCTGATGCGCTTCCGCATTCTGCCTGGCATCCACCCTGGGCTCCTGCGAGGCTTGAGCGGTTTGCGATGACCATTCCCACTGCTCCTGCAGTAAACATGGCCATTACAAGGTCTTTTTCCGGAAAACCGCGGTCCTCATAGAGGCTGACAAGGCACCCGGGGAGAACTCCGCAGCTTCCGGCGGTCGGCGCTGCGACAATCTTGCCCATCGAGGCATTACAGCCGGCAACAGCCAGGGCTCTGGCAATCGCCTTGGACATGAAGGTTCCTGAGAGGCCGCCGTCAGCTCTTTTGACATATTCTGACATAAGGTAGCCTTCGCCGCCTGTAAGGCCGGAGGTTGAGCGCTGGTCCTTGCGGGAGCCGTCTGCAACGGAGTCTTTCATTATATTAAAGTTCATTTCCATTTGTTCGTATAGTTCGTTCTCGGGCTTTTCAAGGCTTTTGGCCTGGTCTTCGAGGACAAGGCGGCTTATTGTGATATTTCGTTTAGTGGCTTCTGCTACAAGCTCTGCCATGGATTCGTATTTTAGCATTGTTCAGACCCTTCTTATCAGGATTGCATTGGTGATGTGCTCAATCTGGCGGATGTCGCTTATAAGCTCATCCGGGGGATTGCTGTCAATCTCAATTGTCATTATGGCGTCTCCGCCTTTCTCATCTCGGGAGAGGTGAAAACCTGAGATGTTGAGGCTCTCATACTCCCAGTGCATGAGATTTGTGACGCTTGCGATGACGCCCGGTGTGTCCTTGTGCATGATCAGGATGGTATTGACGTCGCCACTGAATTCAACATTCATGCCGTTTATACGATTTACGAGGATGTTGCCTCCGCCGATACTGGCGCCCTGCATGGTTCCTTCTTCTCCGTCCTGCAAATAGTAGTGGATAAGAGCGGTGTTAGGATGCGCGCCTTTGATGTTCTCTGTGCGGAATGTGTAGTTAATGCCGCGGCTGTCAGCTATTGCAAGGGCGTCGCGGATCTCCGGCGAATAGCTCTTATAACCCATGATCCCGGCCAGAAGCGCTTTGTCTGTGCCGTGCCCCTTATAGGTCTGGGCAAAGGAGCCGGAGAGTGTGATCTCAACTTTTTGAAGCGGGCGATCGTCTATGAGCTTGTTGACTACGCGCCCGAGGCGTACTGCGCCTGCTGTATGTGAACTTGAGGGCCCGATCATTACAGGGCCGATGATGTCGAAGATGTTCATGTGTGTTGCCTCCCGATAAACATCATTATACGCTTAATGGATTGGCTTGGAAATCAGAGCAGGTATTCCCGGATTTTCCTGTTTACCATATCCATGTCCAGTTGCATATCTTCTGTTTCAAGTGAAAGTATGAGGTTTTCACCAAGAATCAGACCGTTTTTCTCATAGACTAGGAGTTTCTTGAAGTTTTTTGTGGCGTAGCCATGCTCATCTGTAAGACCCATGTGTTCCCAGTAATAGGTTTTCCTTTGGATTACATTTAGAAGTACGAAATCCGGATATTTGCAATATCCGGTATTTAAGACAAATTCAGGCTCGTATTGATACGGTATACCTAAATGATAGAAAGTATCTGCTAGAATTTGTTCGCTCTTTGTGCGGACTTTTTCTCCTCTTAGTGTATCGCGTTCCGGCGGATCATCATAAGGATTCATCCCTCCGGGATGTTTCTCATACCAGTCCTTTATAAATTCATCACGAGGTTCGATGATCGGGGAAATGTAGTGTTTTCTTGCAAATGCTGATTTCTGGTAGACCTGATCCACAAAATCATAGTCATAATTCTTGATGAACCTCGCCAGTCGGCTTCGGTTTGTAAGAAGTTCCTTCTGAAGGCGTTCTTCGTACTGTTTCTGAACGAGCTTCTTGATTGGCGCCAGGTCTGACTGTCGGACATAAGAGAATTTACCTGCACCGGCTAAATTTGCCGGTGTGGATATATCTGCTGCATTAAGCATATCTGATCCCTGAGGGCCGGATATAAGTGAAGCTTGTGAAATGCTCCTGAACTGAGGCTTTCCGTTACTTGATGAGCATTGGAACACCGGATTGTCAGGGATGTTTTTATGCTTTTTTATATTGGCGCTGTTTATCTTGATCAGCCTATCCAGCCTTTGAAGCTCATTTTCGAGAAATTGTTTGTTGTTCATATTTGTTTTTCCTTTCTGTTCGTTTATTCATGTTTCTTATTCCTTTCTTCATATTGTTTAGTGGTTTATATATGCGGGTCATAGAGCTTTCCGGGGGGCCAACCGCTTTTGCTTGTTTTTTAACAGTGGCGGTAGGTTATGGAGCATATTATGGGGCTGTGTGGAGGTTTCTACTGTGCTTTGTGCAAATTTAAATCTATACAGTCGAGGTCGGAAGAGTTGTCAGGGGGAGGCTACTGTATCGGGAGGAAATTTGTTTAGATACAGTCGAGGCCGGAAGAGTTGTTTGGGGGAGGCTACTGTATCGGGAGGAAATTTGTTTAGATACAGTCGAGGCCGGAAGAGTTGTTCAGGGGAGACTACTGTATCGAGGAAAAAATTGATCAGATACAGTCGAGGTTGGAAGGCCTGATCGGGGAAGGCTACTGTATCGAGAAGGAAATTGATCAGATACAGTAGAGACTGAATGGAAGCTTCAAGGATGGCGACTGTAAATAAAGGAATATTCATGATTTACAGTAGACCTCAGAATATGAACTTAAATTGACCACGTGTACACAATGAAAAATTTGGTCTATACAGTAGGACGCGGCGGAACACAGCTCTATTGCCTAGTGTATGAATTGAAAAAACCTCAATTTACAGTAGCTCGACCCGAGCACACTTTGCTGGCCTACTGTAGGCAGAGCAAAACTTGCATAATACAGTCGCATCCGGCCGCCACACTCATCCGAAGCTTCTAGTCGCATCCGGCCACCACACGCATCCGAAGCTTCTAGTAGCTTCCGGCCACCACGCACATCCGAAACCGCCAGTCTCCCCGGCCACCACACATCCCAAAACCATAAAAACCGGTCACATTTTTGTATACATCCGCAAACCCGCATGGAATCTACATTATCACAAAATTCTTAAGATTTACCGTCGAAAATTCTTAAGTTTTCTTAATAATTTCAAAAGCCGGGAAACGGCGCCGAAAGGCGCCGAAAACCCATTCTCAAAACCCGCATATTTATGCGGTTTCAATCGTTTTCGCGTTTCGTAAAAATGCACAATAGAATCAATCAAAAATAAATCATAAAACGATTAAGACGCCAAAACTTATGATTAAACGCAGTATAATTTCTTCATTTTGTGTTTATTTTCTTCATAACTACTTCATCTTGTTAATAATAGTTTAAGCTAAATCTACAAAAATCGGGCATTTCTATGATTATTTGTATGATTGTGCAATTTGTATCATATAAGCATACAAAGGAAACCTATTGTCAAACTTATGGACAATAAAGTCCGGATACATGACACGAGGTGAACAACATGAAAAAACAGAGACACCGAAACGGGAAGAACAAGGGAACCTTCATTATCAAAGTGGAGGAATGCCAGAGAGGAACCTGGCAGGGAAAAGTTGTGTGGGCAGATGAGGAGACAACAGAGCATTTCAGAAGTGCTCTGGAATTGCTTCAACTGGTTGATGAAGCACTCAACGCAGCAAAGGACAGCAGTGAATTGGCCAAAAAGGGTAGTGCGTAACCCATTTGTATCTATTAACTAGCAAAAATTCTTGTGAGGGAGGATTCAGCTATGTTGAGAAAATGGAATCGAGTATTATCATTTATTTTAGCAATTGCTCTTATTGCTACCACTTTCAACAGTGATATCAATACTATAAGAGTATTTGCTGATGACGACATCGTTGAGAATGTCGACAATGCAGAACCGGCAGAGCCTGTAGTAGAAGAACAGGTAGAAGAGCCGGTTGTAGAAGAGCCGGTTGTAGAAGAGCCGGTTGTAGAGGAACCGGTAGTTGAGGAGCCGGCAGAGCCCGAAGTTATCGTGGAAGAACCGGAAGTTACTCCCGACGAAGGCGAGCCAAATCCGGAAGATCCTGAAAATCAGGAAATTCAGGACGAAGAGCCTATAGAGGGCGAAGACGTTGAGGTTGAGCCCGAAGAGGAAAAAGAGCTTACAGAAGAAGAGCTCGCTGAACTGGCTGAAAAAGAGGCTAAAGAAAAGGCCGAGAAGGAAGCAGCTGAGAAGGAAGCACAGAAGAAAATGGTAACAGTTTCCTACAAAGCTTCCCTTGGTGGAAGGGTTTCAAACTCAGGCGAGACCATCGATATTAACGATGAGGAAGCTAAGTTCGAAGGTTCCACAGCTTCAGCAGTTAACAAATATTATCAGTTTGTTGCATGGGTAGATGCAGATGGTAATACAGTTTGCAGCGAAGCTACCTTCGTTCCTTCTGATATAGAAGAAGATGCAACCTTTACAGCAAACTTCATGAAACTGTCAGAGATGCCGGCACAGAGCTTTAGCGGAAGTGCAGGCGGAATGAACGTTTCAGTTGAGGCTGACGAGGGAATATTCCCTGATGGCACTACAATGAAAGTAACTGCAATATCAGATGACGAAGCTCTTGAAGCAGCAAAAGACGCTGTCGGTGAAGCAGCACAGACAGCAAAAGGTGTAGACATTACATTTAGAAATGCAGACGGAGAAGAGATCGAGCCTGCAGATGCAAGATATGTACATGTTTCAATTTCACTCGCTTCTGAACTTGAAGGTGACTCTTTCAGTGTTGTACATAAAGATGATTCAGGAAACGCAGATGTAATCGCAAGCGCAAGCGCAGACGGCGCTGAGTTTGAAGCAAATCAGTTCTCAGTTTACATCGTAGTAGGTACCGGTGACGATATTACTGATCCTGATACACAAATAGTAACTAATACCTACGTATTCATGGCAGATGGTGAAGAATTCAGAACAGAGGTCATTAAGAACGGCGAAGAACTTGAGAACCCCGGAATTCCTACACTTGGGGATAATCAGGAATTCAAGGGATGGTTCTATAAAGAAGGAGATGTTGAAAAACCGGTAGTATTTGGCCCAAAAGAAGGCATTACTGAAGAAAAGACTATCACGTGCTATGCAAAGATAGAGACTACATTCTACCTTACCTTTATGGGTGTTGACGGTGAAGTAGTACAGGTTAAGAGTGTAACTGTAAAAGGTACTGAAGATGCCGACATCGACACAACTGATGTCCATGTAACTCCTAAGGATGCTGACGAAGCACACAGAGGATGGACAGTTACAGAAGGCAGCACAGAGATTAAAAATACAGTTAATGCAAAAGATCATGATATTGTATATCCGGTAATAATGAAAGCTCACTGGATCACATTCGTTGAAAACGACGGTGATGACCATGGTGGCGCATCATACACAGGCCCTGTTTCCGTATTTACTGATCAGAAACCAAGTCAGGTAATGCCTGCTCCTCCTACAAGAAAAGGCTATGAATTTGGTGGATGGTACAAGCAGAAGGCTGACGGCGATGGCAAGGTCGTAGATGGTACTGAGTTTGACTGGGAGGCTCCTCTTACTGATAATATAACTCTTTATGCTAAGTGGACACCTTCAGATAATACAGAGTATACAGTCATTATCTGGCAGCAGAAGATAACTGATAAAAAGAATGTAACAGACAATAAAGCCAAGACATATGATTTTAAGACCAGCTTTACGCGGACCGGAACCACAGGCGCTCCAATCAGTGATGAAATTGGCCGTAGTTTCAGTGGCGAAGGGGATGAAGGTTTCCATTACAGTTGGTGTAAAGTCGTAAGGAATAAGGGCGAAGACGAAATCCCTGTTACTGAGATCAGAGCAAAAGGTGATACAATTGTTAACGTATACTTTGACCGTGATGTGATGACCATAAAATTCTACTTGAAAGAGGATGGCCATTGGAATCTTAAGGATACCTATACAGGTCTTTACGGTCAGACCCTTGCTCAGAACAATTATTCATGGCCTGCAGATCATGCTTGGTACAGCGGCGTTGACTGGTCGAATAATGCAAGCGGAACAAGACTTACATACCTTAATGCTTTCCTGTTTGACGGATTGAAGGGAACTTCTGAAGATAAGACGGTACTTACGCAGTACGGAACAAAAGATACAGGCAGTGCTGACATACAGTTCTTTATTCAAAATATTGATGATACTTGGCCTGATTCTGCAGCATACTCGACCAAAGCTCAAAGTGGTGACTTCGGAATCACTGACAAGTATAATGGCTTTAAGGCAGATAGTTATAGAACTAAGAAAAATTATGGAAGCTGGGGATCATGGAAAAGCGCTACGGACTCTCATGGCAAATATGTCTCAGTTCAGGGTGGTTATGCAGCACTTCAGATTCGCTTCGCAAGACTTAAATACGAAATCGAATTTATAGAGAACTACAGAGAAAACCTTAAGACATTAGGCAAGATTGAGAATATTCCATTCGAAGATAAGTTAAGTGATTATAGCGAGCATCAGGATATTCCTAAGATTCCTGAAACAGATGAAAGCAAGCCCGGATATAGATTTAAGGGCTGGTACCTGGATTCAGCAGGCACAAAGAAATTTACATGGGACGGTACAATGCCGGCAGCTAACATGGTAGTCTACGGATGCTATGAACCCGTAAGATACACAGTTACTCTTGATGCTGACGGTGGAACACTTCCTGAAGGACAGGATGAATCTTTTGAGCTTGATTACGGCGATATAGTTAGTAAAACATCTCTGATGAAGACCACAAAAACCGGTTTTGAACTCATCGGATGGTATCTGAACGACAAGCCTTACGGATACGGTGGAGTTACAGAGAATATTACTCTTGTAGCTAAATGGCGTAACAAGGGCGAGGTTAAAGTGAAATACGATGCAGGTGACGGAACTAATGCACCTAAAGATCATTACAGCTACTCATCAAGTTCAACAGTAGTAATTGCCGGCCGGCCTGAACCTCCTACAGGCAAAACCTTCCTTGGATGGAGAATTGCAGGCGACACAAATAACGTTGTTTACTATCCAAACGGATGCTTCAGTATAATACCTGATTATGTAGATGAAAATAATGTGGTAACACTTATAGCGGTTTACATTCCTACAGGTGGAAATACCGGAGTTATAACTTCTATCACCTACAAGCCAAACGGCGGACAAGGCAGCGACGTAACAGTAGCACTTCCGGGAGATCCTGCAATCCTTGTAAATGAGAAGGTAAAAGCTCTTTCAGCAGAGGACTGCCACTTCACAAGAGAAGGCTATGAGTTCAAAGGCTGGAGCAGAGCCGGTGGCGAAGATGCAACAGTTGAGATAAAAGCAGGAGATTACATAGCGGCTGATAACAAAGGAGCTTCAAATGAGCTCTACGCAGTTTGGGAATGTGTAATGGCCAGCTACACCGTTGAGTACTATAAGGGCGTAGTAACAAAACCTTCTGATACAAACCACCACCTCGGATCTGATGGACCTAACACAGCAAAGGTTGGAACAGTACTTACAGCAGCTGATGTTGATCTTAACCTTTATAGGCCGCAAGTAGGCTATCAGGATGGACAGTTCTTCGGAAGCACCAAGATCGTGAAGGGTGACAACGTTATCAACGTACTTTACGAGCCTATACCGATAACAGTAACTATCAATGGTATCCACACGACTCATGTTTACGATGGCGAGGAAGTAACAGTAACCGGTTTCAACGTAACAGTTGATCCTGATTCAGGATATTCGGCAGATGATATTGCTTATGGAGAAGATCCTGATACTGATGAGACTAAAGTTTCCGCAACACATGTTTATGAGACAAAAGAGATAACACTCATTCAAAGTAAATTCAGGAATACAAACCCTGATTTCGATGACAGTGCAATATCATTTGTTCTCGGCAATGTAACGACTAACAGGGTAGAAATAACACCTGCAACTCTTACAGTTACTACACCGGATGCATCAAAAGTCTATGATGGAACTCCTCTCACAGCAAAAGGAACCATCAGCGGATTTGTAAAGGATGAAACAGCAACCTTTACAACAACCGGAACGATCACAACTCCGGGTGAAGTAACTAACACCTACACACTGGATTGGGAAGGTGCTACAGCAGACAAGAGAGACTACACGGTTTCTGAGAATCTCGGAAAACTTACTGTAACTGAAAGCACAGCAGCAATCACAGTTAAAACAGTTGGCGGAGAGTTCGTATACGATGGTACTGAGAAAGGTGCGACTGTAGAAGTAACCGGGCTCCCTGAAGGATATACATTAGAGAAGGCAGAATCCTCAGCTAAGGCTACAGACGTAACAGAGAACCCTGTATTTGCAACAGCAGATACACTGATCATCAGAAATGTAGCAGGCGATGATGTTACAGATAAGCTGACCATCACAAAGATAAATGACAATATTACAATAACACCTGCTCCAATAACAATTGTTACCGAAAGTGGATCAAAGGTTTATGATGGAACACCTCTTACAGCAGATGGAGAGATGACAGGCATTGTAGACGGCGATGAAGCAACCCTTAATGTAACAGGCAGCCAGACAGAAGTTGGATCAAGTCTAAATACATACACAATTGATTGGGCTGAAGGTACTAAGGAAAGCAACTACCAGATTGTAAAAGAGACCATCGGTACTCTTACAGTAACTGAGTATGCAGGAGAAATCGTAGTAACAACAACAGGCGGAACCTTCACATACGATGGAAAGGCTCACGGAGCAACTGTAAAGGTTTCTGAGCTTCCAAAAGGCTATAGACTTGATACAGCAGCTTCTTCCGCAACAGCAACAGACGTTACAGAGAACCCTGTAACTGCAACAGCAGATACACTGATCATCAGGAATGCAGCAGACGAAGATGTAACCGAAAAGTTGAAGGAGCATATCAGATACGTTGACGGAACCATCGAAGTAACACCTGCAACACTTACAATCGTAACACCTAATGCAGAGAAGGTATATGATGGTAAGCCACTCACAGCAGAAGGTAATATGACCGGCCTTATCGATGGTGAGACAGCAACCTTCACAACAACAGGAACTCAGACAGAGGTTGGAACAAGTGATAACACATACACCATTGACTGGGGTACTGCTAAAGAGAGTAACTACGTTCTCACTGAGTCCATCGGAACTCTTGAGGTAAAAGAGTTTGCAGGAGAAATCATAGTAACAACAGTAGGCGGAGAGTTTGAGTACGACGGAAAGGCTCACGGCGCAGAAGTAACAGTTGAAGGACTTGCTGAAGGCTATGAAGTACAGGTTAAGAAATCAAATGCAACAGCAACTGATGTTACTGAAGAAAATGTACCTGCAACCTGTGATGAACTGGTAATTGTAAATGCAAGTGGAGTAGACGTAACATCTAAACTTAACATCAAAAAGAAAGATGGTTACATCAAGATCACACCTGCTAAGTTAACGGTTAATATCGAAGGTAACAAGGATAGCTTCAAGTACAACGGACAGGAGCAGACAGTAGAGGGATACAAGATAGTTCCGATTACTAATCCGCTCTACAAAGAAAGCAATATATCTTTTGCCGGTGATGCAATTGCAAAGGGCAAGACACCTGGTACATACCCGATGAACCTGAAGGCAGAGCAGTTCACCAACAGCGACAAGAACTTTGAAGTAACATTTGTTATCGCTGACGGTTCAATTACAATTGAGCCTCTCGGACCCGATGAGTTATTCAAGATCTACGCTACAGCATTCAATGCTGAAAGAGAGTACACAGGTGTTTACTATAGCGGATTTGAATACGAGCTCAGAGGCGAAGGGCCTACACGGAATATCATCGTCGAGGCAGCCGGTAAAGTATTAAGCTTCGTAAGAGAGTACATCGGCGGATTTAAAGCAGATGCAGCTGATGGAGACAAGGCACACACAGTAACAATCAATGGCACAGAATTTAGAGTAGAGGGACTTTACGTTCCTACAGAAGCAAGAAATGTCGGCGAATACGAGCTTCCTATCGAAGGCGAGATGAAGGTTTACGATGGAAACGTAGACGTAACAGATCAGTTCGAATTGGTTGAGAGAAATTCCGGAAGACTTGAGATCACTCCTATGTATATCAATCTCACATCAGGCAGTGCATCTAAGGTTTACGATGGAACTCCTCTTAGAAACACAAATATCACAGCCGACAAGAACTGGGGCGTAGGCGACACGGTAAGATATGATATCACAGGATCACAGACAGCAGTCGGATCAAGTGACAACGTATTCGTAGCAGTTGGTGTGGATGACACAGATCTTGATACTAACTATAGAATTAACTACAAATATGGTACACTTACTGTAACAAGCGCACCGACACCTCCTACACCTACACCTACACCAACACCTACACCGGGTGGAACAACAATTACTGACGCTCCTACACCTACAGCACCTGCACCCGCTCCTGCACCGGCACTTCAGGCAGCAGTTCTTGGAGAAACAA
>ODAI014064968.1_pt1 | contig 11534 bp, 9 predicted proteins | sample 1539321 | NCBI WGS metagenome assembly ODAI01 (sample SAMN02144231, study PRJEB22623) | gut metagenome | biome: sheep rumen | host: Ovis aries | place: New Zealand
GCTGTACCAGACCGGATATCTGACCATTACAGACGTTGATCGTGATGCACGTGCATATACCCTGGCATTCCCGAATGAAGAGGTTAAGTATGGGTTTGTTGAATGCCTGATGCACGAATTTGTGGCGAACTGCGGAGCAGGATCAGGAATGACATTTTCAAACTGAGAAGGACTATTGAGCGGGGTGAACTGGATCGGATAAAAGAGGTGCTGACCTCACTTTTTGCAAACATCACGCTTAAAGCAGATCCGTTTGAACAGGTTTTTCAGGCGGTCATTTATCTGGTATTTACACTGCTGGGGAGGTTCACCCTCTGCGAGATGCATCCATATTCCGGATGGATTGACTGTAAGGTGGAAACCAAACGGTTTGTTTATCTGTTTGAATTCAGGCGGTCCGGGTCGGCCAATGAAGCGTTTAAGCAGACTGACACGAAAGATGCTGTGCTGCCTTTTGCAGCGGATGCACGGAAGGAGATGAAAATCGGTGTTTCATTTGATTCGCAGACAAGAGAGCTTCAGGACTGGAAAGTGTTGGAGGTGACCCGTTAACCCGGCTTTGTGAGTGCAATGCGCAAATTTCCGGCAAATCGGGGAACAGGACCAACGTCATTTCCTTTTTTGAAAGAAGACTTTCGAAAAAGGAACGGAGCAAATGTTCGGGAACATGTTATACTTGCCTTACCTCGCGAGAGGGAATTGAGGAAAGGAGTTACCAGTATGAATCGTAAAATGATTGCGTCTCTTGCGGCCGCGGGACTGCTGCTGGTCAGCACCAGCGCGATGGCGATGACGCCGGGCACCTATGAGGGCTCCGCGCAGGGACAGAACGACCTTGTCAAGGTTGCAGTGACCGTTTCAGAGGACAAAATCGAAAAAGTAGAAGTTCTTGCTCATCAGGAGACTCCGGGAATCGGCGCTCCGCTGACAGAGGAAGGATATGAGGGAGACACCCCGATTGCGGTTCTTCCCGGACGCATTGTGGACGCACAGTCCTACGGTGTGGATGCGGTAGCTGGCGCTACGATTACCAGCTACGCCATCAAGACGGCTGTCAAGAATGCGCTGGCAGAGGCCGGAGCTGAGGCGGACGCGTTTAAGGCAGCACCTGAGAAAGCAGCCGGTGAGGCAAAGACGGTGGATGCCGATGTCGTCATCCTGGGCGGCGGCGGTGCTGGCCTGGCAGCAGCGATTTCCGCGCTTGAGAATGGCGCTGAGACGGTGGCAATCGTCGAAAAGTGCGGTGCAGTCGGCGGGGATACCCTCGTTTGCGGTGCGATTTACAACACCCCGGATGCCGCCCTGCAGTCTGTTGAAACCATGACGGATGCCAAGAAGGCCACGATTGAGGCTGCACTGGCCAAAGAACCGGTTTCCGAGGAGCACAAGGCGCTGCAGGAAATCGTTGCCAAAGAGTATGAGGAGTACAAGGCTGCCGGACGTACCGACATCTTTGATTCCGAAGCATGGTTTGCTCTCCAGACCTACGACGGCGGCGATGATGTTGCCGATCTGGATCTGGTGAAGGTTCTGACCTATAAGGCCAAGGACGGCTTTGACTGGGTTGTCGGTCATGGCATGCAGTTCTCGGACAAGATTGGTCAGGGCGCAGGCTCGCTGTGGCAGAGAACCCATACCTCTCTTATGCAGATGGGTACCGGATTCATTACCACCTATGTGAAAACGCTGGCCGGTTATGGTGACCGTGTGAAACTGCTGACCTCCACGACCGCCAATGCCATTATCCGCAATGACGAGGGCGTTGTTGTGGGCGCAACGGCAGAGGACAAGAATGGAAATACCTATACGCTCAATGCCAAGAAAGGCGTTGTCCTTGCAACCGGTGGTTTTGCCGCCAACAGCAAGATGGCACAGGAGTACAATACCTCCGGCAAGTGGGATGATCTCAGCAAGGTAAAGACCACCAACCGTTATGCCTGCTCTCAGGGCGATGGCATCCGGATGGCGACGGCTATCGGCGCTGACCTCACCCAGATGGATCAGATTCAGCTGCTGTACCTGGGCAACCTCAAGGATGGTCAGCTGACAAAGTATCCGCCGCGTGTTGTCAACGGAACGGATCAGGAGATCTTCATTAATAAGGAAGGAAAGCGTTTTGTGCAGGAAGATGGCCGTCGTGACCAGATCTGCCTTGCTTCCCTCAAACAGACCGACGGAATGTTCTACTTCCTCGAGTCTGCAGACGGCGATTATGTCGATATTGATCAGGCGATTTCCGCAGATGGATTCTCGCTGCGCTTCCTTGAGGAGCAGGGATACATCTACGTGGCGGACACGCTGGATGAGATGGCGGAGAAGCTGAATGCCGCCGGCGCAAACATGACGGCGGAGGATCTCAAGGCCACTGTTGCCAAGTTCAACGAGTATGTTGAGAAGGACAGCGATCCGGAGTTTGGCAGAACCCTGTTCTCCACCAAGCTCGAAAAGGGACCGTGGGTTGCCACACCGCGTCAGGCCTGTCTGCATCACACCATGGGCGGTGTCCATATCGATACCGAGGGACATGTGGTGGATACCGACGGCAAAGTGATTCCGGGTCTTGTGGCTGCCGGCGAGGTGACCGGTGCCATCCACGGTGCAAACCGTCTGGGCGGCAACGCGGTTGTTGACACGGTTGTGTTCGGCAAGCTGGCCGGTGAGACGATTACCAAATAAACAGGACTTTTCCGATGAAGCAGAGCGCAGGCTCTGCTTCTTTTATATGCCGGAACCATGACGGGCACTGGGGCGACTTGACAGTGGTTGGCCCAATTGCTGCAGACGGTGATCTTCGCAGAATAAAGTTACTGATGTCTGTGCATTGCACAGACGTTTTTTCTGATTATTTCCTCGATCGTTCTGTTTGACGTTCTGGAATATTCAATTGACACAGACAGGGAATAAGAATGATAATAAAGTGTTGCGGCTTGAATGTGAATCCGCATCGTTCATTGATGAGGACCGGGGCCGGACATCTATAGTGAGTGTTTAATCAAAAAGGAGGATTCTGCAATGAAAACGATTGAGGAACTGTTTAAAGAGGTTGTGGCAAGTAAAGATCTGACGAATAAGCTTGTTCAGGCTGTAAAGAACAAGCGGCTGGAAGCGTTTATGAAGGAGCATGGCTGCAATGCCACGAAGGAAGATGCCATTGAGTTTGGAAAGGCCAAGCTGGCTGCAGGTGAGCTTCCGCTTCCTGAGGAACTGATTGAAAAACTGCTGTGGGCATAAGGGTTTATCAGGAAAACGGTCTGCTGCGAACAGGCAGCGGCGAAGAAATCTGAAAACTGCATGGTGATACGAAAGCGGGCAGAGAGGCGAATATCAAAAGATGCTTCGAGGAGAGGGGTGCTAGGAACCATACGGATCTTTGAGGATGCTGGTTCTCTGTTCGCTTTTTTGTGCCGTGGATGATTGTCGAGATGGATTCCTGATGTTCCGTTCTGGAAAATCTACTTGACATATCAGGAACGAATGACATAATGATACAGCTTGATCATGCCTGCCAATTGCCGACAGGCAAAGGTTTGACCGGTAAGGATCATGCATAAATAATTAGGAGGATACTTGGACATGGAAACGAAAACTCTTCAGCAGGTGTTTGACGAGGCCCTGAAGGATAAGGCAATGAAATCAAAGCTGCTTAAGGCGATTAAGGAAAAGAAACTGCCGGATTTTATGAAAGCGCACGGATGCAATGCCACAATGGAAGAGGCGATTGAATTCGGAAAGGCCAAGCTGGCAGCGGGAGAGATTCCTCTTTCTATGGAAGAGATTACTGAACTGCTGTGGGCTTATTAAGACAGCCTGTCTGACGGGATGTATGGTTTTATCCTCGAACCTTTACGATGAGGAAAGAGGATGAAAGAAACAGGTGTCAGCTCCATAAGAGATCGCATCTGTTGTCAAATTCAAAAAACGGGACGTAAAACGATTGTATTCCTGTAATTCGGACAGGAATACAGTCGTTTTTTCGTTGTATCGGCTTATGACCTGTGATAAAATGTCCCGCGTCTTGGAAATGAATTTCTGCAGATTCCGGGAAATGGACCGGAAAGCGGCGGATAATGAAAATCATTTGGAGGTTTAGAATGGTTAAGGATGCGAAAGATAGAGCACAGGCTCTGAATGTTGCCTATATCGGCGGCGGCTCCCGCGGCTGGGCCTGGGGATTTATGATGGACCTGGCCATGGACCCCAGCATGTGCGGAACAGTCCGTCTGTATGATATTGACCGCTCTGCGGCGGAGCGCAATGAGATCATTGGAAACAAGATCAGCGCACACAAGGATGCGGTGTCCAGATGGCACTATGAGGTCAGCGATTCACTTGAGGCAGCACTCAAAGGGGCTGATTTTGTTGTCATTTCCATTCTGCCGGGAACGTTCGATGAGATGCGTTCCGATGTGCATCTGCCGGAACGTGTCGGGGTATACCAGCCGGTAGGTGATACGGTCGGCGCCGGCGGCTTTATGCGGGCCATGCGTACCATTCCGATGTATGTCACCATTGCGGAGGCAATTCGTGATTATGCGCCGGATGCGTGGGTCATCAACTACACCAACCCCATGTCCCTGTGCGTACGCACGCTGTATGAGGTTTTCCCGCAGATCAAAGCCTTTGGCTGCTGCCATGAGGTTTTCGGAACCCAGAAACTCCTGTGCGCCATGCTGGACAAGGAGTATGATATCAAGGGTGTGACCCGTCAGGACCTGTATACGACCGTTACCGGAATCAACCATTTCACCTGGCTGACCACCGCCAGCTATAAGGGAATTGACCTGATGCCCCTGTATGCGGAGTTTGCGGACAAGTACTATGAGACCGGCTTTGACGAGGGTGGCGACAATAACTGGATGAACTCCAGCTTCAGTTGTGCCCAGCGCGTGAAGTTCGACCTGTTCCGCCGCTACGGCGCCATTGCGGCTGCTGGTGACCGCCATCTTGCCGAGTTTACCGCTCCCTGGTATACCCTGAATCCGGAGACGGTCAGGGAGTGGAAGTTCGGCCTGACCACGGTCGACTGGCGCGTATCTGACCTGGCTCATCGCCTGGAGCGCTCCGATAACCTGATCAGCGGAAAGGAAGAGCTGGTGCTCAAGCCCTCCGGTGAGGAAGGACATCTGCTGCTCAAGGCCGTTCTGGGTCTGGGTGATCTGGTATCCAATGTCAATGTTCCCAACCGCGGACAGATTCCGAATCTGCCTCTGGGCAGCGTGGTGGAAACCAACGCCATGTTCGGACGCGACCGGATTGAGCCGGTATTTGCCGGCGCAATGCCCTCCAATATTCTGCCGCTGGTGGCTCGCCACATTTACAATCAGGAGAATACGCTGCGCACCGCACTGACCTGCGACCGCAAGCTGGGATTCAGCACGTTCATGAACGATCCGCAGATGGCCGCTGTTTCCATCAAGGATGGCCAGAAGCTGTTTGATGAGATGCTGGAGAATCAGCGGAAGTATCTCCCGGCAAAGTGGTTCGAGTAATTTCATTTTTGCGTACGTCGTCTGGTAGAAACAGAAAAGAATCCCGAAAGGGATTCTTTTCTGTTTCTGGTCAGACAGGACGGATGATGGCGGTCAGGATGAACAGCGCGGCGGTTATGAGGTTTGAGAGAAACAGGCAGCGGTCCTTGTCCTCATCATCCAGATCATCAAACGTGGGGATGTCCTCGTCAATGTAATCAATCATATCGCCATAGGAGCGGGCCGGCTTCTTTTTCCACCGGAACAGGCGCCGGTCAAAACGGGGCGCATTGATGCCGTCCAGACGCAGGTAGGCCAGCCAGGCCATGACGGCCAGGAAGATGGCACAGAGCACAAATGCGGTGCTGACAGGACGGCGGATGCTGCCTTTGTTCAGAAAGAAATCCCAGAGGAGGGAAAAGAACAGCAGGGTGATGTACCGGGTAAAGACCTGATAGATGATCGGCCGGATCATGTGGGATTCAACCCGGAACAGGTTTCGGGGATGCTTGGAATCCTGGTGTGACATACAATGGCTCCTCTCTGAAATCCGAGGTTTTTCACGTTGACGTGTTCCGCCCGTTTGAACGGAACAGGAAAGAACCTGCGGCTGAAATGCGGTTCGTGTCCGGCGGCTGTGCCCTGTCATGATCGGTAGTATACTCGGAAAAGGGAAAGAGTTCAACGCATGAATGGGGCAGAGCAGGGAATTTCAGGAAAATGCATTTTTCCGAACCCCAAAATGCATTATTCGGAGAAAATGGCCTGATATTCCCGGCTTTGAAAGGAAAATGAAGAAAGCGAATTCTGACATTTACAAAACGGCCTGGTAGTGATAAAATACAAGTATAGAGACAGGAATACAGATGAATGTGCCTGTCTCAAGCTTATGCTAAGGAGGTTTATTTCTATGACGAAGGCTAATCCCAAGAAGACACTGATGCTTATTCTGGCAATCGTGTCCGTTTTTGCCGTAGGATTCGGTGTTTTCATGAGCTCAGGCAAAGCGCTTGCCGATGAAATTACGGATCTGCAGACGTGGGAGACACAGGCCCGTGAACTTGAGACGTGGAACATCCACTATTCTCAGGCTGCGGCTGACCTGAATGTTCTGACAAACCTGATCGATGGTCTTCTGACCAACGACAATCATGGCAATCTGAAGCCGAATGCGGCCAAGTCCTATTCCAGCGAAGACGGCGGAAAGACCTGGACGTTCGTGCTCAATGACGGCATGACCTGGTTTGACAAGGACGGAAACGTGAAGGCCAATGTGGTCGCTCAGGACTGGAAGACCGGTCTTGAATGGATCCTGAACTACGCCAAGAACGATTCCTACAACGTTTCCATGCCCAACGAGATGATCAAGGGTGCCCAGGAGTACTATGAGTACACCAAGACCCTGACCGAATCTGAGGGCGCGGATGCGGCGAAGGCTCTGACCGTGGACGGCAAGTTCTCCGAGCTGGTCGGCATCGAGACCCCGGATGACAAGACCATTGTCTATACCCTGGTGGATCAGCTGCCGTATTTCCCGTCTGTTGCCACCTATAACTGCCTCTATCCGCTCTCTCAGGCTATGATTGATGAGATGGGCGTGGATGGCTACCGCGATGTGACCTGGGAGAACATGTGGTATTCCGGTCCTTACACGGTGACCTATTTCGTAAACCAGAATGAGAAGGTTCTCACCAAGAGCAAGAATTACTGGAACGATGCCAACTGCAAGCGTTTCGACACGGTAACCGTCAAGATGGTTGAGTCCATTGCCACCGGTTATCAGCTCTTTACCCAGGGCGAACTGGATCACATTTCTCTGGACCAGGCAACCACCCAGGAAATCTACAGCGATCCTTCCAACGAGTTCAATCCGTATCTGGTTGAAGCCCGTCCGACCAAGTACAGCTATCAGATGCACCTGGTCTACAACAAGAACAAGGAAGACGGCACCCCGGATGTCAACTGGAATACCGCAATTGCCAACGAGAACTTCCGGAAGAGCCTCTACTATGGACTTGACCTGACCGCCTATTTTGCCCGCACCAATGCGATCAATCCGCAGAGCTGCCAGAACTACTGCTACACCGGCAACGGCGTTGCATTCACTTCGGACGGCAAGGATTACACCTCTCTGGTTCTCAAGGAGATCGGCCTTGAGTATGACAGCACCAAGTATACCCGCTTTGATATGGACAAGGCTCAGGAATACAAGGCCAAGGCCATGGAAGAGCTGAGCGCCAAGGGCGTGACGTTCCCGGTTGAGATCGATTACTACATCGCCGGCAACAGCACCACGGCTGCCGATACCGCCAAGGTTCTTGAGGCGATCTTCGATCAGCTGGGCGATGACTATGTCAAGCTCAACACCAAGACGTACATTTCCTCTCTCGCCAACGAAGTCCGCAAGCCGCATCTGGCCAGCTTCTTCATCAACGGATGGGGCGCTGACTTTGCAGACCCGATCAACTTCCTTGGACAGGAGACCTACAACGATACGGCTGCTTACTATTCCAACAACTACAGCTATATCAACGAGGCCACCGATGCTGATCTGATCGCGGATTACGAAGAGTTCACCAAGCTGGTGAATGACGCCAAGGCGATCACCACCGATCTGGATGCCCGCTATGCCGCGTTTGCGAAGGCAGAGGCCTGCTTCATCGACCATGTCCTGGCCATTCCGTGCAACTATGAGGTATCCTGGGAGCTGACCGGTGTCAACAACTACAGCAAGGTTTACAGCATGTACGGCATGCAGGGCTATCGCTATGTTGACTGGGAGACCGACAAGAATCTCTATACCACTGATGCCATGAAGGCAGCAGCTGAGGCATATGCCGCAGAGTAAAATCTGATTTTCTGGGGCAGTCCTTGGGGACTGCCCCTTCTTTTTTATCATGCGGGATGGTATATCTTTGCCCAGAACGTTCCGGGCGAAGATATGCCGGGACACCGGAGGGTGTGATCCCGGAAAATAGAAGGGGATGAGAGAATGGTCAAGTACATTTTGAAGCGCACCGGACAATCCATACTGACAATTCTGCTGGTCGTCAGTATTGTTTTCCTGCTCATGCGCCTGATGCCTTCCGACTACTTTTTCACGGAGGATGAACTGATCAAATTTACGGAAGAGCAGAAAGAGGATAAGCTCCGCCGGCTCGGACTGCTGGATCCGCCGCTGGTGCAGCTGGGAAATTTCTATATGAACCTGATCAAGGTTGAACAGGTGAATGATGCGGGAAAGGTTGTGACCGACGGGACCGGCCATCTTCGTGTCAGCCTGAATCTGGGGGAGAGCATGCGGCTTGAAAAAGGCCAGCCGGTGACAAAGGTTATCGCCCAGAAAATGGGCATCTCCATGAACATCGGTCTGATTTCCCTGGCAATCTCACTGGTTCTGGGCGTTGTGCTGGGCGTTCTGCAGGCCAACTTCAAGGATGGTCTGATCGACCAGATCGGAACGGCCTATACGGTTATCGTCAATGCGGTGCCGCATCTGGTCATTTACACCGTGATCATGATTGCCGGCGCGTCCTGGTTCAAGCTGCCCATGCGTTACAGCGGACGGATGAATACCGAACTTTCCATGGTTCTGCCGATCATCTGTCTGTCGGTGGGCTCCACCGCCGGTTATATGCTCTGGACCCGGCGTTACATGGTGGATGAGCTGAACAAGGACTACATTCGCCTGGCGAAACTGAAGGGACTGAGCAACACCCAGGTGATGTTCCGTCATGTGCTCCGCAATGCCTTTGTGCCGCTGGCACAGTATCTGCCGTATTCCATCCTCCTGACCGTAGGCGGATCGCTGCTGGTGGAGACGTTCTTCTCTGTCCCCGGAATGGGTCCTGAGCTGACCAAGGCCATCAGCCGTTACGATCTGAATCTGGTTCAGGGAATTGTGCTTCTGTATGCAACCATGGGAATTATCGGCGTATTTCTTGGTGATATTCTGATGACCCTGATTGATCCGAGAATCAAACTGACCGGGAAAGGGGATGTCCGCTGATGCCGAACAATGACAGACAGAAAACCGTGCAGGAAATGGAAGCACCGGTGGTGAATCTGACCGTCGACGAAAAGTCGATTGATACGAATCCGAAAAAGGAGCGCCCGATGGGTCGGGAGTATCCGCATGCGCGGCGCAACATGCCGGAAAAGCAGCTGTTCGAGTTTGCCGAATATCATGCACAGGATGCGGAGCGGACCGGCTATTCGAACTACTCCTACTGGAAATCCGTATGGGCAAACTTTATCAAGAACAAACCGGCGGTCATCATGACCATCATATTCCTGGCGCTGTTTATCTTTACCTTTGTGGCCAGCGCCATCGGCAAGTATGATATCAATATGAAGCCGGATCCGATTAACCGGGCCTATCTGCCGCCCAGCGCGGAGTACTGGTTCGGAACCGACGGAATCGGCCGTGACTACTGGGCACAGGTCTGGTATGCCACCCGTGCCTCGATCCTCCTGGCCGTGCTGGTTTCTCTGGGACAGATCGCCGTTGGCGTGGTCATCGGCCTGATCTGGGGCTATGTCCGGAAACTGGACCGGTTCTTCACGGAGCTGTACAACCTGATTGACAATATCCCGACCATTATCTATATGACATTGATTGCCCTGATGATCGGCAAGAGCCTCCTGACCATGGGCATCGCCATGATTGCCTTCGGCTGGCTGGCCACGGCCCGGAATGTCCGGAATCTGGTGTTCATGTACCGTGACCGGGAATACAATCTGGCCAGCCGGTGCCTCGGCACCAAACTGAGCCGGATTCTGTTCCGCAACATCTTCCCGTACCTTATCAGCGTCATCATCCTGCGCATGGCCCTGGCCATTCCGGGAACCATCGCCTATGAGACGACGCTGACTTATCTGGGCCTCATGGACATTACCAAGCCGTCTCTAGGAATGCTGCTCAGCTCGGCCAGAGCCATCTTCCCCCGGGCCAGCTATACGCTTCTGTTCCCGGCCATTATCGTCAGCATCATTACCATCACATTCTATCTGGTGGGCAATGCCTTCTCGGATGCCTGTGATCCGCGAAATCATGTGTAAAAGGAGGTTAGGGCATGAATACAGATATACATTCTGTTGATTTTGACGCACGTGCAAAACAGATTCTTTCCCAGAAACCTCTGCTTTCGGCGGAAGAGGTGGAAGTCACCTTTATGCTTCGCGGAAAGAAACTGACGGCCATCCGTCGGGCCTCCCTTGACCTGTACGAGGGCGAAACACTGGCGATCGTGGGTGAATCCGGTTCCGGCAAAAGCGTGTTTACCAAGACCTTTGTCGGCATGCTGGACAAGAACGGGTCCATCACCCACGGAAGCATTCACTATAACGGCGAGGATCTGGCCAAGTTTCAGGAAAAGGACTGGCTGCGTATCCGCGGCAAGAAAATTGCCATGGTGACACAGGATCCCATGACCAGCCTGAACCCGCTGAAAACCGTTGGAAAGCAGATTCAGGAATCCGTCGAGCTGCACCAGGGACTGAAAGGCTCTGCGGCGAAAGAGGAAACTTACCGGATTCTGGAATCCGTGGGCATCCATGATCCGAAACGCCGGTACAAGCAGTATCCCCACGAGTTTTCTGGCGGCATGCGCCAGCGCGTCGTCATTGCCATTGCCGTGGCCTGCAATCCGCAGATCCTGATCTGCGATGAGCCCACCACCGCCCTGGATGTGACCATTCAGGCCCAGATCCTGGACCTGATCCGCCGCCTGCAGAAAGAGCGCGGGATGACCATCATCTACATCACTCATGATCTGGGCGTTGTGGCCAACGTGGCAGACCGGGTGGCGGTCATGTACGCCGGACAGATCATCGAGATCGGCATGGCCAACGAGGTGTTCTTTGATCCCTGGCATCCCTACACCTGGGCGCTGCTCTCCGCACTGCCGCAGCTGGGCGTGAAGGGCGAGAAGCTGCCGGCCATTGACGGAACACCGCCCAACCTCTTTAATGAAATCAAGGGCGATGCCTTTGCGCCGCGCAACAGGAAAGCGCTGAACATCGACTTCCTTGAGGAACCGCCGATGTACGAGGTGACGGCCACCC
>ODAI012904063.1_pt1 | contig 11533 bp, 7 predicted proteins | sample 1539321 | NCBI WGS metagenome assembly ODAI01 (sample SAMN02144231, study PRJEB22623) | gut metagenome | biome: sheep rumen | host: Ovis aries | place: New Zealand
CGACCTTGCCGGTGTTGCGGCAGTATGAAACGACAGCATTCTTGGAATTCAACAAGCCCACTATTCCACCGAAGTAAAGTGCATGATTATTGTTGACATTATTCTGGTGGATTCTTGTGCCGTTGGTAGTCCATGTGCCGTCATCGGCTTTGGTGATAATCATATCGCTGCTGTTCCCTACAAAACCAATAATGCCTCCGGCAGTAATGTCAGTATTCAAATCACCGAATGGACGTGTGTCGTCTGCCGAACTGGAGCAGCCCTTTATGGAAGAACCATTTCGTATACAGCCGCCTGCAATGCCGCCTATACATGCCCTGCAATTGCTGGTAGACGTACTCTTGCCATATACTTTCATCGTGTTGGTGCACTTGTTTATCGTAACGTTCTTGCCAACGACGCCAACGATGCCGCCAGTAAGGATACTCCAATTGATTGAACCGAATTTGTCCGTATCACGCGTACTGGCGGTTTCATTGGATATCTCCTTGCTGCCGTTTGCAAGATTATGACAATCCTCGATAAGCATACCTTCGCCCATCGTGTAGCCGATGACTCCGGCCACGTAGGGTACACCGGTACAGTAGTTATATACCTGACCGTGATTTGTGCAACCGATTAATTCTGAATTGGATCCGCCCCATCCTCCGACAACGCCAGCTATGGAGGAACCTTCGCCGGTATCACAAGCCGAGCGGTCATAGATGTCTGCCCAGTTATGACAATCGGAAATCGTGACATCGTTACCGATCATACCGGCAATTCCAGCAATACGATGCTTTACCGTCATATCGGCAAGACCAGTAACAGGGACGAAATTGGTGACACCTTGGATGGATGCTTTATGCCTTACATAAGCAACCAGTCCAGCATAAGCCCAGCCGGAAGAAGTGGTGGATATTTTTATGGAACTGCTTCCGTCCGCAGTCGTACCATCCGAGGATCCGAAAATCACATTCTTGAGGACAGCGGCGGCGCTACCATTACCAAGATCAGCGATGAAGCCGACCTTCTGCGCATCTGAATTAATGGTGAAATTATAAATCTTATGCCCCTGGCCGTCGAAGATGCCGAGGAATTCCGGGACTGGCGTCCAGGCATAGCCGCCGAGGTTGATGTCGGCCCCGAGCTTGACCTCGTCTCCTTCCGCATAGACGCCTGCGGAAGCAAGCCGGCGCCACATCTTCAACTGAGAAGCTGTCGTAATCACAGCAGGGCAGAAAGTGAAGTCGTCAACCGTTGAAAGGTCCTGGCCTCCATTACGGGCAATGGTCTGCGGATTTGAATTGGTCTTGATTGACTTGCCGCCATCCTCGTCGGTCAGAATAACGGAATAGCCGCCAGTAAATTCGGTGGGCCAGATGGTAATGTAGTACTCACCGGCAGGGAACGCAGAAGGAGTTGCATCTGCAGTAGCCTTGTATGTCAAAGTCACCTGCTTGCCGCCGGCGTTGGAGAGATCCACTCTTGGTGAACCTTCTCCTCCATAGTAAAAATGGTTGGTGCCCGAGATAGATTCACCATTGTTGCCCTTCACAGTAACTGCTACAATACCGTTCTTTTCCAGTTTGACCTTCAGCAAGGCAAACTGGTTCTCAAAGGCGAGGTCGGATGTTCCCGTGGCCACTGCCGTGGAAACCAATGATTCGGGATCCACGCTATGGCTGCCGATGATGGTCTGTGAACCGTGAACGGTAATGCTGAACCGCTGAAGGTCAGCCTTAATGGTGCTTGCCGCAGAAAAAGGGGCGACAGCAACATACGAACTTGCCGAAGCCGCACTGCCGGAGAATTCCGCTCCCTTGCCGGAGGGAGAAAGTACTGAAACAGTAAACTCTTTGAACGTATCGGTCCCGTCAAAAATCGCAATCTTGTCCGAAGATTCCCAGAGAATGAAATCGTCGGCTATGTCTGATTTTGTACCCAGATCCTCAAGGCTGGCCTTGAAGGTCATCGGGACGAGATCGGTCTGGGCTTGAGGCCCGTCCTCAGGCTCCACTGTTTCGGTCTGAATCTCCTTGTTGCAGGAGGTTATGGCCAGGACACCGGCCAGAATAAAAAACAAATACTTTTTCATCGCTGTTCCCTCCTTTAATCTTCAGCATCCCAATTTCCAGACATACCGGAAACAACCACCTGGCCACGTGAATTTTGGCCGTCGCTGACGACACAGAGGCGGCCGCTCTGCATCAGCGAAATTACTTTGCAAGTCGGAGGGAGATACCCACCTCCATAAGTCAAATAATCTTTCATATTATTTTGGTCTTTAATAATTATCAGCATTGTGTGCGGACACACCAGCACGCAGGATTTATTCTACTTAATTCCCGCCTGCGCGGCGGAGACAACTTGGAAGTTGAAATCGACGATTCCCTTGTTGCTGCTGCCGGAGGCGGCGTCGTAGAGTTTGCTCTCAGCGCCCATAAGCCATTTGCAGGCATTGGCTTCCGTATTGATTACGTCACCGGGCGTGATTTCAGCCGGGTTGGCGTCGGAGCCGTATTCAATCTTGCACGTGTTGACTATTAGTACCGGATCCGAAGCCGTGCCGAAAATGAGTTTGAAAGCAGTGCTTGAAGTACTCTTGGTCTGGCCGGCGATTATTCCCGTCCAGCCGTCCTTGGAAGCACTCTTGTTGCTGAGGGTACAGTTGACCACGCATCCGGTCACGTTGTCGGTCACATCAGCCTTGGGGACGAGCACCTCGCCGAACAGCCCTCCCTTGTAGTAGTCTTTGTTCTGGAAATAGACAGGCTCGCCGGCCGTGTTACCGGATGCATTCGTGTACACGTTGCCGGTCGTAATGAGGCAGTTGCTGACGCAGTCGCGCACCTCGGTCTTGTCGGGTTGGAATACGGCGAGGAGTCCGCCCGCACGGGTGCTGCCGCTGGAATTGTAGCCGCTGACAGCGCCGTTGTTGACGCAGCGCAACACGCTGGCGGGATACTTGTTCTTGGAGCCCGCGATGCCGCCGAAATAAGCGATGTGGTCGCCGTCCCTGGCAATCAGGAAGCCGGCGTTGATGCAATCCCTGATGGTGCCGGAATCAGCACCGCCGCATATACCTCCGGCATAGAATTCCTTCTTGGTCGAGGTCTGGTCGCCGAATCCCACTATGCGGCCTTCGTTGCTGCAGAATTCGATCACGGAAGATTCCTGCTTTTCGACAAGGCCCGCAATGCCGCCGACGTACATATGCTGACCGTGGTTGCGCCTCTGGAAATACTGGCCCGTGTTCGTGGTCAGGGTCCCGTCGTCAGCCTTGGTTATAGTGACGGAGCCCCTGGAATACCCCAGAATTCCCCCTGCAGCAAGGTAGGACGCAAATTCTTTGTCTTCGTAGCAGATCTCTGCGCTGTTGGTGCAGCCCTTGATGACGCTGCCGTTCTTGGTGGTTGCGCCCACGATGCCGCCGTAGCAGACATCGTAGTCGGCGTTGAGCGAAGCATCGCTGTGGAGGACGCCGCTGTTGGTGCACCGGTCAACTGTGGTCGTATTCCCCATAAGGCCCATAATACCGCCTATGCTGATGTCCCAGTTGCCTTTGGTGCTGCCCACGCACGGCGCGGCGTTGATAATATTCGCAGTGTTGGAACATTCCTGTACGAGCATTCCGGTCCCGCTTGACTTACCGACGATACCGCCTATGCAGGATACGCCGATACAATTATTGAACAGGATGCCTTCGTTGGAGCAGGAAAGCAAACTCACATCGGCATTGCCGGTCGAGCCAAGTATGCCGCCAACAGCAGAATCTTCCTTGGTCTCGCAGGCGGCGTTGTCGGTAATGTCGGCATAATTGACGCACGATTTCAGAGTGGCGCCCTCCCCGGCTGCTCCTGCAATGCCGGCAACGGCGTGCCTGGTTGTAACGTCGGAGGAGGCTGTCACGGGGATAAAGGTGGAGACATTCTCCACGAGGCTGTTCTTGTGGGCGTACCCGATGACGCCGGCGTACGACCAGGAATCGGCAGTAGGGTTCGAGAGCTGGATGGAACTGCTCCCGTCAGGAGATGAGCCGTCGGAAGAACCGAACACTACATCCTTCAGCACTGCTGCCTGCCCGGCTGAAGAACCGAGCGTGCGGATGAATCCGATACGGTTGTCGGAAGGATTGCTCACCGTGAAATTGTAAATCTTGTGCCCCTGGCCGTCGAAGATGCCGAGGAACTGTTCCACGGGCTTCCAGGCGTAGCCGCCGAGGTCGATGTCGGCCCCGAGCTTGACCTCGTCTCCTTCCGCATAGACGCCTGCGGAAGCAAGCCGGCGCCACATCTTCAGCTGGTCCGCATTCATAATCACCGGCGGACAAGGCGTGCCGTCATCCACCACGGAAAGATTCTGGCCGCCGTTGCGCACGAGCGACTGCGGGGACGACTTGGTCTTGATGGACTTGCTGCCGTCGGTGGTGGTGACTATAATGCTGTAGCCCTTCTCGAAAGTATTGGGCCACAGGGCAATATAGTATTCTCCTGCGGGGAAGGCGGAGTTCTCGCTTCCCGCATCAGCTTTATATACAAGGGTAATCTTATATCCGGCAGCGTTCGAATAGTCCATCCTCGGAGCCCCTTCGCCACCATAATAGAAATGGTTGGTGCCGTTGATGCTTTCACCGTTATTGCCGGTAAGGGTCACTGACGCCACGTCGCTGCGGTCGATCCTGACCTTCATCAGGGAGAATTGGTTCGTAAAAGTCAGCACGCCTGAACCGTTGTCCGAAGCCGTCGAGACCAATGCGCCGGGGTCCACGCAATGGCTGCCGATGACCGTCTGCGTGCCGGGAATCTTGATGCTGATACGCGAATTCTCCGTACTAATATTGGTGGCGGCAGAATAAGGGGCGACCGCCCAATAGCCGTCCGCACTTTGAGCAGAGCCGGAGAACTGCGCGGATTTGCCGTCAGCAGAAACGGAGGAAGCGGTAAAACGGTTGAAAGCCGAGCCATCGAAAACCGCAATCTCATCACCGGACTCCCAGAGCACGAAGTTGCCGTCTATATCAGCCCTGGTCTGAAGCCCTTCGGCATTTGCGACAAAGGACATTTCAACAAGGCCGGCCTCTCTGTCAGCAAAAACGACAGTATCCGGAGCCGCTTCCTTGGTACAAGAAGCGACGAGGAGAATGCCCGTAACAAAACTAAAAAGATACTTATGCATAGTAAACTACTTTTAATCAATTAAATCCCAATCAGAAGAAGCATCGGTAAGAGAGTCAAGCTCCCTGTCCGCCGAAGTATAACTCGAGCAGAGCAGATCTTGCTGCCCCAATTCTGAGAACTCACAAAGAGGAACGAGGTAATGATTTGCTTTCATATTCATAAGGCTATTCGGAATCCCAGTCCCCAAACGCATCCTGGAGAGGGTCGAAAGAACGCTCTCCGTTGAAAGTGCTCTGGCAAAGCACCGTGGGCTGCTCCGCCCCGGCTTTTTCGCACAAAGGAGTCTTGTAAACTAATCGTACCATAAGCATCGCATCTTGTGTGTGCGCACACACTAATCGCAAAGGTAAAAATATTCTGTGTAAAAACAATAGCTTGGAAAGATTTTTTATTCTGCCGCCTGCCGGGGCATCAGGTTCTCCTTGAAGACGATATCAATGGGCAAACGCCCTTCGGAGCTCTTGTCGGGGGCACCGTAGAGAAGAAAATGCAGTAGCGATTCAACAGCGCAAAAGCCCTGACGGTCAGGATGTTGGTTGATGAGAAAATCCATCGTACCGGCCAAAATGCAGCGGGAATTACCTTCCGTCACGTCAAATCCTCCGATGACCAGGCCCTCCCGCCTGGAGTCCGGCACGGCGTCGGCCACCCTGTAACCGGCGGAAATCACGACGGCAATACCCCGTACCTTGGGATTCTTTTCAAGGAATGAAACTATTTCCGCAGAGGCCTCGGCCGCGTCCGCAGCAGGGAAGAAGCTTTCTTTGATGATACGCTTCGAGCCGCGGGCCGCAAAGTAATCCTTGAATGCCTGCAGACGCAGGGCGGAGTTATTGGAAATCTGCGTACCTATTCGTCTGGGGAGCAAAACGGCGATTTCGGAGCCATCAGGCGTAAAACCGTCCATCAGGCGCGCCAGAAGCCGGCCGCAGACATTCTGATCGACCATAAAACGGCCCACGGGATTGGTGCCGGGCACCGAACCGTCCACGAAAACATAAGGCACTCCCCTCTCGTCCAGACGCCAGCACAACTCACGGGTCTCGGCAATGAAGGTCGTACCGAGAATCACGGCCGAGCAGGGCTGGGAAGCGACTTTATGGAACACATCCCGGCAAGACAGCGAGCTGAACTGATCGAAGAAAAAGTATTCGCACACAATGGAAATGTCCCCGTATTCACGAAGAGCCTTGTCGAGCCCCTGCCTGACCAGGTCCCAATACTCACCCTTTTCGGACGACGGTATGGAAATCAGCAGGTGCAGGGACTTGCCGGTTTTCTTGAATGCAACGGCGGATGTGTGGATGTTGTAGCGGTATGACTGGGGGTCAAGAACCGCCTGTACGGCAGCGAGAGCCTTGTCTGACACCTTGCCGCGGTTATGGAGCACACGATCCACGGTGCCGACCGAGACTCCGGCCAGCTGGGCAATCTGCTTGATGGTGAGTTGCTGCTCCATTGGTGGGCAAAGTTAGGAAAAAATATTTAATATGCTTGCAATATTACTTTTTTTACCTACCTTTGTGTGCGGACACACAAGATTAAAGAAATGAACAATCTCAAAGGAAAAGTGGCTGTTGTGACAGGCGGCGCCCGGGACATAGGACGCGCAGTTTCTATGAAACTGGCCAGTGAGGGAGCAAAAGTTTGCATAAACTACTGCCACGACAAGACAAAAGCGGAAGAGACGCTTGAAGCGATAAAGAAAGCCGGAGGCGAAGCGATAATAGTACGCGCGGACGTGACCAGGGAAGGCGATGTCAAGGCCCTCTTTGCCGAAGCGGCGAAGGCATTCGGGCCCCGGATTGACATCCTCGTCAACAACGCCGGCGGCATCGTGGGCCGCAAACGCATAGAAGAACAGGATGAAGAGTGGTATAACACCGTCCTGGACCTCAACTTCAAGAGCTGCTGGCTCTGCACCCGTGAAGTCCTTCATTATATGAAAGAAGGAGGCGCCATCGTAAACGTGTCCTCCCAAGCTGCCCGTGACGGAGGCGGGCCCGGCTCTTCCATCTACGCCTGCGGCAAGGCGGCAATGCTCTGCCACACGCGGGCAATGGCCAAGGAGCTCGGACCGCAGGGCATACGCATCAACGCCGTGTGCCCCGGTATGATAGACACTCTCTTCCACGACACCTTCACCCCGCAGGCCAACCGTGACGCCCTGCACAGAAGCGCCCCCCTGCGCCGCGAAGGTGAGGCGTCCGAAGTGGCCGGCCTGGTATGTTTTCTCGCAGGCAGCGAATCCGGCTACGTCACAGGCACGGGAATTGATATAAACGGAGGGTGTCTGTTCTCCTGATGAAGCAACTGCTAAAAAATATAGTTCATTGGATTGCGTTGGTTGGGCCCGGGCTGTTTTGTCTGGGCTTTACCATAGGTACAGGCAGCGTGACTTCAATGGTCAAGTCCGGCAGCACCTACGGGACGGCACTGCTCTGGGTCCTGGCCATCAGCGCCTTCTTCACCTGGGTGATGACGGAAGCCTACGGGCGCTTCGGCATCGCCACGTCCGACACCGCAATCCACGGCATCAAGAACCATCTCAAGGGCGGCCGCGCGTGGGCGGTCATCCTCATCTGCGGGCTCGTGGTGAGCCAATGGATAAGCCTCTCCAGCATCCTGAACATCACGTCCAACGCCGTAAGCGAAGTGCTGTATCTCTGCATTCCCGGGCTCCCCGAAGGCGCAGGATACTGGATTGTGCTCGCCACTGCAATCATTATCGCCCTCCTCGTCTGGATTACGCTCAACCGAGGCAGTTACAGCAGTTTCGAAAAGATACTGTCGGTCCTGGTGAGCCTGATGGGGCTCGCGTTCATTATCTCTATGTTCATCGAACTTCCGGCCCCGGGAAGCATCGTGCGCGGCTTCGTGCCTTCAGTTCCCGAAGGTCCGGACGCACGCCTCTTCATAGCCGCATTCGTGGGCACCACAATGTCGTCTCCCACCTTCGTCATCCGGCCAATGATCCTGAAAAGCAAGGGCTGGGGGCCCGGAGACGCACGCCTGCAGCGCAGGGATGCCGTCGTGAGCGCATCGCTTACCTTTATCATCAGCGCCTCGATAATGATAGGCGCGGCGGGTGTGCTGTTCTCGCGGGGCATCCAGGTTGACAAGGTGCTGGATATGATTTACGTGCTGGAGCCCGTGGCGGGCCGCTTCGCCGTGGCCCTGTTCGTCGTGGGCCTGCTCAGCGCGGGGCTCTCTTCCATCTTCCCTATTATGATGCTTGCGCCGGAGCTGATCAGCGACTACCGTGACGGGCAGATGCAGACAGGCACGCCCCTGTTCAAGGTCCTGACGGCGCTGGCTGCGCTCGCCGGGCTTACCATACCCATTCTGGGCACCAACCCCATTATCACGCAGATAGCATCCCAGGTGACGCTCGTGTTCGTGCTGCCGCTCGTGATTCTTCTGATGATAATACTGCTGCACAAGCGCAGCGTGATGGGAGAGCGGCGCCCCGGAGCCGTGTTCACTATCCTTATGTGCCTTGCGTTTGCGTTCGCCTGCGTGGTGTCGTACACCGGTGTGGTGGCTCTGGGTAAACTCCTCTGAATATGAACGAATCTCCAAAATACGCGCTCCTCGTGCCCTCGAGCCTCGGGGTGCGGCTTACTCCTTGCGGCGGCTTCCCGGCCCACGCCGCGACGAGCTTCGACCTGCAGGTCACCAGCGCCGAGACCAACGCTGCCAGCGTGGCATCCTTCCTGGGGCTTCCCGTAAAAGTGCTCACGGCACTTGTGGAATCGCACCCGTTCTCCGCCCGTATCGAAGCCGACCTTCGCGGGCGCGGGATGGACGTGGAGGCGATGGTGCTGCCACAGGGAAGCCCCTGGGGCTGGCGGCACCAGATCAACATCGCCGACAGCGGTTCGGGGCTGCGCGGCCCGAGAGTATGGAACGACCGCGCTGGCGAAGCGGGCAGGGCTCTTAAAGCGGATGCGTTCGACCTGGAGCGCATCTTCGGGCGTGAAGGCGTGCGTATGGTCCACCTCAGCGGCCTTGTGGCAGCAATCGCTCCGGAATTCTGCACAGGCGTGGTCCGGTGCGCACGGGAGCACGGCGCTGCCTTAAGCTTCGACCTCAACTACCGGGCGTCGTTCTGGGAAGGCCGGCAGGAGGAACTACGGGCGGTGTTTATGGGCATCGCGTCTCTCTCCGACGTTCTCATCGGCAACGAAGAAGATTTCCAGCTGTGCCTCGGCCTGGAAGGTCCGGAGACGGGCGGGCAGGGGCTCGCAGGCAAGACGGAGGCGTTCAAGGCTATGCTTGCGGACATACGCAGCCGTTTCCCTGCCGCCCGCGTAGTCGCCACCACGCTGCGGGAAGTGCTGGACAGCGGCAGGCACCTCTGGGGCGCCATCGTATCGGACGCTTCCGGCACGGAAATCCTGGAGCCGCGGGAAATCAGCGTGCTGGACCGCATAGGCGGGGGCGACGGCTTCGTGGGCGGACTGCTGTACGGGCTGCTGAAAGGCTGGGACACAGGCCGCTGCGCCCGTTTCGCCTGGGCGTGCGGCGTGCTCGCGGTCAATCTGCCCACCGACTACGCAATCCCGGCCGGCGAAGAGCAGCTGTGGGCTATTTGGAACGGTAACGCAAGAGTCAAGCGATGAAATCTGATATCGGACTTGTGGGGCTCGGAGTAATGGGCCGGAGCCTCGCGCTTAATATGGAAAGCAAAGGACTGAGGGTCAGCGTGTTCAACTACATCCCAGAGGTCACGGACCGCTTTGTTTCCGGGTGCGGGACTGGGCGTAATTTCTTTGCGGCAAGGTCCTACCGCGAGCTCACGGAGTCGCTGAAGTCGCCGCGGAAAGTATTTCTTATGGTCACCGCAGGGACAGCCGTGGATGAAGTAATAGCGCAGCTGATACCTCTGCTCGATATGGGCGACGTCATAATAGACGGGGGCAATTCCGACTTCCGCGACACCGCAAGGCGGGAGGCGCTCGCGCGGTCACGCAGGCTGCTGTATGTGGGTACGGGCGTGTCCGGCGGCGAAGAGGGTGCTCTGAAAGGGCCGTCTATGATGCCCGGCGGCACTCCGGAGACCTGGCCGCTGGTGAAGGACATCTTTCAGGCAATTTCGGCCCGCGCCGCCGACGGGGCGCCCTGCTGCGACTGGGTGGGTCCCGGTGGAGCCGGGCATTTCGTGAAGATGGTCCACAACGGCATAGAGTATGGGGACATCGAGCTGATCTGCGAATGCTATCAGTTTATGCGGGATGCCCTGGGGATGAGCAACGAGGAGATGTGCGGGGTGTTCCGCGAATGGGGCAAGGGCGAGCTGGGTAGCTATCTTATTGACATCACTGCAAATATCCTAGGGCTCAGGGAGGGCGACGGCTCTTTCACACTGGACCATATACTGGACACGGCCGGGCAGAAGGGCACGGGCAAATGGACGGTGCAGACAGCGCTCGACCTGGGCGTCAGCCTCCCGCTTATCGGGGAGGCCGTGTTTGCACGCTGCCTGTCGGCGCTGAAGGAAGAACGGGTCGCGGCGGCCGCAGTGCTTGAAGGGGCGGGAGAGATTCCCCGCTTCGCTCAGAATGAGATTATTGAGAATCTGAGGCAGGGGCTTCTGGCCGCGAAAATAATTTCATACGCCCAGGGCTTTGCGCTCCTGCGCGCGGCAAGTTCCGAATTCGGATGGGGCCTTGACTTCGGCCGGATAGCCGGTCTGTGGAGGGGCGGGTGCATTATCCGGAGCGTCTTCCTGGACAGGATAAAGGAGGCTTTCGAAAGGAATCCCGGCCTGGATAACCTTATGGTTGACAAGGAGTTCTCCGCGATGCTGGGCAGGACACGGAACGGTTTGCGGCAGACCGTATGCGCCGCCGCTGCATCCGGCATTCCGGCACCGGCGCTCTCCTCAGCCCTCTCCTATTACGACGGATACCGTTGCGGGCGGTCCGGGGCCAACCTGCTGCAAGCGCAGAGGGATTATTTCGGCGCGCACCGCTACGAGCGCACCGACCGTCCCCGTGGGGAGTTCTTCCACACTGAGTGGTAGTTTATTCAGAAGTTACCGCTTTGTCCCTTAGGGCGTTGCAGAGGCGCACGACATCTTTGTTGATGCCTTCGAGCTCATAGCCGGTGGCGCAGCGGCGCACGCTGATGCGGTCTTCCCACAGGCGGGTGAGGCGGTCCGCCACGGCCCTTTTGCGGTAAATCCGGACTTCAGGGTCGGCGGAAGACTCTTCCGCATAGCCGTGGGCGTACATCACCTGGTGCAGCAGCGGACCGGTCTCCTCGTCAGAACCCGGGACCAAGGCTTCCCGGCGGGCATAGCCCAGGCGGGGATAAATTGCGGCGAAGGCGGCCATCAGGAGGGCTATCTGCCAGAGCGAGTCATAGCC
>ODAI013056729.1_pt1 | contig 11533 bp, 10 predicted proteins | sample 1539321 | NCBI WGS metagenome assembly ODAI01 (sample SAMN02144231, study PRJEB22623) | gut metagenome | biome: sheep rumen | host: Ovis aries | place: New Zealand
ACCTTTCATTGTGGCCTTGAGCTCAACCGGGTCAATCCAGTTGTTTGTTGGGCCTGCATCTTCCTGCTTTTTAGAAGAAATGAAAGTTCGTTTTTCTACACGAGCGACATCAGAAGGATCTGAACGGAAGAGGTAGCTGTGTGGTTTTTTAGCCAATGGAGTAGCAAGACCAGAGTCTACGCATTTTTTTACGAGAGCGTCGTACTCAGCGGCAGAACCATCACAAACGACAACATTGTCAGGTTCACACATTTTTACGCATTCTTCGACCCACGCTTTGATTTTTGCGTTGGGGATTTCTGCAACAGTTTTAATAGCCATCAAAATGCTCCTTAAAATCAAAATTTGTTAGCATTATACACACTTTCAAAATTTTATTAAAGAGCAAAATATCGACACAAAAGAAATTCATTTATACAATATAAACATGAAGAGATTTCAGCTTGCTTTCCTTTTTTTAATTTTCCTTCCGACACTCGCCTCCGCCCAGCTTTTCAAAGAATCAGCAGAACCAGATTCAAACCAAAGCGTCGTCTATATCGGCTCTTATGATTGGGGCGCATGTGTTGAAAAATTCGTCGTAAATGTCGGTCACCAGATTTCTCCGCAGCTAATCCGCGCAAAAGATTTCGAAATAAGCAGAGTCCTTTATCCAAAAAATGCAGGTATCGGCGTAACAAAGGGAAGTCTTTCCGTAACAGATGCATTCTGTTCAGACTCAATGGGGCGACAAATCCCAAGTCCAAGCAATTTCATCACAATTATTACAGATGTTCATCCAAAAGCCGAACACTCAAATCCATTTGTATCTATCACGCTGGGAAGTTTCCGCTCTTACTACGGCTACAAAATCGAAAACGACAAACTCGATATTTCCGTTAAAAACATAAAGGCCTTTGTAAGCAAAAATGTGTCCAAGTTCAAGATTCAGACATTTTCATGTATTGTTCCGGCAAGCGATGAAGAAAAGGAAAATCCAAAATACAAGGAAGAAAATCTTACCATATCCTATGCAAGCTATATTCCGAACACTTCTGATTCAGAGTCTCAAAAAATCCCATTGATTCTCTGGTTTCACGGACTAAAAGAAGGTGGCTCTAATATCTATGATGTTTTGATGGGAGTAAAGGCAAATGCCCTTGCGGATGAGCAAATTCAGTCCTATTTCAAAGACGGAGTAGCTATCCTTGCCCCCCAAAGTAAAAGTTCATGGCTGGAATCAAATGAAAAAGGAATTGGCGGAGTAAGATATTGGACTCCAGTAGACAAAAATGCCCCTGTCGATAAAATTAAAAAACCGCTTGAAAAGTTTCTCAGCAAAATTCTCGTGACAGAAGACAAGCCAAAAAAAGAAAAGATTCCCTTTGCGGCTGAGTCATTTTACACGGAGCCGATAAAAGCCCTTCTCGATGAATTTATTGCGGAGCATCCGAATATTGATACGAAAAGAATCTATGTTGGGGGATGTTCCGCCGGTGGCTATATGACAATGAATATGCTGATTAAATATCCAGAAGTTTTTGCTGCCGCATTTCCGATTTGTGAGTATTACCTTGATTCAAAAATAACTGACGGACAAATCAAGGAACTGGCGAAAAAGCCATTATGGTTCACTTACGCCCTTAATGACGGAACCGTAAATTCTCAGAAAAATTCAATCGCAACTATCGAACGGCTCAAGGCAGCTGGTGCAGAGAAACTGCATGTCTCAGAATTCAGGAATGTCGTTGACAAAAGCGGCTTGTACCTCTTGGACAGAAGTGCCAGCCCTAAAGACGAAAGCTACGGTCTCCCCTATGAATATGACGGTCATGAAAGCTGGATTTATCTTTTCAACGATCAATGTATGGACGGCGAAACAAAACTCTTCTCATGGCTTAGTGAACAAAAAAATCCGTAACAAAGAGCGAATAAAAAAGTTTAAAGCTTTGAGATTATAGTTTATAATAGGATTATGCGGAATTTTATTCGCTACGGCAACAAAACACTTTTTTGTATTCTCTTTTTTTTCTCCTTCTTTTTTTGCTCTTGTGGTCCAAAGGAGACGCCTAAACTTATCATCGGTCATGATTTTTATTATTGGGAAGCCCCTGCCGAAGCAACTTACGGCGACGCAATGAAAAACGCCCGCTTTTTCAAAAAACTCGAAGATTATTCAGCAACGAATTTAAAACGCGTTCTCGGAGGTGGCACGCATTATGTCTGGATTCGGGCAGAATTTGAAATCCCGGAAAATTTTAAGCACAGACCGCTGGGTCTCGTCATTCCCCACATGCGCTTTGCCGAGCAGGTTTTCTGTAACGGAGCATTCATCTCTCAGTACGGTGATTTTCCTCCCAACGAGCAATCAACGCTCTTTAAGGCTCACTTTTTCAGCTTCCCGGTAAATATTCTCAATCAAGAAGGCAAAAATACCATTCTAATCCGAATCTACGCTCAGGGCTCCAGCGGCATTTCAAGCCATGCCTTCATTCAGCCCACACAATTCGCCTACCCAAATTTTGAATCAATCAATTTCCATCATACTCGCGTTTACATGTTCTTCGTGGGGATTCTGTTCTTCACTTTCATTCTCTTTCTTTGTTTCTACCTGAATGTCCGTGAATTTAAAGAATTCCGCGATTTTGCTATCATCAATATTTTTACGTCTTTCTTCCTCATGCCTTTCTTTGCAACAGAACTTCCAATGTATACAGACGGTGCGATTCCATTCCTGCCCTTCATGAAGCTTACCATGTGTATTCCGCCTTATTTTATGGTTTACTTCGCAACGCTATTTGCAATCGACTATCACAGAAAAAAGTATACAAGCCGATACAAACTGCTTCGGGTGGGAGTGCTTGCCGCCCAGGTTATAGTGACTCTCCTTGCCCCAACCTACGATGCCCTCACTAAAATCACGCCTTATATGCTTGCCCTTCTCGGATTTCAGGGATTTATCGGGGCATCAGTTGTAGTTCATGAATTCCGAAAAAAAGAATCCCGAAGCACCTCCATTCAGTTTATATTGGGCTTCCTTCCGCTCTTCATTTCGGCTGCCATTGACATAACAATCCGCCTCATAGACAACACAAGGGAATATCCATATTTCTCAATCTTCGGCTGGCAGATTTCAATCGCAATTTTCATTGTTTTGCTTGCAGTCCGATTCGCAAACATTTATAAGCACAATGAACGGCTCTCAAATCATCTTTCTGAAGAAGTCGCCGCCGCTACGCTCGATTTGAAAGACGCAAACTATGAGCTGTCTCTCCTAAACGAAAGACTTGAAAAAGATCGGAAACACTCGGAAATGGATTTGGAAATGGCCTCTGTCGTGCAACGAAACTTCTTCCCGCGACCAAACAAGCATTTCCGCGGTTGGGAAATTGCAGTCTGCTACTCTCCGGCAGCAAAAGTCTCAGGGGATTTTTATGACTATTACAACTACAACGATATTTTAAATGGAATCTCTCTTTTTGATGTTTCAGGACACGGTCTTTCGGCAAGTCTTGTCACCATGCTTTCAAAAAATATCATTTCCCGCGTATTCCAAACAGGTTTCCGACGAAAAGAATCAGTTGACCGTATTCTCACCAAAATAAATAACATGATTCTTTACGAAAAAGGCGACATAGATAACTATATGACAGGTATTCTCTGCCGTTTTGATGACAGCAACGAGGGCGGAAAATGCAATATAGAGTTGGGAAATGCAGGACATCCTTATCCCCTCAAATTCAGTTTACGAGACAATGAAGTCTATGAACTCAAGGGAAATGACGGCAAGCCTCACTACGGAGCAATCGGCATGAAAGGAATCACAGTTTCTTTTGCCCGCTCAAATTTCTCAATGACAACTGGAGACATCCTTGTTCTTTACACTGACGGAATAACTGAGGCGACAAATCCAAATCAAGTGCAGTTTGGTACAAGCAGCATGAAAGAAATAATAAAAAAAAATCACGCCCGCCCGTCAAGCGAAATCATAGGTCTTATCATAGACGAACTGGAAAAATTCACAGAATACAAGCAGCTTGACGACGATATTACTCTTATCATCGCAAAACGCACCAACGAAGCGGAATTTGTCGCCGACGAAGAGCATTTTGAGGAAGCCGAAGAAGAAATTGAAGAGCTTACCGATGCCGAAGATACAAATGCCGAAAACGAAGCTGAGGCAAGCGATAACGGCTAATTCACGGTCACAGAGCCTTTGTAAAATTCCCCTACGGCACGAATCATAAAATCAAGGTCTTTTGCGCCTGCGCTTTCGTAGGGTGAGTGCATTGCCCACTGAGCCAGTCCTATGTCCACGCAGGAAATCGAAACATGATTCTGACTTATATTTCCCAGAGTTGAGCCGCCGGGGACATTTGAATTGTTTGTGTAAATCTGGAAAGGAACTCCCGCCTTTTTGCAGACTTCCTTAAAGATAGCCGAAGAAAGGGCATCGCTGGTGTATTTTTGTGCCGCGTTGAATTTAATGACGATACCGCCGTTAACTTTTGGACGATTCACAGGATCTGCCGAAGAAACATAATTTGGGTGAACGGCATGAGCATTGTCCGCAGAAAGCATGAGGCTCTTGGAAAGGGCGATTTTGTATTCCTCTGGCGTCCAAGAAAGTTTTTCTGCGATGCGGGAAAGAGTGTCGCTCAGGAAAGTTGAGTCCGCGCCCTGACGGCTGGAGCTTCCCACTTCCTCATTGTCAAAAAGGCAGTAAAGGGGAAGAGGATTTTCTGAAATGCTTTTGGAAGTCGCGGCGAGGAAGCCCTGCAAAGTTGAGTAAGCACATTCCAAGTCATCAAGTTTTGGAGAAGAGATGAATTCATTTTCTGCCCCCCAAAGAGAAGGATGGCTTCTATTATATAGAAACAAATCATGGGAAATTATGTCGCTTTCAGAAAGGCCTGCCGACTCTGCCACAAGGGAAAGAAGATTTTTCTTTTCGTTCAAAGTGAGCACCGGGCGGATTTCATTCTGAACATCGATTTTATGCCCTTCGTTCGCCTCCCGGTTCATGTGGATGGCAAGATTCGGAATCATCACTAAATCCCGGCCAATGTTGGCGAGAATTTGCCGCAAGAAAGATTTTCCATTTTCGTTTTTACGGACAACTACCCGGCCGGCCACAGAAAGGGGGCGGTCAAACCAGGGCTGAATCAGCATACCGCCATATTTTTCCACATTGAGGACAAGGCTACCTGCCGAGGCAATTTCCGGATTCTCCTTGATTTTAAAAACCGGAGAATCAGAATGGCTGGCCGTAAGCAAAAATCCATTTTTGGGAGAGGGATTTTGAGGAAGGGCGAAGGCAATGAGGGATGAGGAATTTCTCGTTACGAAATATTTTCCGTCCTTTTTAAGATTCCACATTTCGCTTTCGGAAAGCTCCGCGAAACCATTTTCTTTTAGGATATTTGAGATTTCAGCCACCGCATGGAAGGGGCTGGGAGATTTTTTAATAAAGGAAAAGAGATTTTCAACTGTGCTCATAAGAGAATTGTAGCATAGTAAGAAAAACTGTGCTATAATTGAAATATTATGAACATCTTAAGTATTTTAGGTGCGGCTCAGGGCGCTGTCGCACAAGGCCTCCTTTGGGGAATCATGACGCTCGGAGTTTACCTCACTTTCAGAATTCTTAACATCGCTGACATGACTTGTGACGGCTCGTTTGCTCTCGGCGGCTCAACTTGCGCAATCCTTATCACAAAAGGCGTAAATCCACTTGTTGCAATTTTAGTTTCTTTTTTAACAGGTCTGGTAGCAGGCTTGGCAACGGCACTCATGCACACAAAACTCAAGATTCACGAAATTTTGGCAGGAATTCTTTCCATGATTGCCCTTTATTCTATTAATATCCGCATAATGGGAAGATCAAACACTCCGCTTTTGGGCGTGGACACAATGATGACAAAAATGCAGGGCGTCTTCCATATCTCACCAAATGTCGCTTCTTTTATCATCGGTTTGATTTTCGGAATCGCCCTTATCGCTGCCCTCTACTGGTTCTGCGGCACTGAAATCGGCTCTTGTATCCGAGCGACCGGCAACAACGAAAAAATGGTTCGCGCCATGGGCGTTGACACTGACAAAATGAAGATTTTAGGCCTCATGATTTCCAACGGCCTTATCGCCCTTTCAGGCGCACTTGTCGCCCAGCAGCAGGGCTACGGCGATGTAGGCATGGGAACGGGAACAATCGTAATCGGCTTGGCTTCAATCATCTTGGGCGAGAGCATTTTCGCCTATTTCAACAAGCGCTTTGCCTTCTATGTCACTTTGCTTTCAATTCTCCTTGGCTCGGTGGTTTACCGTCTGATTATCGCAATCGTTCTCCAGCTGGGTCTTAAATCAAGCGACCTTAAATTGCTCACGGCAATCATCGTCGTTATAGCTTTGGCAATTCCTGTCTTAAAATCAAAAGCACCAAAAAAGAAAAACGCAATCGTCGAAAAGGAAGGAAAATAAAATGCTTGAAATCTCACATGTATCAAAAACCTTCAATCCAGGCACCATCACAGAAAAAAAGGCTCTTCACGATATAAACCTCACCCTTGAAGACGGTGATTTCGTCACGATTATCGGCGGCAACGGAGCGGGAAAATCAACCTTGCTCAACTTGATTGCAGGCGTTCATACCTGCGACACCGGCACGATTAAACTTAACGACCGTGACCTTACGGAAATGCCGGAGTACAAGAGGGCTGCATTTTTGGGCCGAGTTTTTCAGGATCCGATGATGGGAACTGCGGCAAATATGGAAATCGAAGAAAATCTCGCCATGGCCCTTCGTCGGGGAAACACACGCACACTTAAATGGGGAATCAAAAAGGAAGAAAAAGCAATTTATCGGGAAAAACTAGCTATGCTGGACTTGGGGCTTGAAAGCCGCCTTACCAGCAAAGTCGGTCTTCTTTCTGGCGGTCAGAGACAGGCGCTCACCCTTCTCATGGCAACACTGAAAAAGCCGGAACTTCTCCTTCTTGACGAGCACACGGCTGCCCTTGACCCAAAAACTGCGGCAAAAGTCCTTGAACTTACCGAAAAATTCGTTGAACAGGACAAACTCACTGCTTTCATGGTCACTCATAACATGAATCATGCTATTCATTACGGAAACCGCCTCATTATGATGATGAAGGGGCATATCGTTTATGATGTTCGTGGCGAAGAAAAAAAGAAGCTGAAGCCAGAAGACTTGCTTGAAAAGTTCAATGCGGCCGGAGAATTGAACGACCGCATGATGTTGGGTGAATAAATTACTTAACAGATTTGAGCATATATAATTCATCTGTTTTAGGATTATAATAGAAGGTGTACAAGTAAATTGTTGTGTCATCCTTTCCGGTTACTCGGTAAGTAGTGAAAGCATACTTGTAGCCTTCTTTTTTCATCATGGGCTTTAACTCTTCGTCCCAGAGTTTTGTGATTTCACCGCCATTAAAATTGTAATACTCGGTGATTGTTTCATGGGGACCCATACCCCAGCCAGCAGATTTGAAAAGCTGGATTGTGCGATTATCGCGCTGAGTGTCGTTTTTGAAAGCATAAAATTTAAAGCTTTTTCGGAACTGTTTGACCTTAAATTCATACCACTGGTAGTTTTCATCTTCAAGACCTGAAATTTTCGTTTGATTCTTTGCCTGGGAAAATGAAAAAGCCGAAACGATAAAAAGCACGGCGCATACAGAAAGAATTTTTTTGAACATAATTAGCTCCTCTAGTAAGATATTATAACATTATAACACAGAAAAACACGAAAATATACAGATTATTTTCACAATGCCATTACCTTTGTATCGTTGAATTATTTTCATATTTTTAAAGTCTATGGAATATAAATCTGATTTTTACTATAATGAATTCAATTTACTTTATATTTTACAGAGGCTTTTTTATGTCAGAAGTTAGAGTTCGATATGCACCGTCACCAACAGGAATGCAGCACATCGGTGGCGTTCGCACGGCACTTTTCAATTATCTTTATGCCCGAAGTCAGGGCGGAAAATTCATTCTCCGCCTGGAAGACACAGACCGCACCCGATACGATGAAAAATATGTCCAGAATCTTTACGACACCATGGCCTGGCTTGGCATTGAATGGGACGAAGGCGGCGAAAAAGGCGGTGAATACGGCCCTTATGTTCAGTCAGAGAGATTTGAGCTTTACAAAAAATACGCTCAGGAACTGGTAGACAAAGGCGAGGCTTACTACTGCTTCTGCGATGCTGAGCGACTGGAGCGAATCAAAAAAATTCAGACCGAAAACAAAATGGCTCCAGGCTACGACAGAAACTGCCGCCACCTCACACCGGAGGAAGTAAAGGCAAATCTCGACGCTGGAAAACCTTATGTTATCCGCTTAAAGGTTCCTCTTGAAGGCGAGACGACTTTCCACGATCACCTTTTGGGCGACATCACCTGGAAAAACGAGGATATTTCCCCGGATCCGGTTTTGCTCAAAAGCGACGGATTCCCCACATATCACTTGGCAAACATCGTTGACGACCACTTGATGAAGATTTCTCATGTCATGCGCGCTCAGGAATGGATTCCTTCTACCCCGCTCCATGTGCAGATGTACAGAGCTTTCGGCTGGGAGCATCCTGAATTCTGTCACCTTCCAATGGTAAACGGAAGCGACGGTAAAAAGCTCTCAAAACGACACGGCTCTACGTCTCTCAACGAATTCCGCGCGAGAGGATATTTGCCACAGGCTATCGTAAACTATGTGGCTCTCTTGGGTTGTTCTTACGAGGAAGGCCGGGATTTCTACACTTTGGACGAGCTTGCCCAGAGGTTCAAGCTGGAGCATCTTAACAAGGCTCCGGCTGTTTTTGACTACAAAAAGCTGGAATTCTACAACGCAAACTATATCCGCCAGCTTTCAACAGAAGAGCTTTACAAGTGGACTCTTCCCTTCATCACGGGAACTGGCGACGCAACTCTTGAAATCAACCCTGAAAATCCCCAGCCAAAGCCAAATGTGGGCCCGGAATTCTCAGGCGTGGCACTGGGCGAAGACGGCGAGCCTTACTGCGTAGACAAGAGCATGAACATGACAAGTGCCGATGTCAAAAAGACTCTCATGGGTCTTATGCCTCTCATTCAGGAACGACTCAAATTCCTCACCGAGGCGGCAGAGATGGTTCACTTTATGTTCACGGAGCCTGCCGTTCCCCCAGTCGAGCAGCTTATCCCCAAAAAGCTTGACCAGGCAAAAACAAAAGAAGTTCTGGAGAATGCAAAAGAATTCGTGGCAAAAGTATTCGAACTTGACCACGAGGGAGCCGAGAACTTCGCAAAAGCAAAGGCTGAGGAGCTTGGAATCAAACTTGGTGACTTCATGATGCCTGTCCGTATGGCCGTCACTGGAAGCCGGGTTTCTCCACCGCTCATCGGTTCAATCGCCGTTCTTGGAAAAGAGCGTGCTTTGGCTCGTCTTGAACGAACTATAGCAACGCTTTAAATAAAATCATTTTAAAAGGAGAGAGTTTTTATGAAAAAAACTTTTCTTTCATCGGTCGTGCTTTGCCTTATGGCGGCATTTTTAGTCGGTTGTGCCTCAACTCCAAAAGAGCCACGCTCAATCAAATCAAACGCTTCTAAGGTAAAGAAGATTGCTACTGCCGTAGAACTTGCAGAAAACTACGAAATGGAAATTCTTTTCTCAACACAGAGGGAAACAAATGAAAAGAATTTTTCATTAAAAGACGGGAATTTTATTTCTCAGGATATTTTCATTGCAAGAGGCAGAAATTCTGACGAAGCGGTAGTTTTTATTACCCTCCAAGATCCGAATCAGAAGAATTCAAAATCTGAAAGAATTCAGTTTTCCTATGTCTCTATAAACGGTGAAAAGACATCTGATATCGATAAGTATTATCTGGAATTCGGAAAATTTTATTTGAAAAACACTTCAAAAAACTGTGAATTAGATTCAAGCGCTTACGAAATAAATGCAGGAGCTTACGATAAATTCACCAGAGCTTTAGCCGGAACCAGAGAGTTTCTCAAAGATGCTGTAAACAAGAGATTTGGTCTTGTACTCGATGAACCGATAAATCCCGTACAACAGGCAACAATAGAAAAAAAAGAATAACTTAGATAAATAAAAATGGCAGAAATTATGAAAGAACAGGTAGATTCTCTTCTCGCAATTTATGATGAAAGAAAGCCAATTCAAAAAGACGGAACTTTTTCCCAAGAATCAGTACAGGAAACAATTCTCTCTATGGCAGATTTTATCATATCAGAAAAGGAATCACTTTCCAACCTTAAAGACTGGATGGACTCTCATGATTTCTGGACAAGCCCGGCAAGCACCCGCTTTCACGGAAATGTAAAGGGCGGACTTGCCGCTCATTCTCTCTTGGTGGCAGTTCAGGCCCTTCGCTTTGCCATTCCATTCGCAGAGAATTTCGCCCTTTCAAAGCAGGCCGGAAACTTTTCTTTCACGGCGGAAGATGTCTTTATTTCTGGAATCGCCCATGATTTCTGCAAGGCCGGCACTTACGCCACCGAAAGCCGCAAGACCAAGGATTTCAACGGCAACTGGAAGTATGAGACATATTACAAAACAAAGAATGATGTAAGGAATCTGGGGCACGGAAACGAATCGGTTCTTCTCCTGCTTGAGTCCATGCCCCATCTCCTTAAAAACCGCACGGTAATCGAGGCAATCAGCCGTCACATGGGATTTTCTGATTTAAGTCCCATGGAAAGCTACAATTATTCAAATCTTCTTCAAAATCCACTGGTTTTATTAATTCAGCTGGCAGACCAAACTGCAGCCCAATGGTGGGATTTGTAGAAAGTTTTAAGGGGGGAATGATGAATTTCGACATCACTTTTTTCTTTGCACTACTGGCAGGGCTTCTTCTTTTCATTGGCTTAATCGGTACAGTCTTGCCTGTTTTGCCTGGGCCGCCAATCGCCTGGGCAGGTCTTCTTGCGGCGCATTTTTCGGTCTATTCTCAGATTGAAGTTTGGATTTTGATTGTGACCGGAATAGCAGCCGTTTTCGTTACTGTAATCGACAATATTTTTCCTTCGCTGATGACAAAAAAGGCCGGAGGAAGCAAGGCGGCCACATGGGGCTGTACGATCGGTCTTATCGTCTCTTTCTTTCTCGGCCCGATTTTCATTCTTATCGCCCCATTTGTGGGAGCCTACATCGGCGAGATGATTCACGATTCTTCTGACGCAAAAAGAGCACTCAAAGCCGCATTCGGAGCATTCAAGGGCTTTTTGCTTGGAACCGGCTTAAAAATCATTACGGTGATGTGCTTTATCTGGATTTTCGTCTGGAGCCTCATGCAAAATCATTCAGAAGAAGTTATGACAAGCGTGAGTGCACTATAAAAAAAGCCCTTCCGAAAAGGAAAGGCTTACTTCACTACAAAATCACAAACCACCCGTCAAACGGGTGGTTTGAACACAGCCTATAAGGCTCGGTTCCCAAGCTGAGACTTAAGTCCCGGCTTTCACTGACGTTCAAGTCTATTGCAGATTGACTCGTCGCAGCCCCTGAAGGGGCGTTCGT
>ODAI010336696.1_pt1 | contig 11531 bp, 9 predicted proteins | sample 1539321 | NCBI WGS metagenome assembly ODAI01 (sample SAMN02144231, study PRJEB22623) | gut metagenome | biome: sheep rumen | host: Ovis aries | place: New Zealand
TACCTGGCGGTTATCCCCCAGTACAAAGACACTGCCGGGGCTGACCCTGTACGGATATATAACAGCGTAGCTTTCCTTCATCGTGCTGCCATAGCCGTTTTTATCTTCCGTCATTATTTCATTGACGTAGACCTTACCCTCTCTAAGATCGATGGTATCGCCTTCTGATGCCGCTACACGTTTGACATAAAAATCCCCTGAGGGTACACGAAGTGAAACGATATCTCCGGCCTTATAATTTGAAACCATTCTGGAATAAAGTACAATTTCTCCATCTGTAAGTGTCGGTGCCATCGAATCCCCGCCAACGATCGATATTCCGATACAAAACCTGAACAGAATAAATATGAAAATGATCGCAATGATAAAAAACAGGGAATCGTGAAGCCAGAAAAGCTTTAACCCGTTGTACTGTTCAAGTACACGCTGATTGTTTTTCTTCATCACTAACGCCTCTCCTATATCTTACTTAAGAAAATTATACTTTTTTGATCAGCAAAAGGCAATCCTTCCCACCATGATTATATCAATTCCTGTGACAAAACAAGTGACAAAAAGGTCCGAAACCAGGGTCATGGTTCCGGACCAGTCTCATTTTTAGAGATTTGTAAGTTTTTCAGCCAGGCTGTCGAGATACGGATTATCAAAAGATTCAATTTTTCCCTGATCGCAAAGGGAAGCGATCGTCGGCTCGATCGGAAGGCTTGCGTAGGCAGGAATGGAGAGTTCCTTTGCCATCTGCTCACCTTTGCCTTCACCGTAGAGATAGATCAGCTTGCCGCAGTCCGGGCAGATCAGATAACTCATGTTCTGAACCAGGCCGACAACCTTGATGTTCATCATCTGAGCCATGTTATAGGCCTTCTTTACGATCAGCTCTACCAGATCCTGCGGAGATGTCACAATAATAACGCCGTCAACCGGCAGTGACTGGAAAACAGTAAGCGGCACATCTCCTGTTCCCGGCGGCATATCAACAAGCAGAAAGTCCAGATCACCCCAGATGACCTCATTCCAGAACTGCTTAACAACACCTGCGATCACAGGTCCACGCCAGATGACCGGATCATCCTCATGCTCCAGAAGCAGATTGACACTCATCAGTTTGATGCCTTCCATAGTCTGAGCCGGATATACGCCTTCATCTGTACCAATAGCCTGCTCATGAATACCAAACACCTTCGGAATGGACGGGCCGGTCACGTCGGCATCCAGAATACCCACCTTATAACCCATGCGGTTGAGTTTGACTGCAAGTTCAGATGTCACCAGAGACTTACCAACGCCGCCTTTACCGCTGATAATACCAAGTACATGCTTGATATTACTGTATTTGTTGGCCGGCTCCTTCATATCTGCTTTTCGCTGGGAACATCCTTCTACGCCGCAGCTTTCGCAGCTGCTTTCATTACATGCTTCGCTCATATGTTTTTCCTCCTTTTTATAATAATCTAAAAATCGACTTTCTTCGTTTGGTATTAAAAACGCAGGAAGCTGCGTTTTAACACCAGATATTTTTCAAACAGGTCACAGCTACCCTCGATCCTGAGTTTTGTGTTTTTTTCAAGATCGTGAATAACCTGAATTTCCTTAAAAAGCGGTTCTCCCCTGACCATAGTGGTTTCGTAGTCTGCTGTAACAGCTATTCCAGGGAGATATACACCTTCGAACTCACCGTCGGAGGATGGATAAGTAAAATCAGCAGCAGAATCCGACAGATTCTTAACGGCTGTTTTTCCCTGCTCATCAACTGTTACCTGCCAGACATGACCACCGTAGCTGCTGCAGACCAGGGTTCCATCCGATGGCTTTTCAATCACAATATCTTCAGCGATCAGCGGACAGTCAGAAGAAGTATCCAGCTTATACCGGTGAATATGTTCCCTGTCTCCTGAAAGCTCAGCAAAGAAATATGCACCATTATCGTACATTCCACCATATGTCACGGTCTTTGCTTCGGGCAGAATTTCCTTCAGTTTCTTCGGTTTCTCATTGCCAGGCCGTGTCAACTCGCTGATACTGATCCATAACAGCCTTTCCCTGCGGTCGTCTTCATCAGCGCAGAGAAGTGTCAGATAAGCATTGTTCTTTCCGCCGTGCCATAAGTGAGCATCCAGATATAAGGGATAATCCGAAAGGCCTGTAAGGAAAGTTCTCCTGCCGGTTTTCAGATTGAGAATATAGGCTGCATTGGCATAACCGGCCGAAAAATGCAGGTCCGGATAGTGTTTTTTTATATCAGATACTTCACTTACTTCTTCAACGACAATAATATTTTTTTCATTTACCGGAAAGATCCGAAGGACCTCCCCCATCGGTATGATCTCATGTATTTTAGTGATCGAATAACCTTTTTTTTCAATCTGCTTCACACCCACATGATAGTTTTCATCTACAGTAATAGCATAAAACCAGTCATCCGTCATATTAAAGGTATCAAAACTTTCGTTTAGTCTTGTTCCCTCAAGATCCAGAAGTTTTTTACTTTCACCGGACTCAGCACTGATAAAATAGAGACTGCACAGATTACCGTTATAACCGCGGCCATCCACTGCGCAGATGATGCCCTGTTCGTCAGCTGAAAGAACCTGTGTTTCCCGGTCAAAAACATCTGAAATATTATATATCTTTGGCATAAATACTATACTCCTGCTTTACGTAGAAAGAGGCAGATCACCGAAATACGGTTTTCTGCCTCATAATGTCCACATCAAAGTTATATCAATATATCGCTCTAATGAAGATTTACTTCGCGTACTCCATCACTCGCGATTCTCTGATTACATTGACTTTAATCTGACCTGGATACTCAAGCTCAGCTTCTATCTGCTTCGCTATGTCTCTTGCAAGTAATACCATATCTGCGTCACTCACCTGCTCAGGAACTACCATGACGCGAATCTCTCTGCCTGCCTGAATTGCAAAAGATTTATCAACGCCCTTAAAGGCATTTGCAATGTCCTCAAGTTGCTTTAATCTGTTAGTATAAGTCTCTAATGTTTCTCTTCTCGCACCAGGTCTTGCCGCGGATATCGTATCTGCAGCCTGAACGATACATGCGATCAGACTTGTCGGCTCGCAATCGCCATGGTGAGATGCCACAGCATTGATAACGATTGCCGATTCCTTGTACTTCTTACAAAGATCGACACCGATCTGAATGTGAGATCCTTCAACCTCGTGATCGATGGATTTACCAATATCATGCAGTAAACCAGCCCGTTTGGCAAGACGGATGTCAACACCGATCTCGCCGGCCAGCAATCCGCAAAGATGTGCGACCTCAATGGAATGCTTCAGTGCATTCTGTCCGTAGCTGGTACGGAAACGCATGCGTCCGAGAAGCTTTATAAGTTCAGGATGGATACCGTGAACGCCAACCTCCAGTGCAGCTTCCTCACCCGCTGTACGGATCATGGTCTCAACCTCTTTCTGAGCCTTCTCAACCATCTCCTCAATACGGGCAGGATGAATTCTGCCGTCAACGATCAGCTTCTCAAGTGCGATCCTTGCGACTTCACGTCTGATCGGATCAAAACTTGATAGGATCACAGCTTCCGGCGTATCATCAATGATCAGGTCAACACCCGTCATTGTTTCCAGTGTACGGATGTTACGGCCTTCACGGCCAATGATACGTCCTTTCATTTCATCATTAGGAAGAGACACTACAGAAATTGTTGTCTCAGCCACATGATCAGCTGCACATCTCTGGATCGCAGTGACCACATATTCTTTGGCTTTCTTATCTGCCTCGTCCTTTGCGCGTTTTTCGAGTTCCTTTACTAACAGTGCTGTTTCATGTTTTACATCATCTTCCACAGTCTTCAGAAGATATTCTTTTGCTTGTTCGGAAGTTAATCCTGAGATTCGTTCGAGTTCCTGTACACGCTTCTCGCTTAATGCATCTACTTCAGCCTGACGCTTATTGAGCTTGTCCTCTCTGGAAGCCAGCTGGCCTTCACGCTTTTCAAGCGCATCCGCCTTCCTGTCAACAGCTTCCTCCTTGGCAAGCACCCGCTTCTCAAACTTCTGCAGTTCAGAACGTCTTTCCCGGCTTTCACGCTCCAGTTCATTCTTGCTTCTCAGGGATTCTTCCTTGAGTTCAAGCATGCTTTCACGCTTTTTTGCTTCTGCGGACTTAAGCGCTTCATCAATGATCTCACGCGCTTTTTCCTCTGCAGTACCAATCTTCGCCTCGACAACTTTCTTTCTATAAGAAATTGCGACATTCCATGCAACGAGCGCAGTTACGATTACCGCAACAACAACTATTGCAATAACCATAATGGGTTGCACAGGAGCACCTCCCTATGAAATTTTATTGTTGTATTTTTGTCTACAACAATACAATTTTATACTTAAATCAATCGGCTGTCAAGGTCTCCCGGATAACTTCCCGAATATCCCCGTAATGGTATCCCTTTCGCTGCAGAGACTGGATCAGTTTCAGCTTCTTATCGTTATCAGCCAGCATCATCCGGCTCTTTTCACCGAATTTACGCCGTATCTCACGGCGTATGCCGACGCGGTCATCCCAGGCTGCTGCAGAAAGAGCCGATGAGATCGTGTCTGCGTCCAGACCCTTCTCCTGGAGTTTCAGCTGCAGCATCCTGAAGCTGCAGGTTCCTGAAAGCCTGCTGATCAGCTGCGATGCATAACGGACATCATCGGTATAATGATAGCTTTTTACATAGGACAAACCATATGCAGCCAGTTCTTCGCTGAATCCTTTCCTGCGCAGTCTGATGAAAAGTTCCTGTTCAGCAAAATCCCTTCTGAGCAGCAGGTCCATGGCAGTCTGGGCCGCCAGATGGCGGGCGCCATTCCAGAAGGCCTCCGCCTTACCACCCTCAAGTTCATCTCCCTCACTTATGCCAAGTGAGGCAAGCTGGGCAGATGTCACGCTGATCAGCTGCGTGCCATCTGCCCAGATCCTGTACCGGTATCTTCCGGTCTTTTCTATCTTTTCTATGATCATCTGATCGTCACTTTCTCTTTCAGATCTTATGCTTCAGCCTCCGGCGTCTTTGCCGTATCGTCGTCCGCTTCCAGGCCAAAATGCACTCTGACCTTGTGCTCGACTTCCTCCATGATCTCCGGATGCTCAGCAAAGTAAGCCTTGGTATTCTCTCTGCCCTGACCGATCTTCACATCATTGTAGGAATACCATGCGCCACTCTTGATCACAATACCGTTATTGGCCGCCAGATCCAGGATATCGCCTTCTCTGGAAATGCCTTTGCCGAACATGATATCAAACTCAGCTTCTCTGAAAGGCGGTGCGATCTTATTCTTCACAACCTTGATCCTGGTTCTGTTGCCGACGATCTCGCCGCCCTGCTTGATGGCCTCAATGCGGCGGATATCCAGGCGGACAGATGAATAGAACTTTAGTGCACGGCCGCCGGTCGTCGTCTCCGGATTGCCGAACATCACGCCGACCTTCTCACGCAGCTGGTTGATAAAGATAACGATACAGTTTGACTTGCTGACAACCGCAGTCAGTTTACGCAGGGCCTGGGACATCAGTCTGGCCTGCAGACCCACATGGGAGTCTCCCATATCACCATCGATCTCGGCCTTCGGTACAAGTGCTGCCACAGAGTCGATAACAATAATATCGATCGCCCCTGATCTGACCATCGTTTCCGTGATCTCCAGGGCCTGTTCACCGTTATCAGGCTGAGAGATATACAGATTGTCGATATCCACGCCGATATTCTTCGCATATACCGGGTCAAGGGCATGCTCTGCATCGATGAAGCCCGCGATACCACCGCGCTTCTGAACTTCAGCAACCATATGAAGGGTCACTGTGGTCTTACCTGAAGATTCCGGCCCGTAGATCTCGATGATACGGCCTCTGGGAATACCGCCAAGCCCCAGCGCAAGGTCCAGGCTCAGTGAACCTGTGGGAACTGTCTCCACATCCATCGAGGTTCCCTTATCGCCCAGTTTCATCACAGATCCCTTGCCGAAATCTTTCTCTATTCTGGAAATCGCTGCATCAAGCGCTTTGATCTTTTCGTTTCTGTCCATACCGCGTCAACTCCTTAAAAAATGAATATTATGAACATATGTTCATCGAACGCACGTTCATTATAGACCATATTTAACGGTCTGTCAAGCAGCCTGCCATAAAAAAAGCATAGCATATTCCGGCCCATTCTTCAATCATCGTTTGTCGGGAGGATTCGACAGCATTTGTCGATCAGAGTAAAAGGCCCAGGATAACTGCCGAAAGATTTGCCAGACAGTGAAAGATATAAGGCGCCAGGACATTTTTATATTTTTCAAAGATGAAGCCCATGATCATACCGGTCACAAAAGCATAGATGCCCTGTACGATATTGCCGTGAAGCAGTGCAAATAAAAGGCTGGTGATGAGGACCGCCGTAAGCCTTCCGGTATAGTAACGGAGGTATCTCTGAAAAAATCCGCGGTAAAGAAGCTCTTCACAAAGGGGTATCACCAGGCACAGACTGATGACCTGAAAAGGAAAAGCCGTGCTGAAAAGAACATCTGATGCGGCATCAAAAGCGCCGGATGTGTCCGGCAGCGCCGTAAGGTTCATGATCAGATTGCCGATGATCCCGGCAGCGATGCCGGTGATCCCCGCAAGGATCACCGCTCCTCCGGATAGCTTCTGCCGCTCTCCGGCTGTCTCCTTCAGATAGATATATCCGCCTGCTGCGATGGTGATCAGGGCGGCGGCGGTCTGGGCTGCCATTACAAGCGGCCCGGAACTGGTGGCGGGCCATAAGGCATCAGCTGCCGGTATAAGAGCCATAGCAAGCACTTCATACAAGAGCAGCAATAACACAAAACGAAGTAAATATGCCGGTAAAGAACGGCTGTGCATCTTCTATCTCCTTTTACTTAACGGATCCAGCTTTCTTTCAGCTGCCCGGAGCAGGATCAGTGAAAAGATGATCTGGACGATCAGACTTGCAAAAACCCAGTGCTGCATCAGAAATTGAGGTACAAAGATATTCACGCTCAGCCTGTCGATCAGGTCAAACCCTGAGAAAATCTGTGTAACGATCACAGAAAAAGTCAGGGCAGGATTCAGCAGGAGCAGGTAAAAAAGCAGATATACCACTGCAGTCAGCCAGGGATGCGCTTCTGACAGCAGACTGATCACGACCTCCAGGGCAAGGGTACCGATCGTCATCAGCAGAATGATGCCGTAGGTGGCGATCGTCGCTCCTGTCGTCCTTCTCAGTATGGCAGAACACAGTACACCGATACTTCCGGCCATGAAGGCAAAAAATGCTGCATAGAGGATGGACTTTATCATCATCATAAATGTGAGTCCGCCGAAGGTCAGGACCATGATATTGACCGGAAGGCAGGAAACCATCAGCAAAAGCGCCAGACTGACACTGGAAAGCAGCTTGCCTTTGATGATCGTCTTCGTATTCATCCTGGATGTCAGAAGAATATCCATGGTCTGATGTTCATATTCTCCTGCAATGCTTCCGCTGGCAATGGGCGGAACAAAAAGGGTCAGCATGCAGATCTCCAGGGTGATGATCACTGCATAGGCCAGGCTGACATTTGTCCACGGAGAGCTGCCCGACTCCCGCTGCATCATCTGCAGTCCGTCAAAGATCAGCAGGATCGCACCGGACATGATCAGATTAAAGACTGTCACGATGATCACCATCTGCCGCGACCGGCCCATTAATTTCATTTCATTTTTTAATACCGGATTCATCAGACATGTATCTCCTCTTCAGGTTCAGTTATCTTCATAAACAGAGATTCCAGATTGCCGGCCGAACGGTTGAAAGCGTATACCGGAACCTGCTGGTCAACCAGCATCTTCAGTATAGCCGCCGCTTCCATCGCTGTGCCGGAAAAAGCAGCGCTGATGGTATTGCCTGACCAGGTCAGGTTATCGATCATCGGCTCCTTCGTCAGCAGATCGACGGCTTTCTCAAATGCTCCGGCCACCCTGATCTCGATGCGTTCAGAGCTGGTCATTTTATACTCAATATCCGCAATTGAACCGCTTAACACGATCTTTCCCTGATCAAGTATACAGATATCCGAACAGATCTCTGCCAGATCGGACAGGATATGGGAACTGATCATGATCGTCCGGCCTTCTTTATTCATTTTGTGAATGATCTGCTTGAACTCATATCTCGAACGCGGATCCAGTCCCGAGGCGGGCTCATCAAGGATCAGAAGCTTCGGATCATGGATCAGACACCTTGCCAGACATAATTTCTGCTTCATACCGCGGGAAAGGGTATCCACATAGGTTTCTTCTTCACCATTCAGGCCCACCAGGTCAAGCAGCTCTTCCATCCGCCGGATGGCATTTTCCCGGCGCAGCCCGTAAATGTCGGCAAAGTACATCATGTACTCACTTACCTTCAACTTATCGTAGATGCCGAAAAAGTCCGGCATATAACCGATCATTTCACTGCGTTTTCCGGAAAAATCTTCCCCGTCCGCATAGATCATGCCTTCATCTGCCTGCAAAAGTCCTGCGATGATGCGAAAAGCCGTAGTCTTTCCGGCGCCATTGGGGCCTACGATACCGTAGACGCCGCCTTCCTCCAGCTTAAGAGAGAAGTCAGTCAGGGCTTTTTTCTTTCCATATGATTTGCTCAGACCGCTTATCTCAATCATTGACCTCACCTCCGAAGGAAGAAAACACCGGAACCATATAGCTTGCAGCCCCCTGATAACGAACTTTGAGAAGGTGGGCTGCGTCAAGATAATCACTGAGCGCCGCCCCCTCAATGACATCTGTCTGCTCAAACATCCGGTCATATTCTCCGGTTTTTACATTGTACCACTCACATACGCCGCCTTCTTCCGGATTCAGCCATCTGATATAATCCGGCTGGTAATTCATGCCAAACTGGTAAACATATTCCTGGGCGATATCCGAATAATCATAATAGAGCGGCTCGTCAGATTCAGCGTAGCCTTCGATATTTGCCTCCTCCGGATTTGCATATCTCCCGGTTACAGCAATCTCAGCAATACGGCCTTCTCCGGCATGCCAGTCATCCGATGGCTGCATGATAAAGGACAGACCTTTGATGCTGTCTTCTGAGATGCCAGTGATGGCGGGCAGCTGCTGAGCGGTAAAGCCGCCAACGAAGCAATGATCGGTGACAGATGCATTATCCTGGTTCAGCAATCCCTGGATCTGCTGAACCAGAGCCTTGGGGTTCGGCACACTGATCCGGGCTGCAAGCGCTTCACAGAAGGCTTCATTATCCAGCTGATCAATGGCAAAATAGTCCTGACCCTGAAGATCAAAATCTTTTGTTTCTCCTGCATCAAGGCTGCCGATCATGGCACAGATGCCATGACAGACGGCAAATACACCCTCAAGATCCATACCGGTGTCATTCGTGATGCTGCCGCTGATCCTGCCCTTATCATAACTGATATCAGCTTTTATCGCTTTAATATCCGGCCCCGCTTTCTTAAACTGATGGGCCCTGAAATAATTATTGGAAAATACGCCCTCCGGGTTCGTCATGATATCAGTGCAGTCATCCCGCTGAAAAAGAACGACGGTCTCCTCGTCCCCATCAAGCCGGTGAGCAGTTACCTCTCCGGCTGAGGCATACATATCTGTCGTTTCATAGTGATAAGTACATGATGGATCGGCAACCGATAAAACAGCAGGCTCCGATCCGGGAGTTGTCACCGAAAAAACAGTTTTTTCATCAATCCCCTCTGCTGTTAAACGCATCATCCTAAAATAACGGACAAAGGGGCCGTCAAATCTGGCAAGGCTGCCTGCTGCAAACAAAATGACAGAAAAAACCAGCGCTGTTACCGGGATACATACCCACAGGTATTCCAGCTTATCTCTTTTCTTAAGAGCCATGTAAAGCCCCGGTCCTGCCGCAAGCACAAACAGCAGCAGTATGATCCTGTAGGGCCATATCCGAAGGACAGGTGCAAAAGCATCGAATGCCGTCAGATCATAGGGATAGACCGGCAGCAAAAGATCCGGATCCTGATAAAAATCAAATAGCTTTTCTCCGCAAAGCAGATTAATATATCCCGGAAGATTATCCTTTGTCAGCGGTCCGCTGCCACACATCAGATAATAACCTGTGCCGCAGCTGACTGCCTGCATCTTATCCGTCTGCCCGTCCACAGAAAAATCTGAATTTTCTGTAATCAGGGCATAACCGCCGCTGCAGATCCATGTCATGACATCTTCAGCCTCTTCCGGCTTCAGCTTCCTGTCTGCAATGAGCAGTCTGTAGATGTTTCCGTCCCGGACAAGGGCATTCGTATCGGTAATCACATCTGACCAGATCACAGACTTGGGACTGTAACTGTCAGCAGGGAACAGACTTCTCATCGTCCCGGAAACAAGCTCCGGCAACCCTTCATCCTGGCTTAAAACTGCAGTCAGAACTGAATATGGTGATATTCTTGTCTGCAGCGTGACAACCTGCCTTGCCAGCCTCACACCATTCTCATCTACCAGTTCGATCCTTACAGGCAGGACAAAGGATGCATTTGTAACAGCAGACAACCCGGTCATCATGAAATCTGCCTGCAGTCGCCCATCTTCAGCAGGCACCGCCTGCTGCACCAGTGTTGTAAAGGTGTCGCTGCCGTTGTTCACACAGGTCAGTTTCACCAGGGACACCGCTGAAGCATCTGTTCCGGAGACTGAAACTGTCACAGGCAATACGCCTGTTTCATTGCGGAAACAGATCTCTGCAGGCACAGAGGCTTCAACAGTCAGATCATAAGTCTGCACTGCTGAACCAGCATCCTGACCGGCCCATGACTGATCGCAGCAAAAAAGACAGACAAGGATCATCAGAATTGATGCGCCAAGATATTTAAAAATGTGCAGATGTTTTTCCATTTTCCTTCTATCCTTTAGCATTTATTATTAGCGGCAGACTGAATCAAGGGCAGAACAACATAAAAGTCTGTCCCTTCAAAACCGCTGGAAACGCCGATCCTTCCACCATGACTTTCGACAATGCTTTTTGCAATTGCAAGTCCAAGACCCGTTCCGCCGCTTTCACTGTTCCTTGACTGGTCAACCTTATAAAATTTATCAAATAAACGGGGAATACTCTCCTGCGGTATGATATTTCCGTAATTGACCACATGTACAACGATCTGATCCTGTCCGGTGACTGTAAAGATACGGATACTTTTCCCCTTGCTGCCATAACGGACTGCATTGGACAGGAGATTATCAAAGACTCTGTAAAGCTGCGAACCATCAGCCTCTATCAGGCAGTTTCTGACATCCGGCTCATAAGTGCAGACCAGGCTGTTTTCCTCAAAAACAGGATAAAACTCATCAACTGTCTGGGCCAGCAGACTGATCAGATCGATCCTGGTCTTCTGCATGGGCATCTGTCCATATCCGATCTTTGTCAGACTGAACAGGTCTTCTGTCAGTGCCCGCAGCTTTTCCGCTTTGCTGTAGGCAATATCCAGATATTTTTCCTTCTGCGCCTCAGTCATATCTGCACCGCTCTGCCTGACAAGATCTATGTATCCGA
>ODAI011212478.1_pt1 | contig 11531 bp, 10 predicted proteins | sample 1539321 | NCBI WGS metagenome assembly ODAI01 (sample SAMN02144231, study PRJEB22623) | gut metagenome | biome: sheep rumen | host: Ovis aries | place: New Zealand
CTGGAGGGCTTTGCCGACAGCCTGGAGGAATCGAAGCGCAAGTTGGCCACGCTGGAGCAGCAGCTGGAAACCGCGAAAGAGGAGGTCGCCAAGCCCTTCCCGCAGGAACAGGAGCTGATCCAGAAGGAAGCGCGGCTGTCCGAGCTGAACGCCCTACTGAACATGGATGAACGAGGGTCGGAAGCGGTGCTGATCGACGAAGAAACGATTGACGCAGAGCTGAGGACAGTGGAGGAACAGCAGGAACAATCAGTGGAAGCTGATGAACCTGAACAGGACGAGGATGAGCCAATCGCCGCGAAAACCCGGCGCTATCAGATGGCAATATAACAACCAACCCATAGCGAGGCTGGATGCACAAGCATTCGGCCTCACGACTATCAGGAGTGCATATGAACCGATACGATTTTTTGATCTATGAATCCCGTCAGGGAGAGGCCAGCATCGAGGCGGAAACGCCGAAGGAGGCCAGGGACAAGCTCATGGAACTGTACAAGGCGGGCAGTATCGAGTTTACGTTTGTTACCAGCACAGACAACGAAATCCTGAACATCACCCCATTGAAAGCCGTGCCCCTGCAACGCTTTGAGATATTCGGCAAGGAGGCACTGTTCACCGATCTTTCCGCTGACAAGGTGGATGCGCTGCAAGGCGCGGACAAGCTCTATCGCTATGATCTGCGGCATGGGGATAACGACAGCATCCCTTTGAAGGTGGAAATGCAAGTCACGGTCAACCGCTACGGCACAGTCTTTACCGCCGAGCCGCTTTTCATGGAGGGCGAGTTTTCCCGCGATCTCTATGACGAGGATTGGGGATTTCTCTCGGATGAACCTCCCATGACCCCGGAACAATTCTACAACGCTATGCAGGAAAAGGAGAGACAGACCGTGCGTGAATACGAAATCTATCAGCTGAACGCTGGCGGCAGGGATCAGATGTTTATGAACATGAAGGAGCTGCGGACGATGCGCGTCACGCCCAACATCGCAAGCTACGACGCTGTGTACAAGGGCACCCTGGAGCCGGGTATGACGCTGGACAGCCTGTACACCAAATTCAATGTTGAGAGGCCGGAGGACTTCAAGGGCCATTCGCTGTCCGTCAGCGATGTCATAGTCGTAAGCGACGAGCATGGCAGGACGGCCTGGTTCGTGGACAGCTTCGGGTTTACCCAGCTGCCGGAGTTTTTCATCGCCCAGGAGCAGCAGCACGACGTTCCCGCAGACGATGGAAAGCCTTACCTCCCCGTCTACCGGCGCACGGCCGACTATGCCCGCGAAGCCGGGGAGCGCGACGAGTACCGCGCTTCCTATCAGGAGAACGTCAAGTGCAAGCAGGCCATTGAAAAGGCCATCAGCCTGGACTACGACGGCCAGGATCTGAACGACAACGCTATCTTCACGATGCTGGATGCGTTTGGCCCGGAGCGCCTGTCCTGGGTACTGGGCAACACCATCACGATGAAGGAACACGACGGGCGGTTCTCCCGGAGCAACAAAGCATGGGCACAGGCCATGAGCATCCCCATTGACCGGGACGGCTTTGGAAGCCTGCGGAACTGGAGCTACACCGTCGAGAGCCATCCCGCAATCCTCGATCTGTACACCACACTCCTGAGGAAAGAGCTGGAGAGGCCGCCACAGGAGCGCGCGGCTAAAAAGTCGGTTGTCCGTGAAGGATCAAAGCCTCGCCAAGAAGCAAAGCTGGAGCCGTCGAAGCTCGTCAAGCACAAGAGCGAACCGAGCCTGTGAGTGACAGTCGTGAAAGCGGGAGGCGATGACCAATGCTTCAGGAACGCTGCCAGCTCTATCAGATGAAGGACGGCGAGGCGTTGCGCGAATACATCTTCCAGCCCTTCACTGTTCTCGCCTCCAAGCGGTATTTCCCCAACGAAGCTGACTACGATATGGCTTACAATGACCTGCTGCGTCCAAATGAGGATGTGCGGGCGGTACGGGAGCGACTGTCCATGTTGCAACGCAAGCGGGGCTGCTTTCGGCAGATCAACACCAGCGACGTGATCGTGCTGCGGCGCGAGACCGGCACGATCTGCTGCTTTGTCGATGGGGACGGCTTCGTGATGCTGGACGGCTTCTTCGGCCTCCCGGCCTCAGGCAATCCGCTGACGCTGGAAACGGAACACTACGCCATCCCCGGCAAGAAGGGACTGTGGCGGGTCGTGGACAGCATCACCAATGAAAACGTCCTTTTCTTCCTGCTGGAGCATGAGGAACACGGGCGCGAAATCCCCTGCGTCATCCTTGATTCCAAGGGGGAAGTGGTATCGGATGAAATCACAAAGGACTTCGATGAAACAGCCGCGGAGCAGATGCGGCTGTTTCTGCACCCGGAGCTGCCGAAACAGCCGGGAGAACACCAGCGGCCACCGAAGGAGCTTTGGCAGAAATTCTATGAGAACGGCGAGTACGTCCGTCACGCCAGCCACGAGGCCTGCAGCGAGGAAAACTACGACCACATCGACGGGGTAAACAACAATCGTAAACCCCAGCAGCCTATTTGGGTCGATCCCAGGAAACGCCCGTCCGTTCGCAAGCGGCTCCAGGAAAAGCTGAACCAGGTGCATGGCGGCAAAGAGAAGCAGCGGACGCGGGAAAAGACATAGCGAGGAGGCTGAGAATGGGCTTCTTGAATCATAAGAACAACCAGGAACACACACTACCCGACGTGTTTACGGCGGTGAAGCACGGCATCACGGCGCGGCAGGTCGCGGAAATGTATGGCATTGAGGTCAATTCCCACGGTATGGCCTGCTGTCCGTTTCACGACGATACCCATCCCAGCATGAAGCTGGACGAACGGTACTACTGCTTCGGCTGCCATGCCAGCGGCGACGCCATCGACTTCGTTTCCAACCTGTTCCAGATCGGAAAGCGGGAAGCGGCATTGAAGATCGCGGAGGATTTCCACATCCCCTACGACCCGAAAGGGCGGCCTGGGCGCGGACGGCCGGTGACGCCGGAGCAGAAAAAGGAATGGGAGATGCGACAGTTGCAAAAGGACTTTCGTGAATGGCGCGGGAAGGCGCTGTCCGACCTGAACGGCGACTACAGAATCCTCACCGAAAGAGCAGAACGATTCGCGCCGACAGACCGGGACGCGCCTTTTCCGCAAGCCTTTTTGCAAGCCTACAATGACCGAACGCTGGTGGAGTTTTACATCGGCGTACTGGAAACCGCGCCGCGGGAAACGCAGATCAACCTGTATCTGCATGATCGCGCCGCCATTGCCGCGCTGGATGATTGCGTGAATGGGCGCGGGAAGCCGCGCACATCCGTCCGGGAAAGGTTGGAGGAAAAGAAGAGCCTGCTGCGAGCCCAGAGGGAAAAGAACACGGCCCCGCAGAAGCAGCGGGCGGCAATCTAAAACCTACGCACACAGGCTTTGCTTCACGGGAGGGAGGCGATGAATTGAGCCTGATCGTCTATGACCTGTTTGGAGAGAAGCGGGACAAGGTGCAGCGCGCCATTGACCTGGTGCGTGGCTTTGAACCGCCCGACAAATACTACCTGGCCTACAGCGGCGGCAAGGATTCCATCGTGGTGGAAGCCATCCTGCGCATGGCCGGAGTAGGCTATGAGATACACTATAACATGACCACGGTTGACCCGCCGGAGCTGGTTCGCTACTTGATCCGCCAATTCGAGGCGGTGATCTACGACCTGCCCGACGGGTCCTTCAAATACTTCGCCGTCAACGAGGGTGGCAGGCTGCTTTCCCCGGCGACTGCCCAGGGCGTCGCCGGAAAGCGGTGCATCCATTTCACCATCCCGAAGCTGTCCATGCGGCAGTTGATCGTTCACAAGCAGTTTCCGCCGACCCGACTGGCGCGGTACTGCTGCGAGGCGCTGAAGGAAGCCCACGGCGAAGGTCGCGTGGTGGTTACCGGCGTCAGATGGGACGAGAGCGCGGGTAGAAAACGCAATCAGGGGACGGTGACGATCTTCAACGGAAAGGCGGCAGAGGTCGCCGAACAGCAGGGGGCGCGGTACAACAACAACCGCGCCCGCGGCATTATCATGAACTATGACGACGCCGCGACCCGGCGCGTCGTGGAGATGTGCTACAGGACGCACAAGACGATGCTCAATCCGATCATCGACTGGACGGACGAGGATGTGTGGGAGTTCATCCACACCTACAACATCCCGTATTGCGAGCTATACGACACCGGCTGTTCCCGCCTGGGCTGCGTTGGTTGCCCGATGGGTGGATACGCCGCGCAACGACGCGAATTGGCGCGCTGGCCACAGTACCGAAAACTGTACGTCAGCGCATTTGACGATATGCTGGAAGCCCGGCGGCGCGACGGCAAGCTGAACCACAGCAGCCTGTGGCAGAGCGGCGAGGGCGTCATGCAATGGTGGACGGGATATGAGCGAAAGGTGAATCCCAAACAAATCACCTTGCCATTGATTCTGGCAAACTGAGAATAGAATCATGACGGACAGTTGCTCTCATCAGCGGCTGTCCGTTTTCTTATAGGAGGGCTCATGGTAAACAGCATTTTCAAGCTATCATCTTGCAAAGAAGGGGAAACTGTTGTATCATTGTCTCAGGAGCCAACGCACCTTGACAACGAGAATAACGCGCTTTCAACTGTTGCTAAGCACCGTAGCATTACGACGAAGAACGGCTGCACGGCGACGCTGTATTTCAGCGAGCATGAGAACCCTCATATTCGCCGGGAAGTGGCGGAGCTGTTGCTGCGTTCGGTAGAGAAACGGAGTGAAGCAACATGAAGAAAGTATTGTGCCTATATAGAGTGTCCACACTTGGACAGGTTGACCCGAAGGACGACATACCCATGCAGCGGCGAGAATGCGAGGATTTCATCGCACGACACAGCGATTGGGTGTACTACGGAGAGCGCCTTGAGAAAGACGCTTCCGGTTATAAGGTGTCCGCAAACAAGCAAGACGTGATCCTGGAGATTCGTGCGATGGCCGAGCTAAAGGAATCCGATCTGCTGGTGTTCATGTTCGACTGGTTAGGGCACAGGGAGGATGAAATACCTTTCCTGGCGCAACGGTTTAACTGTTTTGTTATGAGCTGCCTACCTCTCCTGACAGATGAGTGTTGACATAGAAGGATACCGAAGCACTGACTGTCGTGTGTCGGGCATAGATTGATGACTTCATCATCTGCGCCATACACTTTACCCTTCAACTAAATCCGCTACTCTATCAATGGCTGCGAGGATCAATAAGCACAATTCCTGCATCGAAATGTAATTAACCGAAATATTACATTGTTCCATTGCGTTACTGCGTGTTTTGTTGTATAATGTATATATTTATAAGAATTAAGGAAATCTGTCTTCGCGGGGGGAGAATGACGCCACTCCGTAAACTGCTCGGACGATAGATGAGGTAAAAAGAGGTATGTCGGCCGGAAAATATCGCAGCGGATTCTGCATACATTATCAAGGTGGTCTTTGAAGCGTGTTGATGCAGTGAAGGTTATCGATAATATTAGTAGTATTGGAGTGAAGGAAAGACATGAAGTTTGTAGATCGCAAGGACACAATCGAATTGCCGCCTATCGATAAGAAGACACTGGAGAAGGTGCATTTCTCATCAGAGATGGTGCCTTTTATAGACAATGAACGCTCCTTTCTGGGTTTTACCAGATGCACATCCAATGTGCTTGCCGATGCGGATAGGAATGATTATGCACGGCGAGCTATGCGCAAAGACGCACGGTAAGGTTTGCTTTGCGTTGCCCTCGACAGAGGATGATTCGTCTTGGCCTTAATTGCCTATTAACGATAACGGCTTGCTGTAATTCCTGAAATTATTGGCAAGCCGTTATTGTGGTCTGATTGAAATATATACGAAAGAATGATGCACAGTGCCATCTTTGCTTTATATAGATACTCTGAGGATCGTATCACAGGGAACTATACATGATAGCGACACGCTTGAAAACGAGGATGTGGATTTTTACCTATTGGGCAGTTTTGATGCCATGAAGATCATCACCCACAAATACAGCAATCAGAACGAAATAATCGGCTCTCTTTCAGACCTTGTAGAACTGAATCGCTTACGTCATAAGGACGTACATCCATTATTTGACCGACAGCCGCTTTATCTCTATTCCGAAGAAGACGATTCCCCTGTTTTAAGCAGGGAAGGCGATTATGCCGACTTGCCTTTGGTGATGGCATTGGTTCAGATACAGGATGAAGCGATAGATCAGGACAGCCCCAAGGCATTGATTGATGCGTTTAAGGGGCGCATAAAAACGCTCTTGTCCGATTTAGTTGTCGAAAATACAAAAATTGAGTTTGAAGTTTTTTACGATCTCGGCGAAGCGGATGTTGTCATCGTATTCCGTGCGCCTGGAATCCGAAATATAGGCCAGGTGCTTTTTAGGTTGCGTGGGTGGGAAAAAATGAGTGATGACGGGCATCGCGGTATACGTGTCCTGTCCATTTGTTCGCATTGCGCATTTCCCAGACAGAAGGACACTGATACATACTCCAAAAAACTGAATGCTTGGATAGCGAAGGAACAGGACAGTGGCAGCAAATTTGTGACCCTTGTCGATACGTCTTACGGCATGGATGCTAAAGATGATTTCAGCAGAGACCACTTTGCGTTTGACCAATATATGCTTGGCGCATATGATTTCTCCGGGATAAATTCATGTGACACTTCTGCGTTCGCGGAACGCTGCAAGTATATCACCCAGCAGTTACAAAAAGGAAACAATCAAACTTTTCCATTCCGCACAGCACTGTCCATTCCCATTGTGCAGTTAGAAGAGGCAGATATCGAGGCTTATCCTGTCAGGGGGCCGATAGAAATAATTCGACCGAATTACGCGTTGCTTGATAAATATGACCCGAAAAAGTCAACGCATTTCGAAAGGCTTGCCACGTATATCGGGGAGCTTTCGAAACGCTTCAATATCTGGGGCAACTATGAATCAGCCTTACAGCTCGAGAGCGATGTTGAATCATTGAATATGACGCTGATTGGCTTGTTAAAGCACTTGATTCGTCTGAAGGAGGGCCGATTTGAGGGAGACCTCTATGCCTTTGTCGCGCCTGTATTTGAGCAGCTGCCGAATATCGCGGCCAGCTATCATAATTTGATCAGTCATTTGGCTGATGTTTATCAGGCAGCAAAGGACGATCATGCAGAAACGAAGGATATTTCAAACCTTATTTACGCGCTGTATGATGAATATGTCACAGACGCAGCACGGCTCATCACGGGACTTCAGCACCTGCTATCAGTGCTGTCCGTATCGCCCCACAACTATATGGAAACCTACGGCAGCAATATGCGTTCGATATCCGCGACATGCAAGCTACTGGTCGCCTATCAGGGTGTGACGCATGGTGTCGCCAAAGCTTTTGACATGAGGCTGAAAAACCCCATCCACGGTGGAAAACCGGTGGAAACGAACGAGGTTTTACTGGTACTGCCCTACCGAAGGATCAAGCAGAGTACGCGCACGCTTTTTGAGCATTCCTCCCCTGTGCAGCGTATTGCAACTATTCGATTGGATTATTCGAGCATGCTGGAAATCGACCAGACGCTAATCGTGCTGCTGCATGAGGTGGGGCATCATATTATGATGCCTCAGTTTCGCGAGAATCGGCAGCAGCCGCTGCAAAATGCGGTTTTCGCATACCTGCTGCAGGAGGGATTAGTTGATATATACTCAAAACCTATTGAGGCTATATGCGAACCGATTAATACGCAGGAAAAATCGCATACCATTAGATGGGTTTGGGAAGACGCTGACGAGAAGAACCGCGACAGCCAGTCGATTCAAAAAAGGATTAAAGGAGTCGCACGTTCCATCGTGCAGCGATTGACGAAGAGCTCTATGGATGTAGAAGCTATCTATATCGAGGCTGTTAAAAATAAGAAAGAACCGTTCGCTCTTGAAAACAGTTTTTCCATGATGCAAAGAGAAATGCTGAACAAATATATAGAGGACAGGCTTAAAGCAGCTCATCAGGAAGGACAACAAAACGAATTTACGCCGGATGACATAGTGCTTGTGGGCAGTATTGAGAAGTTGTATTTAGAAGCCGTGTACGACAGCTTCGATCAGTTTGTGTCTGAGCAGCGCGAGCGAAAGATGCGAACTGAGGACAATGACTTATGGCGTGTAGACGAGCTTCGCTCATATTATGGAGAGATTGAGCGCTATCGGCGGCACGAGCGACGTAAGTTTTCGCAGAAATGGGAGCAATACCGCAAAGCTGAGGAAAAATGCAAGGAGCATTCTGATTGGCAGCAGCCACAGCAACCAGAAGAATGTATGCCGGGGATGTTGAAGAGAAACATAAAGCATGTGCTTGAGCATATTGAGAAAAATCATAAGCAGTGCGTGGAAGAGATTCTTGACATGTTCAGTGACATCTACAGCGATGCATTTGCCATCTATACGCTGCGCTTGGATGAGCAAACCACGGAAAAGTATGCACTGGCTGATCAATATCTCAAAATGATGAAGGATACGGCAGCCTTTGAAGCCAATGAGTACTTCAAAAGCTACATTATGTTGCTGCGAATCTATATTGTCTTGACGAAATTCTATGGATTGGAAGAAAAAACTGTCTTGGAGAAAATGAGCCGTACACTGTCTGCTGGCACAGGGGTATCTTCTGAAAACATTGCGGAAAACATAGGGTTCATATGTGATTCTTTGTATTATGAATATGTATCAGAATTTGCGGACATTTGCAAAGAGTCGCTATTAAACAAGCGCCAATCGTCTACCTCGATGGACGAAATCACTAATGAACTTAACAAGTTCTATAATGGCGCGAGAATGAAGAACACTAAAGCAGTCACAAAAGGGATCCACTATTTCTGGAAACTCAGTACGACGCGAGGATGAAGATATGGCAACGTATGAAGAGCGGTTTCTGCAAATTTGTAAGGAGTTTGATGTTGGGTATCGTGATGGTATAACGAATCATTTGATAAGGAATCGCTGGGATGGCATCGCGGAAAACATGAAAGACAAGCACTTTACCCTACTGATCGGCGCGGGCGTGACTGGCAATATCGTCGGTCAGTGGAACGAGCTACTCAATGAAGTGGCAATCCAACGAGTGCTATCGGACAACGAAAGCATGCGGTTACTCACTGTTGATAAACTGCGTGCATTCATCGCCGCAAGCAAGGGCATGCACGGCGTGTTCCTGCCTACAGAAACCGATGTTTTGGAAAAGGGTGAATACCTGAAGCAAGATTTCGGCGATTGTGTAGGCTCAGGCAGCCCTGCCACGGACAAAGAAGAGGTTACGCGCGAAGTGGCCTTCGCGCACCGCGTTCTTACGGCGATTGAGACACTGACAAAGAAAAAACTGCGGGGCAAGAATTACATTGAAGACTTTTTGGCATGGAAGAAAAACAGGGCCAACATTATCGAAGGATTCCCAAAACTAAAGCGAAAGCAGGTTGTCTATGCCTGTGCAGGGGAGGATGCTGATGCCATATCATCGGAGGGAAAAAAAAGACGGCCTCTGGCGGCGATCCTGAACAATAATAAGAATTATTCACTCCAAGCACTTACCTCTGGTTTTCATCAGTGGTTGAGTATAAACGAGATATATTTCACTCACGAGCAGAAAAAATTTTTTTCATCTTTCCTCGCAAAGATGCTGTTAGCAGATGGAAAAAGAAATTTTAAAGACAGAGTACTGAAGCGTGACACGGAAAAAACCGTTACAGAGGCTCTCATGCATCGGACAGCGGTCGATTTGGCCGATGAATTAAACAAATATGTCGTGAGAAAAGGTGGTATTAATAAGAAAAACCGAGAAGACCTGTGCAAACTGATCGCGGAAGCAATCTGGCTACCAGACTACGGTACACTGGATGCGTTGCTGGAGTTGTGCCTGAAAGGCGCATTCAGCCGGGTGTTGACATATAATTTTGACACGATCTTTGACCATCTGCTTGCCAACGACGCTATACAACAGGCATATGGGATCATAGAGTCTGTCAAGGTCAGGGTATATGGCATCCACAATACGGATGCCTTGAAACTACCGGGCTTTTGCGATGGGACTGAGTCAGACAACCATGTGATCAAGATTTATCATGTTCATGGCCTGCTGGATGAGAGCATGAGCAAAAGTCGAGAGGATGAAAAGATACCCCTCATCGATCCAATTATTTTTAGCGGATCGTCCTATTCGTCGTACCAGTCCAACCATTTCAACCTCGGAAGTCTTAGGATAGCGGACGCGATCAACGAAGGCAGCTTGCTGTGCGTGGGCTTTTCCGGAGTAGATGCCAACTTCCGCTCTATTCAGAGCGAATTAATCCATTCCCGCAACCAGGTACTTTCCCTGCTAGACTATAAGCGACACAATGTTTACATTACCCGCTCGCTCAAACAGGATCGCAAGAGTTTTGACATGTTGAAGAGCGAGAAGAACATCGATACCGCATATGCCTGCCTTCGCTCACACATGAATATGCTGCAGGATTACTTTGAAGACGTTGTCGGTGCGAAACTGGTCTGGGCGGAAAACTTTGAGGCAATGGCTGCGTTGCTGAGGGAACTGAAGGAGTAGCCAGAAGTGAGAAAATGGGAGGACTCTCATGGAATCCCGGAGATTTTCATAGAGTATCGATGATTTTCGGAGAACCACGGAGAGTCTCACGGAAAGGCGTAGATGCAATGGATGTCAGGGCAATGAAGCATACAGCGAAGCTGGCGGAATGGAGCGAGAAGGTACAAGCCTGTCGGTCAAGTGGCATGACAGTAAAGGAATAGTGTAAGCAGAATCTTGTATGTTCCAAGACCTATTACACATGGGAGAGGGTGTATCAGGTGGAGATCAGTAAGTAACTGGCTATTCCAGATTAGGTATTTGCGCAGATAGGACAACTGGTCTGAATAGAGCCGAAGCAATTGTGGAACGAAGCGGAAATCGGCGTGAGGTGATACCTGTTCGAACCAGATCCAACGTGGAGATCACCCTTCGGTACAGCAATATGTCACTGGAAATGCCGGCTGGAATGGAAATCGGACAGGTAGCGGTACTCATGAAGGCCATGGCGCAGCTATGTTAGACTTCACAGGTGTAAAGAACTACTATATCCGCTGTTGAGTCCTTTACTTTTGAAAGCATTGAGGACAAAATTATTAAGATAGAATGATTGTTGGCAGCTACATTCACTTGTGGCTGCCAGTTTTATATAGGAGGGCTTATGATTTATAATCATGTCAGTAAAAAGCCTTGCAATAACAGTGGAATTGATGTATCATTATCTCAGGAGCCAACGAACCTTGACAATGAGATAAACGCGCTTTCAACTGTTGCTAAGCACCGTGGTATTACGACGAAGAACGGCTGCACGGCGACACTTCTTTTTAGCGAGCATGAGGATCATCATATTCGCCGGGAAGTGGCAGAGCTGCTGCTGCGTTCGGTAGAGAAACGGAGTGAAGCAACATGAAGAAAGTATTGTGCCTATATAGAGTGTCCACACTTGGACAGGTTGACCCGAAGGACGACA
>ODAI010256240.1_pt1 | contig 11529 bp, 8 predicted proteins | sample 1539321 | NCBI WGS metagenome assembly ODAI01 (sample SAMN02144231, study PRJEB22623) | gut metagenome | biome: sheep rumen | host: Ovis aries | place: New Zealand
CTTCCGGTATTTTTGTTCTGTCCACTAAGAAAAGATGTACAGAATGAACAAAACCCTTCTTTCAGCTTAAAAAAGCCAAAAGAAGGGTCTGGAAAGTTTTGTTTAAGAAAGGGTTATTCCGCCGGATCAGGACGGCTGGGAAGCGCGAATGCCTGTATGGATCAGAAAACTGCCTTATACAGAAGCGTCTTTTTCATGTTTTTCGGGAAGAGCGGTCCTGGAAAGGCCCTTCAGGGGCCTCAGGTAAGTCTCCCGGAACTGTTCAAAGGCCTTTTTGGCATCGCCGAGGGCCACGTCCGTGCCGGCCCGCCCCAGCTTTTTGAGGGTCTCCACCACGGATTTCTGGATCTCCGGATCCAGTTCTCTGGCGGCCTTTACAATGGCATTGTAGGAGGCTCTCTTATCTTCTATGAGATCTTCCAGGGTGGCGGCTCCGGAGGCTTCCATGGAGTCGAAAACGGCGTTTACGAAGATGACCTTTTCTTCGTCGGTGAGGCTGGAGATCCACTGGTCCAGGGCCGAGTTGAGGAAGCGGCTGGAGACCGACTGGGCCTCTGCCAGTTCAAAGCCCTGACGGTTGACCTGCCAGGAGTAGGGGTTGTGCTGTTCCACCCAGTTGGAGCTGGAGCAGCGTACGATTCTGGAGGCGTGCTTGTTGTCCATGATGATGCCGATGACGGAGGATTCGGGGATGGTCAGCTGGACCTTGGGAAGGACGGCCCTGTATTCCGGCGTTTCCGTGATCTTTTCGTTGAAGCCCGGACCGTCGTTGGAATATACGATGGAGATCCTGCCCCTGTATGCCACGTCGCAGAAGGCGGCGGCATAGACCGCCAGATTTCCTCCCTTGGAGTGGCCTCCCAGCATGACCGGCCCCTGTGTGACCGCCATGACGTCGTTCAGATAGGAAGCGGCCTGGAACTGGCCGGGGGTCTCGTCCATGAAGCTGGTATTGAAATCTTCCCGCCAGCCTACCAGAGAGTGGTCCGTTCCCCGGTATGCCACGTAGATGTCGCCGCCGGGCAGAAAGCAGGTGACGGCGGCGAACTGGATCTGCCTTTCCCGGTCGATCTCGTCCACGTAGCGCCAGAGGCGGATCTCGCCGAAGCGTCTGGACCTGGCCGCGGCGCTGGCCAGATATTTGGGATCGTTGGGCATGCAGGACTGGTCGTAGCCCATCTGCACGTATGCGGGATACACGTCTTTTACTGCGACGATGCCTTCCTCACCGGGACCGGGAACGATGCCGGTCATATCCAGGTAGGCCAGTTCGGAAAGGATCAGGTTGTCCACGTCGTTGAAGGGGCGCTCCTTAAAGGAAAGATCCCCCCTCCAGTCCAGATAGGAAAGAATATCTGCCATAGTGCTACCTCCGGGCAGGGGGCCGGACAGGAAGAGGCCGGCCATTGCAGTTTACCTGGGTTTATTTTACCACAGGGAAAAGCAGGCCGTATACCTGCCTTGTTAAGAGGCTGTTCAGATCGGATGGGGAAGGCGGAAAAAAATACCTTTCCGGGGGGCCGGAAAGGTATCCTGAATTCTGCCGCATATCTTATTTCTTTTTCCCCGGCGTCTGGGTCCTGGCGGTAAAGTAGCGGACCAGGGCGCTTTCGAAGCGCTTTCTTTCCCTGTCCGTCAGGGGACGGATATTTCCGCCCTGGGTGGACATGGTATAGGTGGCGTCGTAAAAGAGAGTATCGAAGCGGGGCTCTTCTTCCGGAGCGGGGCCGAAGAGGGAGCTGCCCAGGAAGTAGTTGGGAGCGGAAATGTCCAGGTAGTCCAGAAGGGTGGGGACCATGTCCAGGGTGTTTCTTCCTCCGGCGTCGATGGTTTCGGGAACCGCGTCCTTATGCCAGATGGCAAGGGGCATCTCGTCCACATCCGTATTGACCCTTTCGTAGGCGGGGAAAGCCCTGCGGTAGAAGAGATCCCCGTAGGCGCAGTGGTCGCCGGTAAAGACCACGAGGGTATTGTCCGCGAGGGGGGAGCCTTTGAGCTTTTCCATAAAGGCGCCGAACTGGACGTCCACGTTGCGCATCTTGTTGAGGGTGGTATCCTTTCCGTCTCCGTACCTGGCTTCCCCTTTTGGGGAGTCGAAGGAAATGTGGCTTCCGAAGGTGTAGATGGCGGTCAGGAAGGGACCTCCCTTCCCTGCCTGTTCCCGAAGGGTATCCCAGAGAAGCTCGTAGGCCTGGCCGTCGGAGAGGCTGCGGGCTTCGCCCCGCAGATCGTCCTCATAGCCTGTCACCACCCGGTCAAAGCCCAGGCGGCCCAGATAGTCCGTAAAGAGGCGGTTTTTCGGCTCTGTGTTGATCATGACCGTATCGTAGCCCCGTTCTTTCAGGATGCTCTGGAGGGAGACCAGGCTGTTGGAGTCATAATTGCCCAGCTGGTATCCTGAGTAGAGCTGGCCGATCAGGGCGCAGTAGGTGGCGTAGGTATGGTTGTAATAGCTGCGGAAGCGGAGGCAGGAGCGCATGAAACGGGCCGTTTCGGGCATGATCTTCCTTTTGTCCCGGATCATGTGGGAGGAGAGGCCCTCCGTGAAGATCAGGACGATATTGGGGTTTTCGGGAAGGCCCTCGGGCTTTTTGCGAAAGCCCGGGACAGTGCTTTTATAAAAGCTCTCCGTCCTGTCTTTTCCGGTCTTTTGTGCCGTCCTGGTCCATTTCCTGCTGACGGCGACGGTCCGGATCATATCCGCAAGGCCGAAAAAGGGCGAGCCCGAGGGCCCCAGGGCCATATGGGCCAGGACCTGAAGAAAGAGGTCGGCGCACAGAAGGACCAGGATCCACGTCAGGGACAGGGGCGTTTTCCTTACGGGCAGGGCCGTAAAGACCAGGACCGCCAGGATGGCCGCTATGTACTGGCCCATCTTGCCCAGCAGGTCCTGCCAGGAGTCCAGGTTGGTCAGCATGACCAGGGTGGTGTAGCTCCCTCCGAAGCACAGGACCAGGGCCTGGGCGTTGAAAAGGAAGATGACAAGGGCGTTTACGATCCATACGGGGACCGTAAAGCGGATCAGCAGAAGGTCCGTGAGAGCAAATACGGCGGCCAGCTCCAGAAGGGCCTGGAGAGCAAAGCGCTTTTTCCCCGTGGCCGGTACGGAGGCCAGGGCGAAGACCGCGGAAAAGGCATATTTGAGGATAGTGGGTATGTACTGTGCCATGGAAGGATTCCTTTCCTGATTGATCGGGCAGCCCTTTAAGGCGGGGCCGCACTTGTGCTATTGTAGCGGAAAGATGCGCTTTTTTCCATGGACAAATGGAAGAAAGAGGGGATTTCCCCGATAAAATCATGTATAATGGAAATCCACTGACCAAAAAACTGCAGAGGTAAATACTATGAAGCATGCAAAAGACATGGGCCCTGCCTATGAGGCCATTCTTCCCTTTGTCCTGGAGGCCGGCAGGATGATCCGGGAAAGCGGAGACGTACAGGTATCTCCCAAGGCAGCCAACGATTTCGTGACCCAGATGGACCGGGCCGTGCAGGACTATCTGCTGGAGGGCCTGGGAAGAGCCTTCCCGGGGACCGTCTTTATCGCCGAGGAAAAGGAGAATACCACCTGCCTCCCCGGAGGAGACGTCTTTATCATCGATCCCATCGACGGGACCACCAACTTTATCAACGGATTTCCTGCCTGCGCGGTCTGCGTGGCCTATGTGAAGGACGGGGAAACGGAGTGTTCCTTTGTCTATAACCCCCTGCGGGAGGAACTTTTCTCCGCGGCAAGGGGCAGGGGCGCCTGGCTGGGAGATCAGCCCATTCACTGCGTCTCCAGGGAGATGAAGCAGTCCGTCTGCCTGATCGGAGATTCCTGGAAGGGCAGCAAGGAGGTCCTTCGAAAGTATTTTGCCAGCTGCCGCATGATCGGCTCCTCGGAGCTGCAGATCTGCTACGTCGCCTGCGGCCGGGCCGTCTGCGACATCACCAAGGAGATCCACATCTGGGACTACGCGGCCGGAAAACTGATCGCGGAGGAAGCGGGAGCCCTGGTCCTTGAAAGGAGCGGAGAGAGGGCAGCGTTGAAAGAGCCCTGCGCCATTCTGGTCTGCGTTCCCGAAATCCGCCGGGAAGCTTTGGCAATCTGGCATGAATCCATGGAAATAAGCTGACGGATTTAATAAAAATGTAACAAATCCGCAATAAAGTACTGCTTTTTTTTAAAATATTACGGATTTTTGGAAGAAACTGTGGTATGATACTGTCTGACCATTTCAAATCTGCTGCCCAGGCAGCATAAATCCTATTCTGCTGAAGAACTATACAGGGGGAAATTTTGAAAAAGAACGGAAAAATCGCATCATTACTGTCACTGATCATGATTCTGTCGACTGTGCTGACGATCTTTACGGGTCTGCCTGTGGGTGCCGATGCAGCCACTTACGAAAAGATCGCCGACGGCGCCTACGTTTTCTATTCCAGAGAGAGCGCCTTCTTTACCATGGACGTCAAGGGAGGCGGCACGGCCGAAGGAACGAATATCCAGACCTGGCATACCTCGGGAGGCAGCAACCAGATCTTCGATGTCACCAATATCTCGGGGACCTTCTACAAGATCACTGCCAGAGGCTCCGGCAAGGCCGTTACGGTGGCCGGAAACCAGAAGAAGAAGGGAGCCAATATCCAGCTGAATACCTATAAGGGACAGAAGGGCCAGCAGTGGCGCTTTGTTTCCGCGGGCGGCGGATACCTCCGCGTAAAGAACCGTCTGGGCTACTACCTGGATATCAAGGGAGCCGGCTACAGCAACGGCGCCAATATCCAGCTCTGGGCCAAGAATACTTCCAAGGGCCAGCAGTGGAACCTGGTTCCCGCATCCCGTCCTCTGGACAACGGCACCTATTACATCAATGCCGCAGGCGGCGGCAAGGTCCTGGGAGTGGATTCCGCATCCGTCAACAACGGGGCCAACATCTGGATCCACAGCAAGACCGGCAGCAATTCCCAGAAGTTCATCCTGGAATACCTGAACAACGGCTATTACCGGATCATCAATTCCGGCTCCGGCAAGGTGCTGGAGGCTGACAGCAACGGGACCGGCAACGGGACCAACATCCAGCAGAACAAGTGGTCCGCCGGCATGCACCAGGAATGGCTGATCGTGAAAAAGGGCGGCAGCTACCAGATTGTTTCCGCGGTGGATCCCACCAAGGTCCTGGACGTGGAAGGCGGCGCCTTTACTGATAAGGCCAACGTGGAGCTCTATGTGAACAACGGAGCCAAGGAAGAGTACTGGACATTCACCAAAATCTCCTCCTCCATCGTGCCCGCCGCGGATTCCACCTACTCCGCAGAGAAGAACGACAAGGCGGAGAACGCATCCGCCATGAGCGCGGCCGCCAAGGAAACAGCCAACCGCGCCAGCGCCGTGGACTATATGAGGGCCATGGCGACCCTCCGCTGGAAGCCGGCCTATACCATCACCTACTGGAACGCCACGGACGGCAGAAAGTGGGTCAAGGACATTACCTACACCGGCGTTCCCTATACCCAGTACAACAAGACCTCCCTGGAGAGCTTCAAGAGCGCCCTTTCGGGAAGCACCTACAAGGGACCTGCCGCCAGGAACAAGTATATGGGCAATGACTGCTCCAGCGCCGTCACCCTGGCATGGAAGCATGTCAACAATGGCGTGACCGTGACCTACACCGGCAACATGTTCCCCACATCCGCCAATCTCAAAGCCGTGGGCAGCTACCGGGCTTCCTCCAAGACCAACACCAGCTCCATCGTAAAGAGCGGCAACTCCAAGGCCACCATGTTCGCGGCCTACGCCAAGCTCCAGCCCGGAGACGCGGTGGTCTATCATATAGGATACCTGGGCCATACCAGACTGGTCACATCCGTCAACACCCAGAAGAAGACCGTGACCTGCATCGAACAGTCCGGACTGGTCACCGCCAAGAGGACCTCCTGGCAGATCGACAAGACCTACACCTTCGAGCAGCTCTACCAGGGCAACTACATTCCCGTGACTCTGTCCAAATGGTATTAATGCAGGGCAGAAGGACCAGGGATCCTTAAAACGCAGAAAGAAAGAACTGAATTCCCCGCCCGGAAGGGCAGGAGAATTCAGTTCTTTTTTGGTTCAGAGGAAGTACCGCATTTATCCCTTAAGTTCCTTTCCGGAGCCGGGGGAGATGCCCTCGAAGTACCTGATGATGGCATCCCTTGCCCGGACGGTCCTGACGATCCTGAGCCAGTCCAGGGAAGGAGCGGCCTTATCGTCGTATTCCAGGCGGATGATGTCGTCGTAGGCCAGGATCCTGTCGGGCCTGGCGGGCCTGTTTCCCTTGTTGACATAGCCGCAGCGGAAGCGGAGGGCCTTTTCCGGATCCTTCAGGAAGGCGAAATCCAGGATGGTGGCCCCGGTCTCGATCTCGAAGGGCTTTTTGCCGCTGTCGTAGACCCGCATCATCATGCCCACGGTGGTGGTATGCTTTTCCAGATATCTGGACAGGACCTTTGTGGCCTTTCTGGTGAAGACATACTCGAGCCAGCGGATGGTGGCATGGGGAATGTTCTGTTCGGGATGGTGCTTGGAGGCGTCCGCCACGATCTCCACCTGGTCGCCCTCGCTCAGCTTTGTATAGAGGGGGATGGCGGCGTGACGGCCGTTGAGGTAGGCATGTCTGGCACAGAGCCCCACGTCGTTGTGGATGGCAAAGGCGAAATCCAGGACCGTTGCCTGGGCGTCGATCTCCATGATGGTCCCGTCCTTTTTGTAAACGTGGATCATGGGCCGGAAGGTGTCGTCGGGCTCGGGATCGGCTTCGGAAGGACCCTGGACGCCGGTATCGTTCTGGAAGATGGTCCCGTGCATGTGGTCCTCGTAGTCGGTCTCATTCTGGATAAAGAGCCTGAAGCGGCAGTTGTAGGCGTCCTTTAAAAGGAAGTAGGGAAGATCCGAAACGGGATCCCTTCCGCTGCCCGAGATGGTAAGGGCAAAGCGCACCGGCTGCCTGTACTCGTCTTCGGGGATATAAAGGCCCTTCTGCAGGGCGGGATAGAAGGTCAGGAAGATGTCTGCGGGCTCGTCTCTGTAGCTGTCGGAGGTAATAAAGTAGATATCGTAGAGGGCCACGGAGTCCTTGTCGATGACGCTCTCCAGATCCAGAAAGATGTTTCTGACCTTCTGGTTCACGTCGTGAAAGATGCTGTGCATGCATCGGCGGTGGAAGGTGCAGGACTTGATCATCCGGCGGGCCTTTTTCAGGTCTTCCGTAAAGAGGATATCGGAGGAGGCGTCCTCCAGCTCATAGTCGCTCAGGGAGTAGCGGCTCCTCTGGCCCGTGAAGACGGCGGGCATATAGGTCCGGACTCCCTCGAGAGAGTGCCGGTTTTCCTGCAGCAGGGCTTCATATCTGCGGCAGACCAGGTCGTAGGCCGGAGGATTTTCCAGGCCTATGCAGAGATCCTCCAGGATCTCGATCAGTCTGGAGCAGCGGATGCTCTGCAGGAGAGGAATAATGATATGGCGGGTCTTGTCCACCTTGGCCGTGATCTTGTTGTAGGGCATGGAGCCCATGGTCCGCAGGTTGTGGATGCGGTCCGCCACCTTGATGTAGAGGGCCTGGGGATTGCGTCTGATGGAAGTGATCAGCTTGGAATCGGACATGATGTCCACATCCTCCTTGAGCATCTCCGAGACTTCGTCTAAGGCGTTGTCGATATCGGTCACGGCTTCCACCAGGGAAGCCACCCTGTGCCCCAGAAGGTCCTCCATTTCCGGGTAGGTCATGGGGGTGTCCTCCAGCACATCGTGCAGGATCCCGGCGGCGATCACGTCGTTGTCCACTTCGATGTCCGCCAGGATGGAGGCAACGGAAAGGGGATGGCAGATGTAGGGCTCTCCGGTCTTTCTTCTGACCCCGTAGTGGTAGCGTTCGGCAATGGAAAAGGCCGAGTTCAGAAGGCCCGTATCCGGCTCCGTATAGGTCCTGATCTTGATGATCAGATCGGAGAACTGCTTTCTGTAGGCAGCGACCTCTTCCGGAAGGAAAGGTCTGTCACTGTTTTTTGCCATGGGGCCCACCTCCCTTATTCTTCACCGTCCGGACGGAATTCCTTGACAAAGTGGTACCAGTCGTCGTCATCTCTCGAGGAGATCTTGACGACCCGGAAAAGGTTATGCTCCACGGTCTCCTTGATAATGGACGAGATGTGGCCGTCCAGGATGAAGCGGCGGTTCTGTTCCGATAAGTCGAAGACATCGTCCTCCTTTTTTTCTTCGGGAGTCAGGGAGGGAATCAGCCCCTGCAGGGATCTGGTCAGACTCTCAAGAGCGTTGGGCGGATAGATCTGAGGGAAGCCCAGAAGCAGGCGGCGGGCGATTTCCTCTTCGGCCACCGTAATGGGATATCTGGAGAGACCGATGATCTGCATGCAGGGACAGGAGGCCCTTCCTTTGGATACGGATACGGCCGTGCAGAGGCCTCCGATGTAGTGGAGGGACCGCATATCGGGCCGGTGGAAGACCATGGTGATCCGGTCTCTGCTGCCGGAGTCCGCCGTGATAAAGAGGTTGCTGTTGGTCATGGCGATGGTGCCGTCGTAGAAACGGTCGTCCTGGAAGTGATTTAAAAGCACGGACTGGAAATCCCTGCGCAGGCGCCTGGCCTCGTTGAAGTCCTCGTGGCACATCTCGTAGCGCTCTTTCATTTCGTCCTTGTGGAGGCCGAAATCGGCCCGGCACCGGTAGGCGTAGAAGGGGCCTTCCTTTTCCCTGTAAACGGCCATAAGACCGTATTCCAGGGATTCCCGGTCGGCCTTGTTCTCCCGCCCCTTGAAGGCGGTGGTCTTATAGTAGTACATGCAGTAGAGGCCCAGGTACCTGCTCCATTCCGTGTCTTCGTAGAGAAGAGCGGAATATTTCATTTCTTCGGCCTTCTGCTCCAGGTCTTCGCTGAGGATCTCTTCGATGGAAAAGGAGGTCAGCTTCAGGAGATTTTCGAAGAAGGGAAAAATAGGGGGTACTTTGCGCTCCTTGCGGATGGTGGCCAGGGTAGACGAGGAAATCCCCAGTCTGGAGGCCAGTTCCCTGTCGGACGTGATATGGTTCTCTTTCTTGATAAAATCAAGATTTCTGAACAGGTTCTCGCCGGCGGTTCTGGAATCGGTGAGTTTCATGCGGTCTCCTCCCTCTGTTTTTCGGCTGTGTCGACTGGATTTTTTTGATGATAGTACTGAGTATAGTACCGGAAAGACCCTTTCATCAATAGGACGGGAGCAAATTGAATTCGGAAAATGGAATCGGATTCGGAAAATGAAACAGGCATCCGCGTTTCCGTATGGAAACGCGGATGCCTGTGCTGTTTTCCGATAGGATCAGACATCGATGCGGTCGCCGAAGAAGATGACCGCGAACATGCCGGGGCCCACATGGGCGCCGATGACGGGGCAGAGCATGCGCCTGCAGATATCTGCCCCGGGGTTGACGGCCTTCAGCTGGGAGATGAGTTCGTCCGCCCTGTCGTCACAGTCCGCATGGACTACATAGGCGCGGTCCGGAAGAGAGGTGTCCCTTCTTTCCCGGTAGATGTTCACCAGCTCCTTCATGGCCAGCTTTACCCCTCTCTTTTTCCGGATGGTGGGAAGCTTTCCCTTTGAGTCGATGACCAGGATCGGCTTGATGCTCAGGGCAGTGCCCAGAAGAGCGGTGGCGGGATCGATCCTGCCGCCCCGCTTCAGATACATGAGATCGTCCACCATAAAGACATGGCAGACTTTCCATCGGAGCTCGTTCAGCTTTTCCATGTTTTCCTCCGCAGACAGGCCCTTTTCCCGGTTCAGGGCCGCCTGCTCGGCCAGAAGGCCCATGCCGCCGGTGGCGGAGAGGGTATCCACGGGATAGACGGCTGCCTGGGGGCAGTCTTCGGCCAGGTCCCTGGCTGCCAGACGGACGGAGTCGAAGGTCTTGGTCAGGCCGCTGGACAGAGACAGGTAGAGGACGTCCATGCCCTTTTCCAGCCAGGGCCTGAAGATATCGATATACTGCTGGGGCGTGACCTGGCTGGTCCTGGTCTCGATGCCCTGTCTCTGGGCATCGTAGAAGGGCTTTAAGTCCTCTTCCTTTTCCAGCGCAGTGCAGAACTTTTCCTGACTGCCGATGGTATACATCATGGGGACGAAACGAATGTCGTGTTCTCTGGCAAAGGACTCGTCCAGATCTCCGGACATGTCCATATATATTACATACTGATTCATTCTGGTGACTCCTGAGATGGTTTTATTTTCCCGGCTATTATAATCGGACAGAAAATATGGTACAATGGTCAATAAAGAAACATACGAAACATAAGTAACAGATTTGTTAGTTTTGTTTCATAATTCGCGCCGGGGGAAAGGAAGCGTGAGGAGACATGACGGATATGCAGCAGGAAAAGGAAAGGGCAGGAAAAAAGGAAGACCGCAGGGTCCGGAGGACCCGAGCCAGTATCAGAAGGGCTTTTCTGGAGCTGCTGGACGAAAAGAAATACGGACAGATCACGGTGACGGAGCTGTCCGAGAGGGCGGATATCAACAGGAAGACCTTCTACGCCTACTATGCGGGCATAGAGGACCTGCTCTGGGATATGGAGAAGGACCTGGTGGCAGACTACGAGGAGATCTGCAGCGGGATGAATTTCAATATTTCGGGATTTGACGGAAAGAAATATTTCCAGGAGATCGGAAGGATCATCGACGCCAACCTGGAGATCCTCAAAAGACTGGGAGATCTGGGACTCCTGCCGGATCTGGTGGTCAGGATCAAGGACATGACGGTACAGAAATTTCTGGAGAAGAATGCGGGGGCGGAGGCGGAGACGGATATCCGCATCTCACTGACGGCGGAATACGTTGCCACGGGCGTCCTGGCCATGTTCAGCCGCTGGACCATGGCCCCCCAGATGAACCTGGACGCTTTCGTGGACTTTGCCGGCGCCCTGGCCGTGGGAGGGATCCGGGAGGCCTTTACCAGGATCCACGGGGCGGAAACATAAAAAAGAGCAAAAAAAAAGGACCATCCGATCTCCTGCATCCGATGGTCCGTTAGGAAAATTCCAACAATCTCATTTACGTGTCCTCCTTATTCAGTTTTGTAATGAACAACCCATGTAATCAATAATCTTTTCTGGAAGGATTCAACTGTCCAACGGTTTGTTCCTCTCTTTCTTTTGTTGAGTTTATTGTATGACACGGGTCCGGATTTGTCAAGGAATAATCTGATAATATTTTTGCCAGATGCCATATTAACTCTAAAAATACTAAATTATCAGATTTAAAAGAATATTCTTTTATAAATGCATATACAAAGGACGCGGCCCGCTGCCGCGTCCTTCGTGTCTTTCATTATAATCCGCGGGATACCACGTCCATAGGAGCAGCTGCACCGCATGGGCGTGGAGGAACGCGGTCTTTTTTCTTTCCACGAAAGTCCGCGTACCTGCTGTCCCGCTTCCTCCTCCCTTTCTTATTATGAGATGCGTTCCCATGCTCCAGGGAACGACAGGGCCTTTACTTTTCCTGCAGCGACGCTCTTTC
>ODAI013774646.1_pt1 | contig 11529 bp, 6 predicted proteins | sample 1539321 | NCBI WGS metagenome assembly ODAI01 (sample SAMN02144231, study PRJEB22623) | gut metagenome | biome: sheep rumen | host: Ovis aries | place: New Zealand
AGCCATCAGAACGATATGAACACAACCGTATGTTTGAATGCAAACAGTGGTGTGTGCTGGCGTGGTCTTTTCACCGCGACCAGACAGTTGTATCGAAAAGATACCATTTCTATTATAGTAATATGCTCGGAAAAGTCAATGTAGGGGAAGTAAGAAGAGGAAGCACAGATGAACGGGGATTAAGAGGGATGAGGCACAGATATAGCATCCGTGTCCAATCTGCACCCATCCGTGTGCATCTGTGTCAAAATATTTTTAGAATGACACAGTTCCTTTGAGCGTAAGGCAGCTCAGGTCGTGATAGGTGCCGTAGAGACCGGCTTTATCAGGACCTTCAAGGAAGATATTTCCAATCAGGGCAAGTTTTATGGCGTCGGTCAGGCTGTACTCTGCGGACAGCTGCGTAGTAGAAGACAGTTCCCTCAGGTCAAGGAAGGCAAGACCGGAAAGAGAAAGCGTGTCATTCAGGAGCATTTTTTCCACTGACAGGCTGGCCTGGTGGCGATAATTTTTGCGGTTAAGGGCCGTATCGTCTCCAAAGACATAATCGGCAATGTACTGGGCAGAAAGAGTCCAGCCACTGCCGGGAGTCCAGTCAAATCCGCCCAGGCCGACCAGCTGGTGATGACGCTCCGCAGCCGAAAAGGATTTTCCTGCTGCCTGCTGTCTTGCCTGCCATTCATTTGCAGTCTGCACATAGCGGCGGGGAAAATATGCGCTTTCAAAACGGAAGACAAAATCTCCTGCGGGAATGGCAGCATCAAGGCCAAACATGGTCATGCGCTCATAGCCGCCCGTCACATTCACTTTTGCCTCGGGTATGACGGTATAAGTCATAAAAGGCAAATCATCCCATCCGTAAAAGGCATAGAAGGACAAATCCAGAGCAGAAAAATACAGGCTTACCCTTGCCGCATATTCACTGTTTGCCAGAGATTTTTCCGGTAAGTCAAAATCATCATAGCGTTTTGGAGTGACAAGCGTGTAGTTTCCGTATTTTTCCGGGAAGAGAATTTTTCTCATGGGATTTCGGGCGGCAAGAGGCAGGGTGCTGGGTGTAAAAAGCGGAATCCAGTAGGCATCTGCCTGAACTTTTTCGCCCGTGTAAGAAAGGCGGACTGCGTCTATCCCCTGTCTGCTCTCCTTGTAGGTAGAGGCAATCATCGAAGACTCATCCTGGGGACAGAGAACATCCGTAATCTGAATGCCGTCTGCCTTTCCCCAGGCCGCAATCATTCTTCCTGCACGCAGGGCCCAGAAAGAGCCGTTATAGTCAAAATATGCCTCTTTGAGTTTTATGGCAAAATGGCCGTCGTCAGTTACCAGAGCAGAAAGTCCGTTTGTAGACTGACTGCCCACTCCGTCTCCCACTAATATTGCATTAAAGCAGAAGAAACTGTCTCCAAGGCTTGCTTTTACAAGATTATCATAGAGAAGGTTTCCTACAAGAAAAGTGCCCTTGTTGTCATGCGTATTGGGAAGCCCTGCTCCGGCAAGAGCTGAAAGACTTCCCGCATAGGAAAGATCCTGCGCATACAGAAAAGTAGAAAAGCAGAAAAATAAGAATGTAGAGGCAAATGAGCGCAAGCCCCGGAATGAAGTCATTTGAGCAGCTCCCTTTCAAGGGCACTGACAGTAAAGTAGGCTGCGTCAATCGCTATGTCAAACTGCTGGTCTTTTACCTGATAGACAGTAGAATGTTTGCTCTGTACATTGGTCATGGTCATTTTCTGAATAGTCCAGTAGCCATTGATTTGGGTAATTCCTTCACAGTCCAGAGTTTTTTTCAGCTTGCCGGCCTTATCATAGTATTCACCCTGATGTACAACATAGTTTTCTTTTCCAATCCAGAGAATACGGCGGGAAATTTTGGCATTTTTATCCTTTGCAGTGTATTCCAGTTTCCAGCAGGGAACGCCCTTTACTTCTTCTTCTCCGAGAATTGCAAAGGTATCCTTTCCCATGCTGCGGTCACCAATATCATCGTAGGTAAAATCGGTACCCTGAAAGTCATCATCCTTATTGGAACCTGAAACCCGGCGGACTTTTTTCATGGCAGGAAGATAGAGCCAGCTGTCACTGTCCTTTACGCTTCCGTCAGGATTATCGGGATATTCAAAGTTTAAGTAGCTTACACCGGCTACATCTTTTGGCGTTCTGAAAACCATTACGGATTTTTTTGTCGTACCTTCCTTCATCATATAGGAGGCAACATCCCTGACCCGGCTTTTTCCGTTTTTATCAATAAGAGTCATGGTTGCCGTAGAAAAAGATGTCTTTCCGTCAGGCAGGTCATGTACCTTCTGGGCTATTTCACGGGCAGACTCTGCAAAGACTGAACTTCCCGCAGCAAGCAGGAATATTCCAAAAATAAGATGTGTTGCTTTCATACGAATTCAGCGCTCCTTCTGTTAGTTAATGCTAACATGAAATATATCATCATTTCTTAATTCTGACAAGATAGAGCAAGGCAGGAGTCAGGGTATAATCAGCAATCAGAGCGGCAGCAAGACCGAGAACTGACAGCAGGCCGATGACAAAAAGATAATGCAGGGGACTGAACATATAGACAGCAAAAATTGCACACAGGATAAATGTAGTCATAAACATGGATTTTCCGATTTCGCGGAAGGTGGCTTCCATTGCCGTCTGATATGAGGCAGTTTTTTCCAGTCCATATTTTACATGGGTAATCAGATGAATGGTATCGTCAACGGCAATTCCCAGAATAAGGGGCATTATAGTCACCGTGGAAAAATCCAGAGGAAATTTACAGAGTCCCATGGTTGCCGCCACAAGGATGACCGGGGCAAGATTCGGAATCATGCCGATAAGCCCCATGCGTATGCTGGAGAAGGCAAAAATCAAAAGAAGGGCGATGATGATAAAAGAAAAACCAAAAGATTTCAATTCTCCCCTCACCATGCGGCCGCTCATTTCTGCATATTCAATCATGTCTCCAAGAATGACGCTTGAAGCATCGGGAAAAAGTTCCGCCAGTTTCTTTTCGATTTGCGCCACATTTTCCGTAGCCTCCTCGGTGCTGTAATAGGCCATATCAACACCAATCGAAGCTGTTCTGAACTCATCATCCATGGATTCGGAAAAATCCTTTGACATTTCTATAGAAGAAAGTTCCATCAGCTGAGCAAGGACATAAGGATCATGAGGAACCGTAAAATAGTCTTCCCTGCCCTCGTTCAGAGCCCGGTTCATTTCTTTCAGAATATCGGTAACGGATGTAACGCGGGGCTTTCCGCCAGAAATCTTTGTAAGGGAAAGACTGCCCAGATATGTTTCAAAGTCTTCCAGCCTTGTCATAATTTCAGGCTCTTTAAAAGCCCCCTCCTCTGCAAAGGAAATCATCACCGTATAGCTGTACTGATTTCCAAGCTTCTGCTTTGTCAGTTCATAGCGGGCTTTTGAATGTGGCATTTTGTCGCCGGCAATAGAAAGAATGTCAATTTTAACGCTCACCTTCAGTATAAAGGGAATGCAAGCTGCAAGAACAAGAATGGAAAGAAGAATGATAAGTCTGCGGTGTTTTTCCACCACATCTGCCCAGCGGGAAAAAGCCATATCAATCCATGTCGCTCCCTTTTCATTTGAAGTGTCAGGAGCGCGGTCTTTTCCAAAGCTGAGGAAAATGGGAATAAGGACAGCTACATACAGATAAACCGCAAGCACCACCAGAGAGGCAGTTTTTCCCATCCAGGCCACAGGCTTCATATCGACAAGTGCAAAACTGACAAGGGAGGCAATCGTCGTAATCACCGTAAAGAGAACCGACCAGCCGCACTCTTCCACCGTTTTTTCAACAGACTCTTTCCTTTTTCCTGTCCGGCGGAAATAAAGCTTGAACATGTTGATATAGTGAATGGAATAGCCGACAGAAAGGGCCATTCCCAGCAGAACAGGCAGCGTGATAAGGGCCGCATCTGCCTTTACTCCAAAATACGCCATGCCTCCCAGTACCGATGCGATTGCACCCAGGGTAGCAAGAGCCGGAATGATTACTCCCAGAGGAGTCCGCACAAAAATGAGCAGAAAAAGCAGCATGACCACAAAACCGAGCACAACCCTCAGCAGATAATCCGGATATTCGTAGATTTCATCCTGGGCATCAGAATAAGGCTGACCGCTTCCATACAGTTTGTATGAGTCAGACTGAAATTCCGGGCTCTGAAGCAAATCGTTAAGGGCATAGCCGACTTTCAGAGACTCTTCATCCGGGTCACCTTCGTAGGGATAGAGCGTGAGCAGAATCCAGCTTTCCCGGCCGTCATCACTGACCAGTGAATTGATAAGGGCATTGGTCTTTTCACTTCCCCGCATGATAAAATCGCGCTTTGCCTGCAGTTCTGCCGGGTCTGAGGGAATTCCTTTTTCGTAGGGTCTCACAACCTCAAAGCCTTCTTCGTTTCCTACAGGAATATCAACTTCAATAAGGGAAGTCAGATTTTTTGCATAGGGAAATTCCAGCATGCGGTTTCCCAGTTCCTGAATGAGTTTGAGGCTGGATTCAGAAAAGACATCATCCGTTACGAGAAGGACAGCAAGCCCATGATTATTGCCAAACACTTCCTCGTAGCGTTTTTTATCGATTTTGATTTTGTCAGCATCACCGTACCAGCCGTCACTTCCGTTTACCATTTTGAAATGGGTAAGACCGGCTGAGCACACTAATGTCAGCAGTATAAAAAGGGCAAGAATAGGAAAGCGATATGAAATCTGTTTCTTTCCAATAAAAGCAAAAAAAGCATTGATTTTAGAAAGATTCATAAGCTTTCCCTTCCGTCTTTACAATTCAAGTGTTGCAATTGCCGTTTTAATTTCAGCAGTACCGGAGCGAAGTCTTTCCGTTGCATCCGCAACCGCCTGCTGAGCCTCCCGCATGTGACCGATTGACTGCAGCAGCATTTCGCCACCGTTATTCTGTTCTGCCACCGCCCCGCGAACCTGAGACTCCTGCTGTTTTACCTAAGCCGAAAGGTCAACGATATGGGTAAACTGTCCGGAAACTTCTTCCGTACGCTGGGAAGCATTGCCAATAAGCGTCTTCATGTTTTTGAGCACTTCATCAATGGCACGGGTCTGCTTGCTGGAATCCTCGGCAAGTTTTCTGATTTCCTGAGCGACAACCGCAAAGCCTTTTCCCGACTCTCCCGCATGTGCCGCTTCAATAGCCGCATTCATTGATAGCAGATTTGTCTGAGCCGCGATAGAATCAATCATCTTGCTCATTTCCATAAGGCCGGAAGAAGAATCTTCAATCTGGCGGACAATGGCAGTAACGTCATTCAGTCTCGTCTGTCCGACACTCGTCGCCTGCTCAAGTTCAGTTACCGCGGCAAAATTCTTTTCCAGAATGCCGTTGATTGAGCCGATATTTCCAATCATTTCTTCCACCGCAGAAGCAGAGGAGTTCACATTGTCAGTCATCTCTCCGGTAACAGAAACCAACTCCGCTACATTCTGTTCAGAATCTCCCAGACAGGCAAGGCTCTTTTGCGTCACCTTATCTATAGAAGACTGAATCTGAGCCTTAAAGTTCCGGGTCATCTGGTGCATGACATAGTAGTTGCAGTGCTCCATCTTGTTTACGCCGTTAAAAATCGCTTTTGCCATTTCACGGCAGGATGTGTAGCCGCAGGCCTGACAGTTCAGTTCATCTCTTTTCTCATATTTTCCCATTTCGTGGAAAATGCGTGTAATATCTTCTTCAGTCGGTTCCTTAAGGTGCTTTACAGATGCACTGCGGTCGGTGTAGCTACGAGTATAGATACCTTCCTTCCAGAATTCATCGATTGCGGCGTTCAGTTTTTTGAGAGACTTCTTTTTGATTTTTTCGCCGTTTGTATGCCATTCCGCACTGCGCTTTTCCATACGGCGCTCAACATAGCCCTCAAGTTCGTCAATAGGAAGGTTCTGGTTGTCTGTTCCGGCGCCACAGTTACAGCCCTTTCCGCAGTTGAGACAGTCAATCAGCTGATAGGCCGGCTTTTTACCCTTTTTGATGTCGGCGGCAAGCTGTTCAAAATATTCGTAGACTTCTGGAGCGCCTTCAATCTTGCGGGTTATCTTTTTGATTCCGGGAACAAAGCGTTCCGCCGTGCGCATAAGTCCGCCCGGTGTAGAATACAAAACGCCCCTCTCTGCCAGAGGATTATCATAGGGCTCGCGTTTAAATGCGGCAAGGTTGATATCATGTTCTTTAAAATAGGCAGAAAGAGAATGCATGGTTACGTTGTAGTCTCCCAGACCGTTTTCATCAAATTCACGGCGCTTTGCAAAACAGGGAGAGATAACTGCCACTTTGTACTGGGCATACTGGGGATAGAATTTCTTTATCATGGTCACCGTATGCGCCATGGGGCTGTCTGCAGGAGAAAGATACTGAAGCATTTCCGGGTGGTAGAGTTCAAACCAGGTGACAATAGCCGGACAGGGCTGGGCGATAACCAGTTTGGGATTATTGCGCTTAATATGCTCTACATAAGATTTGGTCGTCAGTTCCGCGCCAAAGCCTACATCAAAAACAGCCTTTACGCCGATGGATTTAAGCCAGCCGTTAAGTTCCAGGTCTTTTCCCCGGAAATGAGGAGCAACGGCAGGGGCAACAATTGCAACAATGCCCGTTCCCTTTTTAAGGTCAGAAAAGAAGGCATCGGTATCATCAAGCCCCTTTCTTGCGCCATGCTCACAGGCAGAGATACAGGCACCGCAGCCCAAACACAATTCGTGATTTACTTTTACATAATCACCGGAACCGTCATTGCAAAGTTTTGACGGACATACCGCAATACACCGATGACAGTTCACGCATTTGTCTTTATCGACAAAAATCACTGGAGTCAAATCTGATCTTGCCATCTTTATACCTCAAAATCCTATTATATTAAAAAATAATTTTCATGTATATGTGAAGGTCAGTGAAATAACGATATTTTCTTCAAGTTTTTCCTTATGAAGAAAGAGACTACCGTTACGGATTATACATTCTGCAGCTACACTTTTTCCGGTTGTTTCAGCCAGAACTGAATACTTTCCGTCTTTGGGCCACAGCTGGATTCCGCTTTTTCTTGCCTTAAAGCCGTCACCTTCGGTCGTCCATTCCCATCCTGCGCAATCAATGGAAAATGAATGGTGCAGCATGTCTTCTGCCGGGGAAAAATCTCCTTCAAGCAGGGCCTTACGGATTCGTGAAGAACTTATGCGCTTTTCTTCGTACAGAACCGGAGCCACAGCCAGGAAGGCAAAATAATGCTGACGGCTGAATTCCAGAATCTGGCTTACATCAGCCGCACCCTTATGGCCGCAGCGAAAGTCTTTTCCCTCTACCAGAAACTTCATATTGCATGTTGAAATCAGCCTGGAAAGAAAATCTCTTCCCTCCATAGCGGCAAAGTCACGGGAAAAATCAATCACTACGGCAAAGGAAAAGCCCTTCTGCTCAAAAAATGCAAGTTTTTGCGAAAGAGTCGCAACATCACCTTCATAATCAGAAGGATTTTTCAGTCCGCTGAGAGAGCGGGCAAATACAAGAACACCGGGAACAAGATTTTCCTGAGCCAGAGCCGCCTGAAAAAGGGCTTCATGCCCAAAATGAGGACCGTCAAAACTTCCAACAGTAAGGGCTGTTCCCTGCTCCTTCCATTTTGCATTAAGTCTGCCGTCAGCAATCTGCTCCCAGGAATAGACCGTAAAGTCCTTTTTGCGGGGAATGACAAAGCCATAGTTCAGCCGGCCCTTATTTTTTTCTACTACGCCCGCAAAAGCCCCTTGGGGATAAAAAACTGCAAGCTGGGCATTTTCCCCGATTTTTGTGCCGGCAGGATAATAAAAGTGTGATTTTTTGAGCGGACGACCATTTGCATATGTATTTGCCCCAAGTTCAGAAAGCCTGACCGGTATAAAGCCACAGAATCTCGCAAGATTTTCATCCATATCACGAAGTGACTGGCGGATTTTTGGAAAAAAGGCTGAGGCAGAACGGGAAGAATCTTCACTTCCCTCTTCAGTCTCAGATGCAGCGGCTTTTCTGGTAAGTGCAGAAATAGAAAATTCGCCTAAATCTTCTGCCCCCGCTCCGTCTTTGAGCTCAAAAGGCCCCACTCTGGTACGACGCAAGGCCGCAAGATGAGCACAGGAAGAGCAGGCGGCGGCAATGTCGCGGGCAAGAGCTCGGATGTAGGTGCCTTTTGAACAGGAAACTTCTACAAGCGCATATTTATCCTGAAAATCCAGCAGCTTTATGTCATAAATTGTAATTTTCCGAGCAGGAATCTCTGCACTTTTACCTTGGCGGGCAAGTTCACTCGCCCTCTTTCCTCCGCCAACATGAATGGCACTGTAGACAGGAGGCACCTGGTCTATTTCACCCTTAAACTGCGGCATAACGGCTTCTACCTGAGCCCGAGTTGGAATCTGGCCTGTGCGGATTACCTGTCCAGTCGGATCAAGAGTGTCTGTTTCCTTTCCGAATTCGATAAGAGCCAGATAAGTCTTGTCAAAACCTGTAATATGAGGAACAAGGCGGGTAAGTTTTCCAACAAGTACAACAAGCAGACCGTCCGCAAAGGAGTCAAGCGTACCAGTATGTCCTACCTTGCTGGTAGACAAAGCCTTTTTGATTGAAGAAAGAGAAGAAAAACTGGTTGCCCCCGGAACCTTTGCAAGCAATACGATTCCCGAGGGTGCTTCGCTATTCTGAGTCTGCATTTTCCAGAGCTTTTGACTCCGCTTCCAGTTTTGTCAGTTTGTTCACCATATCAAAACCTTCTTTCATGCTCATGTCAGCAATAAAGGTCAGACGAGGGAACTGCCGGATTGTCAGTTTTTTTGCAATAGTGCTTTGAATAAAACCGGCAGCACTATTCAAACCTTCTACGCTTTTTTTTACCTGTGCCTCGCTCAAAAAACTGGAGACATAGACTTTTGCATACTTCAAGTCGCCCGCAACTTCCACCCGGTTGATATTCAAAAAGGTGGAAACACGGGGATCTTTTATATGCTGGCGCAGAATCATCTGAGAAATTTCATCTCTAAGCTGCTCGCCAAGGCGAGCCAAACGGAATTCGCCCATTACTCAGCTGCTCCGTCAGACTTTTCTGCCTCAGCCTTTTTGGCAGCCGCTTTTGCAGCCTTTGCCGCTTTTCCAGCTTCTGCCTTTGCCTTGTCCTCGTCGGTCAGCACACGGCTAGCAGCCTTTTTGGCGGCCTTTTCTTTTGCGGCAGCCTTTTCAGCGGCTTCGATTGCAGCGGCATTTGCGGCTTCTTCTTCAGCCTTAGCCTTTGCGGCGGCCTCACGCTGAGCAGCCTGTTTTTCTGCCTCAGCCTTCTGGTCAACCAGAGTATCACCCAGGTGGCGGGCAACTTCAACATATTCAAATGCTTCAAGTGTATCACCAACCTGAATATCCTGCCAGTTTTCAAGGCCGATACCACATTCAAAGCCTTCTTTGACTTCTTTTGCATCGTCCTTAAAGCGTTTGAGTGAGGAAATTTTACCGGTAAACTTAACGATACCGTCACGGATAAGGTTGACCATGCTGCTCCGCTTGACGACACCATCTGTAACGTAACAACCGGCGATAAGGCCGACCTTCGGTACTTTGAAGGTATCTCGAACTTCCACTGTACCGGTAACCTGCTCTTTGGTGTCCGGCTTGAGCATGCCTTCCATAGCCTGGGTAATTTCTTCCACACACTTGTAGATGATGTTGTACTTGCGGATATCCACTTTTTCCTGTTCGGCAAGAAGTTTTGCCTTGGGAGTCGGACGGACATTAAAGCCGATAAGGATGGCATTGTCGTCAGCCGCAGCCAGCATAACATCGCTTTCGTTGATTGCACCTGCAGACGAATGGATAACGTTCAGGCGGATTTCTTTTGTAGAAAGTTTTTCCAGAGAGGCTTTGAGGGCTTCTGCAGAACCCTGCAGGTCAGCCTTGATGACAACCTTAAGTTCTTTAAGTTCGCTGGCTTCAATCGTAGAGTAAAGATTGTCCAGAGTAACTTTCTTAACAGCCTTGGCATCTTCAAAGCGTTTGAGTTCCTGACGTTTTGTAGAAATCTGGCGCGCATCTTTTTCGCTTTCCGTTACCTGGAAAGGATCACCTGCGTTAGGCATGTTTTCCATGCCAAGAACTTCAACCGGCATACTGGGCAGTGCTTCATCAACCTTTTCACCATGGTCATTGAACATGGCGCGCACACGGCCTGAATAGATACCTGCAACAAAGGGGTCACCAATCTTGAGTGTACCGCGCTGTACGATAACAGATGCGACAACACCACGGCCCTGATCTACGCGGGATTCAATAATCTTGCCTTCTGCACGGGTGTCCATAGGAGCCTTAAGTTCAAGGACTTCTGCCTGCAGCAGGATTGCATCCAGCAGGTCATCAATACCGATTCCCTGCTTTGCACTGATTTTAACAAACTGAGTGTCACCACCCCATTCTTCCGGCTGCAAGCCCTGCTCTGCCAACTGGGTCATGACCTTTTCGGGATTGGCTTCCGGTTTATCAATCTTGTTTACGGCAACGATAATGGGAACTTTTGCGTCTTTTGCATGGCTCAAGGCTTCCAATGTCTGGGGCATAACACCGTCATCTGCCGCAACAACCAGAACTACGATATCTGTAATCTGGGCACCACGGGCACGCATCATAGTAAAGGCTTCGTGACCAGGAGTATCGAGGAAGGTAATCACACCCTTGTCGGTCTTAACCTGATAAGCACCAATCTTCTGGGTAATTCCACCCGCTTCACCTGCGGCCACATTCGTATTACGGATTGCGTCCAGTGTTTTAGTCTTACCGTGGTCAACGTGTCCCATGACTGTAACAATCGGGGGACGGACAACCATGTCGCTTTCATCCACGGTATCACTTTCAATAACAGTTTCATCATAAAGGCTGACAAGGTGAACTTCACAGCCGTATTCAGATGCCAGCAGGGTTGCCGTATCACTGTCAACAGACTGGTTGATTGTGACCATCATACCCATAGACATGAGTTTTCCGATGATTTCACCGGCTTTAAGGTTCATCTTGCGGGCAAGGTCAGATACGGAAATTGATTCCATAATGTCGATTGACTTGGGAACAACCGCCGCCTGAGCTGCCTGCTTCTTGCGGTAGAGTTCTTCCTCGTCAAAAAGTTCTTCCTTATCCTTGCGGCTGTAAACCTGTTTTTTGCCTTTAAATTGTTTCTTGGTATTTGTCTTTTCAGGGATAGCAGATGCGGCAGGAGCTCCGCCACCAAAACCGGGGCGTCCACCGCCAAAACCTGGGCGACCGCCACCAAAGCCCGGACGACCACCGCCCTGACCTGCAGGACGATTTCCGCCAAAGCCACCGCGGTTAAATCCGCCCTGACCGGCGGGACGATTTCCCTGATAGCCACCCTGACGACCGGCATTACCAAAGCCGCCCTGACGGTTTCCATCACGCTCACGGTTCTGATAGCTTTCGCGAGCCTGTGCGCCAGTAAAGCCGCCTTCACGACGCTGACCGCCAAAGCC
>ODAI010644086.1_pt1 | contig 11528 bp, 12 predicted proteins | sample 1539321 | NCBI WGS metagenome assembly ODAI01 (sample SAMN02144231, study PRJEB22623) | gut metagenome | biome: sheep rumen | host: Ovis aries | place: New Zealand
CTAAATATACCACATCCTGTGCGCGATGGCAAGCGAAAAAAGCTGATATTTACGAGCTTTTTCGGGGGTTGAGGACAAAAATGGAACTTTTAGTGGAACTCTAATGCAGAGTTCTCATTTTTAGATACTGGGACCGGGAAGGTTGCGCGTGTCGACAAATACACACATGACATTTTATCGTGTATTTTGGAATCGGAAAGCCCTGCATCGTCACTTCAGGCGCTACCTGACACCGATGAGTATAACAATGCAGTCAATGGTCTAAAGGACGCTATTTTCAAAGAGCATATTCTCTCCGCCCCGGTAGTAGAAACCCTTACCGGGGATGCCGTTCTATACTTGGATCAGATTATCAAGGACGGGCTTCAAAACGTAACATTAGAAGTTACTGAACAGTGTAATCTACGATGCAAATACTGCATTTACCAAGAGGATCATAGAGAATATAGAGAGTTTGGCAACAGAACAATGACTTGGCCTGTCGCTAAAGCTGCTATTGATTATTTAAAGGAACACTCCGGCCATTCTGAAAAGCCACATATAGGATTTTACGGAGGTGAACCTTTGCTGAACTTTAATCTCATAAAGCAATCCACCGAATATGCAAAAGATGTATTTGAAAAGAAATTGCTTTTCGCGCTTACCACAAACGCAACTCTGGTTACAGATGAAATGGCGGAGTTTTTTGCCGAGAATGAATTCAACCTCATAATAAGCTTGGATGGTCCACAAGAGCTACATAACGCAAACAGAGTTTTTCAGGACGGAACTGGCAGCTTTAGAAAAACGGTGAATGGAGTAAAAAAGCTAATTGGCGCTTATGAAAAACGACATATCACAGAACGGCTAGGCTTTAATATCGTTGTGTCTGGACCAGATTATGAAAAAGACTATGACATGATTCAAGATTTTTTGGACAGGTCAGACTGGCTCCCTAAAAACGTATTATTTATGACATCTTCCGTGGATCATGGGCCTAAAGACAGTGATTACATTCTCCCTCAAAGCGTGGAAGACATAAATTATCTGAGAGACACATTTGAACCTGATTATGAGTGGGAAAAGAAACGGAGAAACAAGTCAAAGAGCAATCATAGGTTATTTGTTGATGGTCCAATAGATAAAGGTATGCTTGCTATCCACAAGCGACTTTTGCTCGACAAACCTTCCGAGAAATATGGAATGAACGGCTGTTGCGTTCCGGGGCAAAGAAGAATTTATGTTACGGTAGATGGTAGATTTTTGTTATGTGAAAAAGTTGGAAACATTCCAGCTATCGGAAATGTTCACACTGGTCTTGATGCTGAACTTATCAGAAAAGTTTATGTGGATGATTTTATTGCAGAGGCCACTCAGTATTGCAAAAACTGTTGGGCTATTAATCTTTGCTCTCTGTGTTATGTGAATTGCTACGATGAACACGGTACACATTTTTCATATAGACACAAGTCGTGTCTAAGCGAAAGAAAATATATTGAGGACAATTTAATAAGATATCATAGTATACTGGAAAACGATCCACAATTGTTAGAACATTATAACTCCATTGAAATCGAATAGAACCAGGAATAATAGTTGATTATCATCTCTATAACTATGGATACGTTTATATTTTTACATAAATGTATTAATCTCGAAGAAAGGAGGAAATGTCATGGAATTTATCAATCCAGTCGGAAGAACGTCAGGCGGCGGAGATACGATCAATGCATGCATGTGCTCAACAGGATATGCTGGGTATCGAGGCAGCAATGACAGTTGTATCCACTGCGGTTGTGGTTGCGAATCAGACGGAGCATATCGTTCAGGCAATAGAATTGGTGCATTAACCACTATTCGCAAATCAACCGCGTAATATAGCCTATATATGGTTTTTTGCTCCATATATGTGTTATTGACGGTCTTTAAAAACGGAAGAGGCACAGCACTTCGTGTTGTGCCTTTCTATGCGTATTTGCCAAGGAGGTTGAGTTATATTTGAAGAAAAAAATATTTTCATTTTTATACTACACCAAATATGCGCTTGAAATAGTAACAAAAACCGACAAAAGAAAGTTTTCTTTTATCGTTGCGTTTTCTGCTGTAAGCGGCCTCCTTCCTACCCTATTAGTATGGCTCAATCAGAACATTCTAAATGGCATACAAGATAAAACCTTGCCGCTCGAACTCTTAATATTCGTCATAGTGATATTCTTTGTTGTAACCGCCATATCAAGGATCATCGGAGGTATAAATGCATTTTTGCTGAACGAATTGAATTATACGTTGATGTATAGGATCAATCAATGGGTTATGGGAAAATGCGGAACACTATCATTGGAGGAATTAGAAAAACCCGAATCCTATGATCAGATAAACAGACTCGAACAAGGGGTCTCTGTTAAACCATATCAGGTTCTGCAGGCTATGCTTTCTATAACTACAAGTTCAGCTTCCCTTGTATCTGCATCAATCATTGTAATCCGCCAAAACATTTGGATAGAAATGCTCTTGATTCTAGTTTCCATATTTGCCGCCTATGGAAACATTCTGGTTGGCAGCAAGGAATTTGCTATTCATTACGAGCGAAGTGAAACAGAACGCAAGGCATGGTATATTTCTTATTTGTTAACTCATGATACATACTTTAAAGAAGTTAAGGAAAATGCCTTGTCGCGCTTTTTTTTGGACAAGTATAAAAGATATGCATCAGTATTTATTAAACAAGAAAAATATATAGAGAAAAAAAGAGAACTGCTTGGCGTTGGAATTTCACTATTCCAAGATTTGATCTCCCTGTTTCTTATGATTGTGGTGTCTATTTCTGCATATCACGGCAATTTATTGATCGGTACCGCCGTCGCTTTTTTGAGTGCTGTTTCCATTGTACAAGCATCTACAAATGACATCGCCAGCAGCATTTATTCTTCATATAACTCCACGTTATATTTAGAGCTATTGAACACCTTCTTAAATAAAGACGAGGAAAACGTCAGCGGTAAAAATATGGCACAGATTAAACAGTTATTTCTTGATGACGTCAGCTTCAACTATCCCTCTCATCCAGAAGTGTTAAAAGGGATTACTTTAGAGCTAAAGGAAGGTGACCGGATTGCTATCGTAGGGAAAAACGGTTCTGGGAAATCAACACTGTTTAAAATCATTGCCGGTTTGTATTCCCCCTCTCAGGGCAGAATCATTGTAAATGATGAAAATGAACTCAACACAATCAGTATTGAGCAATATCGCAGCAGAATATCTGCATTATTTCAAGACTATATGAAGTATGAAGGAACCGTAGAAGAAAATATCATCCTCGGAGACGTGAAAAAGAATGTATCTAAAGAGGTCATAGAAAGGGCTCTTTCAATGGCGGACGTGGATTTTTTACAAGAAAATGGATCTTATAGCCTGAATCAGAACGTAGGAAATTGGTTTGAGAGCGGCAGGCAACTATCAGGCGGCCAGTGGCAAAAAATAGCACTTGCCAGAGCTTATTATAAGGATGCCGATGTTTTTATGCTTGATGAACCGAGCTCATCGCTCGATGTCATGGCTGAAGCCAAGGTGTTTCATAACTTTTTCCAATTAAGCAAGAACAAAATCGGTATATACATTACACATCGTGTACGAATTGCTCAAAAAGCACCACGTATTATTGTTATGGAAAACGGACAAATAATTGCAGAAGGTGATCACGAAAAGCTTTATAATGATTGTCCCATATATAGAAAAATGTTTGAAGATGAAGAATAGATTGAATAAACTATCTACTACCCAGATAAATCGGTATTGTTTAACTCTGTAAAGTGAAGGAGGCAGACATGTTTAATAGAAAGTCACAAGGCGAGATCTTTGAAAAGAAAATAAAAAAACTATTGAAACAAGAGGCAGAACGAATTGAGCTTTCAGATAAAGACAAAAAATGGATATTGACTGATATCCATACACGCCTAAGTATAAATGATAAAGATTTGAAAGAATGGGAAAAGCAGCCTTCGAATGTTCCGAAAGATAAACCTAAGATTTTTGCAACTCTATCAGAAAAAGCTGCCGGTAATACACATTAAGATTCTAACCCTAATGGGGATATGTAAGCGGATAAGACGGTATAGGGACAAGGCAGTATGTGGTTGCATATGGTGTCCTACAACGGCTGGGTTTGCGGGGCAAAACGGTCACAGTGCGCCAGCCGACGGCCAACAAGCGTCGCAAATTGATGTGGCCATGTACTTCGCTATTACCTCTGTGTCTGGGCGTTCAGCATAGGCTTTGGCAACCAGGCCATCGTGGAACTGGCACTGTCCCAGGTCGGGCAGGAAGGCGGACAGCCCTACTGGTCCTGGTGCGGTTTTGGGAGCCGTTTGAAATGGTGTGTGTCTGTTTTGTTTCCTGGTGTGCCACCGAGTGCGGATACATTGAAGCCGGGATCATACCTCGCTTCTCTGTATGCTCCGATGATGTAGACTGGTTTGTAGCGCAGGGGCAATGGCAGCCGAACACCTATGGGCCAATAGCCGGGGACATCATCTTCTTTTACTGGGGTGCCAATGGCACCATTGACTATGTAGGCATCGTGGAATACTGTGAGGATGGCGTTGCCCATACCGTGGAAGGAAACTCCGGTGACGCCTGCCGACAGCGGGAATACAATGTGGGAAGCAGCAGTATTTACGGATACGGGTTGCCTGCGCATTAAAAAAGGTGAAAAGGGCGAGGGAAAGCTCTTTTCACCGTACATAGCAAATGATTCTATTTTGCTTCTGTGGGAAAAGTTAATGTTACTTTACATCCGTGTGGTTGAGAAGACTCAATTAACATTGATCCTTTATGTGCGGAAGTAATCTGTTGAACTATTAAAAGTCCCATCCCATGTCGTAAATCAAAGCGGTCATCCATACTTTCCATATAATGAGGTTTATCTTTCAATTCACTCATTTTTTGAGCTGAAATACCTACACCATTATCTTCAACAACAAGGCTTAAATAATCCGCTGAGCTAAAGAGGAAAATCTTAATATCACATCCTTCCGGATTGTGCCGCATACTGTTTTGAACTAAATTATTGATAGCTCTTGTAATTAAGCGAGGATCACACATTATGGTCATGTTTTCAACACTTGGAGCAATGTCGATGTTGATTAAATAAATATCGGCTATACCCATATTCAGTAGTTCTGCTGCATAAGAGCGAAGTAATCTGGCGGGTCGCACATTTTCCTTCTGTAGTGGTTGCATTTCATATTCCAATTTTGAAACGAGATTCAGGTCTTGTACTAACTCCTTGATCTTTACGCTCTGATTTCGTATAACATTTGCTTGTTTTTTTGTTTCTTCATTGGAATTCTTGCTTGCAACTATTTTTTCTGCATATCCCATAATTATAGAAAGAGGTGTGCGAATGTCATGCGAAACGCCACTGATCCAATTTGCGCGTGCTTCGCTCTGTCGGTTTATTATCATTGATGCTTTATTTACACTATCAGCTATTCCAGATAATTCACCATAAGTGCTAAGATGCACAGGCTTTCCGTCCGATAGATTCTCAATTCCGGAAATAATGGGAGCAGTACTGCGGATGATTTTTCTTTTTGACAAATAATATGCAAAAAACAAGCAAAGAAGATCCATTGCTAATATTCCTACTATATAGGCAGGTAACATTTTAATTGCTCTTATGGAGTAATAATTGCTGGTTTGCTTAATGTAACTGTCTTTTGGGTATCCAAGCACTAAAAGCCCGTCGTCCATACTCCAAACAAAAACGGGATAGTCAGCAATGTATCCCTTTGAAAATGAAGCAATATCTTGAATTGAATATTTTGTAGGTATCTCATTAGGTAGGTCCATCTCCCACAGGCATTCGCCATTTAGATTTAAATAAAACGCCCAAATGTTATTAAGACGTAGTGTTTCCTGCATCTCAGCTGATAAACCAGATTTTGTAGCTGATTCTGCTGTCGCTTCCAACATGCTGTGAGGGGATGTCTTTCCGTAATCCTCTGTAATGGCTTGGTGAAAGGTTAATCCAAAAATAACGGTGTTTATCATTACTAACGCAATTATTAGTATTGCAAAAGATAATAGATTTTTTGATATGTAAGCAGCAAAGGATTTCATAGCATTACTTCCTCGCAATTAGCTTGTATCCCAATCCTTTAATTGTGACCAAAGATACCGGTTTTGATGGATTCAATTCAATTTTTTCCCGCACTCGTCTGATATGAGCATTTAAGCTGTTCTCATACCCAAAAGGATTTTCACCCCACAGAGATTCACAAAGGGCGTCAACAGTAACTATTTTCCCCTCGTTTCGAGCCAGTGTTTCAAGAAGCGAATACTCTTTTGCAGTTAACGGAATTATTTTACCGTCTTTGTTGATTTCAGCCCTATCAAAGTCAATTGTGCATCCGTTTAAGACCAATATAGGAGTATCTTCTTTATATGAACGGCGTAATACTGCATAAATACGCAGCACTAATTCCTGTGGCATAAAGGGTTTAGAAATATAATCATCTGCACCAAGACCCAAACCAGACAGTTTGTCGACAGCCTCATCCTTTGCTGTAAGAAAAATTATTGGTACATCTGTGAATGCTCGTAGCTTTCCCATAAGAGAAAAACCATCACCGTCTGGTAACATGACATCTAAAATTATAATATCCGGTTTTCCATCCTTTGCGGTGGTAACAGCTTCTTTTACCGAAGCTGCACTAAGTATGTGTTCAAAACCTTCATCTCGGAGGATTCCAGATACCATAGTTAGAAGTTCCGGTTCATCGTCAACGAGCAGGATTTTCTTGCCATGTAAGAATGTGTAATCCATTTAAACACCTCCAACAAATATTATCATACCACAAACTATCCAATCTGCGAGCGCTTATCCTTAAAAGTAAGGTAAAAGTAAGGATAGGAGAATGTTGCTGTTAGGAACATGCTGTACTATATTCTGCAGAAACGTCAGCAATGGCTCTACATAATTTTGTCACAATGACAAGCAAACGGAAGGAGATTATCTTATGGATTACATTATTACAACAAACCAATTGACAAAACAATATAAGGACTTTATCTCTGTCAATAAAGTTTCCCTGCATATTCGAAAAGGCAGCATTTACGGTTTTCTGGGACCAAACGGGGCCGGAAAATCTACCACTATGAAAATGCTTTTAGGATTAACTGCACCTACATCTGGCGAGTTTGTCATTGACAATAAACACTTTCCAAATGATCGTATCTCTATTTTGAAGGAAATTGGCTCTTTTATTGAGTCCCCTTCTTTTTATGCGAATTTAACGGGGCGAGAAAATCTTGACATCATCCGCAGAATTTTGGGACTTCCTAAGGATTCCGTTGAAGATGCATTAGATCTTGTCGGTTTGACCGAATTTGGAGACAGACTTGCCAAAAAGTATTCGTTGGGAATGAAGCAACGTCTGGGTCTGGCTGGGGCGCTACTTGGCAGACCGCCGATTTTGATTCTTGACGAACCAACAAACGGACTTGATCCTGCTGGCATTCACGAAATACGAAACTTGGTGAAATCTCTGCCGCATCTTTACGATTGCACTATTTTGATTTCTTCTCACATGCTTTCAGAAATTGAGCTGATTGCGGATGATATTGGTATCCTAAATCATGGTCATTTGTTGTTTGAGGGTAGTCTGGATGACCTTCGCCGGGGTGCTCAGAATGCAGGATTTGAAACAGATAATCTTGAGGATATGTTTCTTTCCATGGTGGAAAGTGACAATGCTGCCAGAAAACAGGGGGTCAGATTATGAATGTATTGTCAATTGAACTTCGAAAAGAAAAACGGACAGGCGTCATTTTTGTTCTATTGGCTGTAGGAGTTTTAGGAGCTGCATATGCATTTGTTAATTACATTGTGAGAAAAGAAACCCTGCTAAACATGCCCATGCTCCCGATGGACATCCTTTTAACGCAACTTTATGGCATGATCGCAATTTTAAACATGCTCGGTATTGTGGTTGCTACCTGCATAGTTTACAACATGGAGTTTAAGGGAAATGCAATCAAGAAGATGTATATGATGCCTTTAAATGTTTCCAAGATGTACTTTTGCAAGTTTTTGATATTGACTCTTACACTGTTCATTGCAGTAGTCATCCAAAACTTATCTCTTACGAGAATTGGAATTGTAAATCTTCCTCATGATACGTTTGAAATGACAACGCTTTTGCGCTTTGCACTATACTCGTTTATTACTTCTCTGCCGGTCCTATCGTTTATGCTCTTGATATCGTCGCGATTTGAAAATATGTGGATTCCTCTCGGCGTTGGCGTTGCAGGTTTTTTGAGTGGCATTGCGTTTGCTAATTCAGAAGCGAAAATAGCAATGATCGACCCCTTTGTTGTAATGATGAAGCCTGCTGTGGCTATGAGTTCTCAGCCGGATAACATGGTCATTGCGATTTCTGTCATAGAGACAATGGTATTCCTTTTGATTGGTCTTCAAATGTCAAAGAGACTACGTTATGAATAGGGGGTCTAATTATGAGTTTTTTTGAGTTACTGATAATTGAATTCACTAAAGTAAAACGGTCAAAAATAGTTCCGCTAATATTTGTTGCACCATTATTGGTTGTCACATCCGGAATTGTAAATTTAAGCAGATATTTTACTCCAGAATATACAGATGCATGGCCAGCGATGTTTATCCAGAGTGCATTGGTGTATGCGTATTATCTATTACCACTTAGCATGATCGTTGTTTGTGTAATGATTGCTGGTCGGGAAACTGGGAATAATGGTATTTTAAAGATGTTAGCGCTACCAATTAGTCGGTATGCACTTTCATTAGCAAAATTCTGCGTTTTGGTGTTCTATTTGCTCATGGAAGTAATTATTTTTGGCGTTGTTTTTGTAATCGCCGGTATTATAGCTACGCATACGATGGGAATCACCGAGGCTTTACCAGTACTATATTTACTTAAATGGTGCGCCAGCTTATTCTTTACAATGCTTCCAAGCATTGCAACTATGTGGACAATCACAGTACTGTTTGAAAAAACGTTGCTGTCTGTTGGATTGAATTTGTTGCTTGTTATCCCTGGAGTATTATTTGCCAACACCCCCCTTTGGATTGCATATCCATATTGTTACAGTGGATATCTTGTATCTTGCTCACTACACGACTTTACGGTTGAGGCCTCAGATATTACCTTTTCAATGTTCCCGTTCATTCCTTGCGCAATAGGTATATTTGTCATAATGATGATCTTGTCAGTTACACAGTTTGGAAAGAAAGAAATGAGGTGATGGATATTAAAGAAGTGATATAGGAACAGAATCACCACATGCAGACAGCATTCCAAACTTGTCTGAATCATGGTTAATTATATCATAATGGGGTAATCAGATATGAACAAAAAATGGATTCTGTGTCCCGTTTGTGGGAATAAGACACGAGTTAAAATCAGGAGCGACACAGAGTTAAAGACCTTTCCGCTATACTGTCCCAAATGTAGATCGGAAACACTGATCAATTTCAAACAAGGTAATATCACTATCATCAAAGAGCCAGACGCTAAGACGCAGAGCCGATGATCAACAGTCTATGACTGTGATCGTCGGCTCATTTCATTATACGGAGAATGTTTGCTTATGAAAAAGGCTATAAAAGCCATAAACGAAAAAGCAGCCTTACAGCTGCTTCTCAGGGGCGGTGTTGATAAGGGCCGTTGCAGTGGCCTTGATTACTTCCAGGGCCCTGCTGTCACCATCACAAAGGGTACGGAGAAGATGATCTACCTCGGTATCGACAGTTCGCTTTTCGGGGTAAAAGAAGGTATCGGCAGATACATTCAATGCCCGGATGATCCGGTAGAGAACATCATAACTCGGCTTTTTCCCTTCGTTCTCAATCCGGTATAAATAACGTTCTGATATATCTGCCCTGGATGCCAGATCTTCTATGGTAATACCAGCCCTTTCCCGTGCTGACTTAATGATGTGGCCCGGAGATTCAGGAATATTATGCACTCTCAGTTCACCTCCATCTATAATTTTATCCTTTTCTGCCCGGTTGATAATGGCATGAGAATTCAATTATAGATGGCATGATGGTTCAAAGCCTGAGAAAAAAAGCAAGACCGCCCTGTCAAAACTTCGATAGGAGGGTCTTGTTATGCGCTGGTCTCATTTTGACCATACTCTGCTCATTAAAAGCAGCTGTTTTTCCATCGGCTGACTAACAGGGCGGCTCAGTTAAAAAAAGCGCTTGCGCCGCCCGGTACTCCTATGCGTCACAAGCTGAACTATTAGTTCAGTATAAACATGAATTAAATAGCATCTATGCACCTGTATCACGCCTTTTCAGGTTGTGGTGCGGGTGTTTTTTCATATACAGGCAGCAGCGTCGTTTCCGCTGCCGCAGCCCTCCGAATCGTGCGAAGCCCAAAGGTTTTCACACGATTTGGAGGTGCTAAATGGATGATAACAAGAGGAAATTATGGGTCAACGGCCAGTTCATTGAGGTTTCCGAGGAGGTCTATCAGGTCTATATGCAGGGTGATCGCAAGATGCGTTACTTTGAAACGGATTTGAAGACGGAGCGGACCATACTGGCCGAGGACGGTACTGTGCAGCGGATCATTCCCAGCCGAGAGGATTCTCTGGATCGGTTGATAGATGACAACGCCAGGCAATTTTCGGATGCCGGTGAAAGTGTGGAGGATGCCGTACTTCGCAAGCTGGCTGAAGATGAGCTGCACCGGGCGTTGGAAAAGTTGACCGATGAGGAATATGCCCTTGTCTACGCCCTGTTCTTTGAGGGTAAGACAGAAAGGAGCTATGCAAAGGAGCTGGGCGTGTCTCAGGTTGCAGTACATAAAAAGAAACAACGAATCTTGAAAAAGTTGAAAGAGATCATTGGCTGAAAAATGGGGGTCCTCGCTTAATATAGCGAGGACCCGCCGTTTGCCTTCGCGTGAATCGCTGGAAGAATAAACCGATCAGGATATAGCAGGATACGCCTGGCGAAACGACTTGATGGGCTTATTCATCATAGCTTATGCCAGATTTACAGATGTAATATCATTTGCGCAAGATGGCTTCCAGAGCCGCAGCCTGAAGAATTTTGACCTCATGAGGGGCGGAGAGAGTGATTGCCTGCTCATCCAACTTTTTCAGCTCCCGATACAAGGACGGCCGCGATACATTCATCATAAGAGCCCATTTAGCCATGGAATCCGGTATAGAAACGGTGTCTGTACCATTTTGTAGCGACTCTGACAAAAGATAAAACGCAATTTTCTGGCTGATACCATGGTAGGAAAGAAGCTCCAGACGTTGCTGCAGCAAATAAGTGATAGTGGATATCTCAGAAAAAGCATTTTCAACCAATCTCGGATCGCTCTGGAGAAGGTGAAGATAGTCCCCACGGCTGTTTCTTGCATAATAAAAGTACCAAAAGTTGCAGATAAAAATGGAGAAAGTTGCATCTCCATTTTGGAGAAAAATGCAACAGGTTTTCTGATTTCTTCCGGAGCATATATCCCTTCCTGATCCGGAGAACAGAAAACTGA
>ODAI011400757.1_pt1 | contig 11526 bp, 8 predicted proteins | sample 1539321 | NCBI WGS metagenome assembly ODAI01 (sample SAMN02144231, study PRJEB22623) | gut metagenome | biome: sheep rumen | host: Ovis aries | place: New Zealand
GCGAGACTGTTTTGTAGCTAAGTGTGTCCACTGTCTTGATCTTTAATGGTTTAACATAAATAATTGCGATCCCTACACAACATAGGGGACGCAAAGGTAGCAATTTTTTTTGAAAAAATCGTATTTTTGTTTTCCATCATCAATTGAAATGAAGATAGGGAGCATAGAGCTGGGAGAAAGACCGGTGCTGCTGGCGCCGATGGAGGATGTGACTGACGCGTCCTTCCGGGGAATATGCCGGGAGCAGGGTGCCGACATGGTGTACACGGAGTTCATTCCCGCCGAGGGTCTGATCCGCGACGCGAAGAAGGCTTACGCCAAGCTGATGACCTACGATGACGAGGCTCCGATCGGCATACAGATCTACGGCAGCGACCCTGACGCGATGGTGGAGGCAGCCAAGATGGCCGACCATGCCGAAGAAATCGTAGGTGGCCATGGCTGCGACCTTATCGATATCAATTTCGGCTGTCCAGTCAGCAAGATCGCGGCCAGAGGGGCCGGATCAGGGATGATGAGGGACCCTGACAAGATGGTCATGATCACAAAGCGGATAGTCGAAGCCGTAGGGAAGCCTGTGACAGTCAAGACCAGGCTGGGTTGGGACGATAAAAGCAAGATAATCGTGGAGCTTGCCGAACGCCTCCAGGACTGCGGGATCAAGGCATTGACCATCCACGGCCGCACCCGCTGCCAAATGTACAAAGGTGAGGCTGACTGGACCCTTATCGGAGAAGTCAAGAACAATCCAAGGATGAATATACCTATAATAGGTAATGGGGATATCGATTCCGCCACAAAAGCCAAGGATGCCTGTGAGCGCTATGGGGTGGACGGAATCATGGTAGCGAGAGCGTCGTTCGGCCGCCCATGGATATTCAATGAGATCAAACATCTGCTCCAGACTGGTGAGGAGCTTTCCTCTCCAGGGGTCAGGGAGCGTGTGGATCTGGCCAAGAGGCACTTCCGTCTTTCCGTGAAGTTCAAAGGCGTTCCGGTAGGAGTCTATGAGATGCGCCGCCATTTGAGCTGTTATTTCAAAGGTCTTCCTGATTTCAAGGAGACCCGGATGCGGCTCGTGACTGAGAATGATCCGGACGAGGTTCTGAATATTCTTGACTATATCGCGGAAAAATGGGGAGATAATTTTGTATCTTTGTGCCGCGATGCTTGACAGAATCATTCTTCTTCCATATTATCTCACCCTGAAGCTCAGGCACTTCTGCTATGACCACGGGATCCGCAAGGTCAAAACCTGCGATGTTCCCACCATCTGCGTCGGCAATATCACCGCCGGAGGAACCGGCAAAACCCCTCACACTGAGATGATTCTCCGGACTCTTCTCAAGAGCGATGATTGGGCCTATGAGGACATCGCGGTCCTTTCCAGGGGCCATCGCCGCTCTTCAAGGGGCTTCAGGATCGTCAAACGGGAAGGCACCGTCAAAGAGTTCGGTGACGAGCCGCTCCAGATAAAGAAGAAGTTCCCCGGAGTCACTGTGGCCGTGGACCGGGACAGGGTCAAAGGATGCGACATCCTCTGTCATCCGGAGAAGCTCAAAACAGAGAAAAGGGCGCGTCGTAGCGCTGACGATCAGATCGCTCCCGCGGACTTGATTGTGCTTGATGACGCTTTCCAGTACAGGGCGCTGAAAGCCTCTATTAATATAATATTGGTAGATTACAATCGTCCGGTCCAGAAAGATCACCTGTTGCCTTTCGGCAGGCTCAGGGATCTTCCCGAGAGATTGTCAGAGGCTGATATTTTAATTGTATCAAAATGCCCCGCTTATCTGGAGGACGAGCAGAAAATCAAGTGGGCCGGGGAACTAGGACTGAAAGATTACGATCCGCTCACATGCAAGGGCATCGACAAGCGAGGACAAGAGAAGTTTCTGTTTTTCACCACCATCTGGTACAGCAGCCTGCAGCCAATCTTCAAGGAAGCTGATCCACGTTACGCTTATTCCCAGAAGCTCATCCTGTTCTCTGGTATAGCGAAGGACACTCCCCTGCGGATGTACCTCAGCGACGAGCACAAGATTATCAAGCATTTCCGTTTCGAGGACCACCACAACTACACCAAGGGTGACATCCGGGCGATCCTGCGGGCAGTCAGGGAACACCCCACCGCAGTCGTCGCGACTACCGAGAAAGACTGCCAAAGGATTCTGGACCTTAAGAATATTCCCGATGAGCTGAAAGTGAGGATGTTCCAAGTCCCGATCGAGGTGGGATTCCTTTCCGACAGGGAAAAAGATGTATTTGAGAGCACGCTGCTCGGAACTCTCAGACATTTCAAAGAATAATAAATCCTGACAACAATAAAAAAGAGGGTGACTTTACGGCCACCCTCTATTCAATTCATAATATCAGGTTCGACTAGAATCCCTCGTTCTGGACAAGGTTGGGATTGACCTGCATCTCGTAGGTAGGCACAGGCCAGGTGATGAGCTTGGGAGCTCCGGCGGGGATGACCCTCTGCTCGAAGCCGGCGCCCTGCATGATCAGGTTCTTGCAACCGTCCTGGGGAGTCCTGGCACCGATGCCTTCGCCCCAGCGCTTGAGGCAGCTCAGGCGCAGACCCTCTCCGACAGTCTCCTTGAACCACTCGTTCTTGACGGCGTCCATCGTGCCCTCAGTGAGGGTGGCGTGCCTGGCGGTCTGGATGGCGTTGAGCATCTCCTTGGCCTTGGCGGCGTTGCCGGACTGGGCGTAGGCCTCGGCGGCGATCAGGTACATCTCGCTGATGAGGATGGGCTTCCTGGCGTGACGGGCCTGGGGAACGTTACCGGAGTTGAGAGCCGGGTTGTTGTAGTACTTGACGAAGGTGTAGAACTGCTTCTCGTAGTATGATCCGGTCACGTAGTTGGGGATCTTGTTGGTGAACCAGTGCTTGAAGCGCAGGTCCTCGGGCTCGTAGGCCTCGACCAGCTTCTTGGTCGGGAAGTAGTACGAGCGGAAGTTGAGTCCCTTGTCGGAGGCGTTGTTGGTCAAGGTGTAAATGTCGTTGACACCATAGCCCTCGCTCTTGGAGGCGTACATCTGGATGATGGGCTCGGTGCCCTTGTCGTCGGTGTACTCGGCGGCCATCTCCTCGTCTGTCGAGGCGAGCTTGTAGTTGCCGGTGTTGATGACCTTCTCGGCGTAGCTGGCGGCGTTGGCGTAGTCCTTGATGTCGAGGTAATACCTGGCATAGATGGCGTTGACGGCGTCGATGGTCGGGTAGTCGGCCCTGGCCTCCCCGGTCTCACCGGCGAGGATGCCGGCGGCGGCGTCAAGGTCGGCCTTCACCTGGGCGTAAACCTCGGCGACAGTGGCCCTCGCGGGCTTCTCGAGCTGGTCATAGACCAGTACGAGCGGGACGGCGAGGTCGGTGGACGATGTGCTGCCGTAGGGCTTTCCGAAGTGCCTCGCGAGGTGGAGGTAGGCGGAGGCGCGGCAGAAGAGGGCCTCACCCTTGACGAACTGGGCGTACTCCTTCAGGTCGTCGGCGACGTTGTCGGCGTTCTCGATGAAGATGTTGTAGTTCTTGATGGAGCCGTAGGCGCCGGACCAGTGGTCGCGGGTGTTGTACTCGCCATCGGTGAAGTCGACGTCCATTCTGTGGACGGCTCCGTAGTTGTTGCCGTAGTCCGCGGAGGCGTTGAAGTAATCGACCATGACCTCCTGGGTCTGTGAGTGCACGCCGTAGAACAGGCCGCGGTAGGACGAGAGGATACCGTTCTCGAACTCGGACACGTCGGTGTCGGAGATCATCAGGGGCTCACCCTCGACGTAGGCGATCGAGGTCGTCGGCTTGAGGTTCATATCGCAGGACGAAAGGACTGAAGCTATCGCCACAGCGGCAATCATATATATGAATGATTTCTTCATGACTTTCTTGATTTATAATTAGAATGTGATCTCAATACCGCCGAGGTGCTGCTTGGTGTTACCGACCTTACCGTAGGTGAGGTTGGAGTTGACCTCGGGATCGATACCGTCATACTTGGTGAAGGTGAGGAGGTTACGTCCGGTGTAGGTGAACCTGACACTGCTCAGGACGCCGCCGGTCCAGTCGAGCCAGCGCTTCGGGAGGCGGTAGCCGACCTGGAGGTTCTTCAGACGGAGGAAGCTCGCGTTCTCGAGGAGGTGGGAGTCGAACTGCATGACGTATCCCTTGCCCCAGGCGGGCCACTTGGCGTCGGTGTTCTCCGGTGTCCAGAAGTCGGCCACCATCTTGTGGGTGTTCATCGTGGAGAAATTGGCCGGGTTGCCGTAGAAGTAACCGTCGTTGGAGATGAGGGTCTTTCCGAGGACGTACGAGAAGTCGGCCTGGAGGGAGAGGCCCTGGTAGCGGCCGGAGAAGCCGAAACCGCCGTTGATGGGGGCGTAGCGGACCTTGCCGGTGCACTGGGTCAGAGCCGCGCTGTTGAAACTCTTGGTGATCTTGTTGGGATCCTTGGTAGTCACGGTCATATCGTCACCGGGAACATACCAAGTGGGTGCACCGTCAGCGGGATCGATACCCGCGAACAGAGGATAGTAGAAGGAGACGGGCTGACCGACCTTGTAGGTGATACCGGTGTTGGCGATCTCCCAGCGGTCCCTGCCGCCGAACAGTTCGGTGACGACCTGCTTGTTGTAGTTGAAGGTGGTGTTGAACCTGAGGCCGTAGTCCTTGCCCTGGATGATGTCGAACCCGAGGGTGACGTCAATTCCCCTGTTCCTCAAGCCACCGACATTGTCGGTCAGGCTGGAGAATCCGGCGGTGTACGGGTAAGGGACGCTCATGAGCATAGAGGAGGTCTGCCTGTTGTAGAAGGCGATGTCAAAGTCGAGGAAGTTGAAGGCGCGGCCTGTCAACGCGACATTCAGCAAAGCCTGCTTCTCCCATGTGAGACCGTTGTTGCTCGGGCTGGAGATGACCTTGGATGTCTGGGTGGCGTAGGAAGTGGTGGTTCCCACCTTGGCGAGGGCATCGAAGTCGCCGATTCCGGCGTTACCCTGCGTTCCGTAGCTGACCTTGAGGTTGAGGTCGTTGAAGGCCCTTGAGTCCTTCATGAAGCCCTCCTTCTTGATCTTCCACATGGCTCCCACCGACCAGAACCAGGCGTTCCTGTTGTCCTTACCGAACCTTGAGCAGGCGTCGTTACGGACGGTCGCGTCGAGGATGTACTTGTCGGCGTAGGAGTAGTCGGCGTGGGCGAAGAAGGAGAGGAACTTGCTCTCGGTGTGGTCCTCGCTCATGGCGTAGGTGTCCTGGGTACCGTTCTGCAGGTTCATGAGCCTGTCGTCAGTCTGGTTGCTGGCGTCGGCATAGTAGTAGTCGTAGTAGTTCGCGATACCCTCGTGTCCGACAAGGAACGACATGTGGTTGTCGGGGTTGATGTCGAAGGAGTACTCGATGGTGTTGGTGATGGTGGCGCTATACTCGAACATCGTGTACTTGCCGCGGTCACCTGATCCGGCGTTCTCGTAGTATGAGGGGTAGCTGGTCCAGTTGTCGAGGGTGATGTAGCCGTCGACACCGGCCCTGGAGGTGAGCTTGAGGTTCTTCACCGGCTCGATCTCAACGAAGAAGTTGCCGTTGGCGCCGTAACGGTCGTAACGGTCGGGATTCATCCTCATCTGATACTGGGGCACGGGACGGCCGTCGGCGAACCTCTTCTCAGGCAGGTTTCCGTTCTCGTCAACCGCGGGGAAGAGAGGGAGGAGGAGGAAGGACAGACCGCCTCGGGTAGAGTTGGACGTGCTTCCGGAAGCTCCCCAGTTGCCGTTCTGCTGCCTCTTGTCGAGGTTCATACCAAGGTTCAGGCCGACCTTCAGCCAGTCCTTCGGGTGTCCCTGGACGTTGGAGCGGAGGGTGTAGCGGTCGTAGTAGTTGCCGATGGAGGTACCCCTCTGGTGGAACTGGGAGCCGCCGATCATGTAGGCGATCTTGCTTCCGCCGCCCTCGATCGTGACGTCGTTCTGGTACTGGGGGTTGTTGAACTGCTGGTAGTAGTTGTACCACTTTGTGTCGTAGTCGTAACCCTTGCTCGTGTAGTTGTTGTTGATCCATTCGGCTGAGTGGATTCCGGAGTCGATCCAGAACTGCTTCAGCTGGGGACCGCTCATCATGCTCTTGTAAAGGGTCATGTCGGCGAGGGTCGAGATACCGTACTGTGAGCGGACGGTGACGGACGCCTGCGAGTTGTAGGATCCTGACTTGGTCGTGACGTAGACGACGCCGTTCGCGGCACGCGCGCCGTAGATGGAGGTCGCGGAGGCGTCCTTCATGACGGTGATGTTCTTGATGTCGTTAGGGTTCATACCCATGATGGCGCGGCTGGATGACGGGATACCGTCGATGATGTACAGCGGGGTCGAGCTCGCTCCGAGGGAGCCGACACCGTGGATGGTCATCGAGACGGAGTTGTCACCGGCGACACCGGAGGACGAGAGGACTGACAGACCAGCCACCTGTCCCTGCAGGGCGTCGAGAGCCGAGGATGAGGGGGCGTTCTTCAGGATCTCGGACTTGACCGTGGCGACCGATCCGACCAGGGAGCCGAGCTTCTTGGCGGAACCGTAACCGACGACGACGGCGTCCTCGAGGACATTCTTGTCCTCCTCGAGCTCGACGTTGATGACGGTCCTGCCGTCCACGGGAATGGTCAGGGTCTCAAAGCCGATGACGGAGAAGACGAGCTTGCCGATTGAGGACACGCTGATCGAGTACTTACCGTTTGCGTCGGTGGAAGTACCGTTCAAGGTGCCGTCAATCATGACAGTCGCTCCGGGAATAGGAGCCCCATTCGAGGCTTCAGTGACCGTACCTGTGACGGTCACGTTCTGTGCGAATGCCATGCCCGCATAGGCGGCAAGGCACAGCAGCATGGAGAATAATTTTTTACCCATAAGCTTAAAACCTAATTAAACTTAATATTTAATGAATAAATAGTGAATAATCTCGACTATCTATGTCGGCCAGCGGAACCGCCGGAAGGGGATAGTATGCCCTTACCAAGACTTTTAACGCAAAAACCGACATACAAATAAAAGAATAAATTTGAAATTATGCAATTTTCATTATTAGTTTTCCGATAAGAATAATGTGGAATTTATAACGTTTTATTAAATTTGTATTGGAATTAGTTTAATTCCTCAAGTTACGATTTAATTATTAAAGCTGGAATTTAATTAAAAATTGAAATATGGGGAAAAAATCAAACACACACTTTTTTTGTTTAGTAAAACATTTAAAATTTTTAAGAGATGAAGAGAAAATCTTTCAAGGAGGCCAGCATGCTTTGGGAGGCGGAGAGGTCGAAAGTAGTCAAATCAACATCCATGGCGGCATATTCCTTAATAATAAGGAATCACTTGGCGCCACGGTTCTATTGGTTGGACGAGATCACCCCAGAGGCGGTTCAGGAGCTTGCTGACCAGGAACTGAAGAGCGGGCATGGGATCACGACGGTCAAAGGAATTGTTCTGGTCTTGAAGATGATTGTGAGGTATTGCGAAAAACAGGGGTGGATGGCGGTGAGACCGCTTGACGTATCCTATCCGAAGAAGCGGAAGAAACCAAATCCGCAGGTTCTGGATGTGGATGATGAAAGGCACCTTCTGTCCTGGCTGACTAGTCACCGGACACTGCGCAACATCGGCCTTCTGGTCTGCCTCTGCTGCGGCTTGAGGATCGGGGAGGTCTGCGCGTTGAAATGGACTGATATTGACTTGCCCCATAAGATAGTGCGCGTCCGCAGGACTATTCACAGGATATATCTCTCTGAAAGGCGGCCACATAAATCCGTACTTACGGTTGGGCTCCCGAAGACGGAAGAGTCATGCCGGGAGGTGCCGCTGATAGATATTCTCGCCGCTGAACTTGAGGAAGTCAAGCGAAAAACGAAACCATCCCCGGAGACTTTCGTCATCTCTGGCAAACTCCGTCCGATCGATCCGCAGACGTTCAGGAACACTTTCAGGAGCGTAACCGACGAGCTTGGTATTCCTCCAAGAAAGGTCCACAGCTTACGGCATACTTTCGCGACTCGCTGCGTTGAAAGCAAGTGCGACCTGAAAACGCTCAGCTCCCTTCTGGGACATGCCGACATCGCTACTACCATGAACTTATACGTCCACCCTGGCCTGGAGCAGAAGCGCCGGTGCGTGGAAAATATGATGAATCTTTTCTAATCTGCTCTAATTCTTTTTAAATCAGCAGTTTCCCTCGCTTAAACCTTATACTAATTATTAAGAATTATTTACCCTCGAGAATCTTGTTCTGCACTCCTACCGAAGCTTCGTGGATAGCATTGAAAATGTCCATGATAAACTTCTCAGACAATCCGTAATTCTTCCCCTTGGCGATCATGTCCGAAAGAATGTCCTCCCAACGGGCGGTCTGGACGATCGCGATATTATGGGCTTTCTTGAACTCTCCTATCTTGCGGGAGACTTCCATCCTTGAAGCCAGAGACATCAGAAGGTTCTCATCAATCACGTCGATCCTGGCTCGAAGCTGTTCGATATTCTCGTTGTATTCCTTGTCATTGGTCTGCTTTTGACGGATAACAAGGCTCTCCAGAAGGGTTCTCAAGTCCTCAGGCACCAGCTGCTGCTTGGCGTCACTCAAAGCGCAGGAAGGATCGCAGTGGGACTCGACCATCAAGCCGTCCAGACCGAGGTCCATAGCCCTCTGGGACAATTCTTTAAGATATTCCCTGGAACCGCCCATGTGACTGGGATCAGCGAAAAACGGAATCTGAGGGAATAGTGTGCGAAGCTCAATGGCGATCTGCCAACCTGGAAGGTTACGGTAAGGGATCTTCTGGGTGGTCGAGAAACCACGGTGAATGACACCGAGCTTCTTCACTCCACAACGGTTGAGCCTCTCAAGGGCCCCTACCCATAAGTCAAGATCCGGATTGACAGGATTCTTTACAAGCACGGGCATATCCGTATCTTGCAGAGCCTCAGCTATTTCCTGGACAAGGAAGGGATTTGCCGTAGTCCTGGCCCCGATCCAGACCATGTCAATGCCATATTTCATGCACTCGTAAACATGCTTCTGGCTGGCGACCTCCGTACAAACCTTCATCCCAAAGTCATTCTTGATCTTCTGGAGCCATTTCAATCCTTGCACTCCGACACCCTCGAAACAACCCGGATGAGTACGAGGTTTCCATATTCCGGCACGGAAAACATGGATGCCGAAATCATGAAGGCCTTTTGCCGTCATCATCATCTGCAACTCGGACTCGGCACTGCAAGGTCCAGCTATAACTATCGGAGGGATGCTCTCATCGAAGAATCCCCATTCCGATACGGGGATCGTGTCAAGCGTTCGTTCCATAACTATCTGATTATCTTCTTAATCCGGTTGGCATCGGCGATAAGCTTTTCTATCTTCTCCTCATCATAATCGGCGATAGCGTCGCGGAATTCATTCATCTTCTCAAGGTAAGTGTCGATTACCCGGAGAACATTATCTCGGTTTTGAGTAAGAATCGGAACCCACATGTCTGAGGAACTTTTCGCCAGACGTACAGTGGAAGAAAAACCTCCAGAGGCAAGGTCAAAAATGTGCTTCTCATCCTGCTCCTTGTCAAGGACCGTGAGGGCCAAGGCGAAAGAGGTGACATGGGAAATGTGGGATACATAGGCCGTGTGGACATCATGGTTGTCAGCATTCATGTAGATCGGCCTCATATTCAGGACATCGTACAAGTCTTCGACAGTCTTTAATGCCTGAGGGTCAGATTCTTCCGAGTTGGCGAATATGCAAGCCCTTCCATCGAAAAGGTTAGGCATGGCGGCCCATGGACCTGAATATTCGGTTCCAGCCATCGGATGGGTCGCCACGAACCGCCCGCGCATCGGATGGTAATGGGCTACTCTGACTATCTGGCTCTTGGTGGAGCAAGTGTCGATAACTATTTTCTTGCCGTTGCCTTCTTCCGAGAATATATCCAGGATCTCCGGAAGCATCTTGACGGCGGATCCAACCGGAATAGCGATCACGACAATGTCGCTTTTTTTGACGCAATCCCTAAGTGAGACAATCTCGTCGGCTAATTCCATCTTAAGGGCGGCAGCGGCGTTGACCGGCTCGGATTCGACACCGAGAATCTTGTCAGCATAGCCCCTCCTCTTAAGGTCAATTGCCATCGAGCCTCCGATGAGACCCAGACCTATGATTCCTACAATCATCTTATTATCAGCAGGTTCCTAAAAACTCTTTAATACGTGCGAGGCCTTCCTCCAAGGTAGGGACCGGAGCGCAAAGAGAGATGCGGACATAGTCCTCTCCGTTCTTGCCGAACACGAATCCAGGCGTTATGAACACGCCCGTCCCATGGAGAATCTTCTCAGAGAGTTGCTCGCCTATTGTCATTTCCGGTTGGTGAGCTTGTCGAACCACCGGCCCTTCGACTTCGCTCAGGGACCTGGAAACCTTTCCCCAAAGGAACAAACCAGTGGAGTTGGGGTTGTATTTGACTCCAAGAGCTTCGAATATGCGCCCGGCGGCCACACGGCGGCGACGATACTCGGCATTCAGCTGCTCAAACCACTCTGGTCCCTGTGCCAAAGCCTCAACGGCAGCGATCTGCATCGCCTTGAACATACCCGAATCCATCTGGCTCTTGACCTTGAGAATCTCATTCACCATCTCAGGATCGCCAGCCACCATTCCAAGCCTCCAACCGCTCATATTGTGGGCTTTGCTAAGCGAGTTGAGCTCGAGGCAGCAGTCCCAAGCACCCTCAGCGGCCAGCATGGAAATCGGCTTCTCAGTCAAGATAAACGAATATGGATTATCATTGACCAGTAATATGTTATGCTTCTTGGCGAAGTTTACGAGTTTCTGGTACAGTTCCGGAGTGGCGGAAGCACCAGTGGGCATATTCGGATAATTGACCCACATCAGTTTGACCCCGTTGAGATCCATGTTCTCAAGCTCATCGAAATCAGGGAACCAGCCGTTCTCGGCCTTCAGGTTGTATTTGACCATCTCGGCTCCAGCCAACTGGGCGGAAGATGAGTAAGTCGGATAACCGGGATCCGGGACAAGAACCTTGTCACCAGGATTCACGAACGCGAGAGAGAGCAGCAAAATGCCCTCTTTTGAACCGACAAGAGGCTGGATACCTCCATTAGGGTTGAGAGTTACTCCATAGTACCGTTTATACCAATCAGCGAAAGCCTGCCTCAAAACCGGCAATCCTTTGTAATTCTGATACTTGTGGCTATCCCGGAGATCCGCCGTCTTAGCCAGGGCGTCGATGGCCGCTTGGGGAGGCATACCATCGGGAGCTCCGATTCCGAGATTAATGAGGGGACCTAATCCTTTGGACGCGCGTTCCGCGGAAACCGCGTCAAGATCTTTTTGTTTGCGGGAGAAATAATACTCCTGGACCCCTTTGGTCCTTTCTGCTGGTTGGATAATCATTTTGACTTATTTGTTAAAATTCATTTATATTCTTCACTTCTAGATTCTTCACTTCGTTCAGAATGACATCTTTTGTCATCCTGAGCCGCGTTAATTCTTCA
>ODAI011685548.1_pt1 | contig 11526 bp, 11 predicted proteins | sample 1539321 | NCBI WGS metagenome assembly ODAI01 (sample SAMN02144231, study PRJEB22623) | gut metagenome | biome: sheep rumen | host: Ovis aries | place: New Zealand
CGACTTGACGACATCCAAGTTGTGCTCGATGATGACAACTGTGTTTCCCTTATCCACAAGACGGTTGAGGACGCCCAGCAACACCTTGATGTCTTCGAAGTGAAGACCCGTAGTGGGTTCGTCCAGAATGTAAAGCGTACGTCCCGTATCCTTCTTGGACAGCTCGGTGGCCAGCTTCACACGCTGGCTCTCACCGCCCGAGAGCGTAGTGCTCGACTGTCCCAGCTTGATATATCCCAGCCCCACTTCCTGCAGGACCTTAATCTTATTCAGGATGTTGGGCTGGTTCTCGAAAAACTCCACAGCCTGATTGATGGTCATGTCCAGCACGTCGGCGATGCTGCGGCCACGGAAACGCACTTCCATCGTCTCGCGATTATATCGTTTTCCGCGGCACACCTCACCCGGCGCGGTGACATCGGGCAGGAAGTTCATCTCGATGGTCTTGTAGCCGTTTCCGCCGCAGGCTTCGCAACGCCCGCCCTTGACATTGAATGAGAAACGCCCTGGCTTGTAGCCTCGGATCTTGGCCTCAGGCAGTTCGACAAAGAGATTGCGAATGTCGTTGAAGACGCCTGTATAGGTGGCCGGATTGGAGCGTGGCGTACGGCCCAGCGGGCTCTGATCCACGTCCACGACTTTGTCGATGAACTCCAGCCCCTCCACACAGTCGTAGGGCAACGGCTCGCGCAGCGAACGATAGAAATGCCGGCTCAAGATGGGCTGCAGGGTGTCATTGACCAAGGTGCTCTTTCCGCTACCACTGACGCCGGTGACGCAGATGAGTTGCCCCAAGGGAAAATCGACATCGACGCCCTTCAGATTGTTACCCGTGGCGCCACGCAGGCTCAGCAGATGGCCGTTGCCCGGGCGCCGGCGAGCAGGCACCGGGATGCACTGCCTGCCACACAGATAATCGGCTGTGAGCGTGGAATGACGCAGCATGTCACGGTAAGTGCCCTGAAAGACGACCTCGCCTCCGCGCCGCCCTGCCCGCGGGCCGATGTCCACAATATAGTCGGCATTTTCCATCATCTCCTGATCGTGCTCGACCACAATAATGGTGTTGCCCATGTCGCGAAGGTTCTTCAGCGAACGGATGAGGCGGATGTTGTCTCGCTGATGCAGGCCGATGCTGGGCTCGTCCAGAATATAGAGGACATTCACCAGCTGGCTGCCTATCTGGGTGGCAAGTCGTATGCGCTGGCTCTCGCCGCCCGAAAGGCTGACGGAGGGACGCGCCAGCGAGAGATATTCAAGCCCGACGTCGAGCAGGAACCCCAGTCGCGTGCGTATCTCCTTCAGAATCTCGGGAGCAATCTTGCGCTGATGCTCGGTGAGATGTGCATCGAGTGTGTCAATCCACTCAGACAGGGCACCGAGATCCATCGAAGCCAGCTCCATGATGTGCTTGCCAGCGATGCGGAAGTGGAGCGCCTGCCGATTGAGACGCAGTCCGTGGCAGGCAGGGCACTCGGCCGTGCGGCTGAACTGCTCTACCCACTTCTGAGCCGCCACGCCCATCTCGGCATCCTGCATCTGCTGGATGTACTTTACCAATCCGTCGAAATTGGTGAAATAGTCGTTCGTGGTCTGCGTGACCGATGCTGGCACCCGGAGGCGTTCGGTGGAGCCGTTGAGGATTTCATCCACAGCCTCGTCCGGCACCTTGGAAAGCGGGGTGTCGAGCGTGCAGTCATACTTCTCCAGCACGGCTTGAATCTGCCAGAAAATCATCGTCTGGCGCATCTTGCCCAAAGGAGCAATGCCTCCCTCGCGCACACTCAAGGAGCGGTCGGGGATCACCTTATCGACATCAATGAGGTTGACATAGCCCAACCCCTTGCAACGCGGACAGGCTCCCTGAGGACTGTTGAACGAGAAATCGTGCGGAGCTGGGTCCTTGTAGGAAATACCGCTCGTGGGGCACATAAGGCGCTTGCTGTAATACCGGGTCTGGCCCGAATCCATATCGAGTACCATAATCAATCCATCGCCCTGGCGCATGGCATTGGCCACCGTCTGGGCGAGGCGCTTCTCGTCCTTCTCCTGAACCTCTAACCGATCCACGACCACGTCAATGTCGTGGTTCTTATAGCGATCCAGCTTCATGCCCGGGACAATCTCCTGCAGTTCACCATCTACGCGGACATAGAGGTAACCCTTGCGCCGGATGGTTTCGAAGAGCTCGCGATAGTGACCCTTACGGTTCTTGACCATCGGGGCAAGGACGCACACCCGGCGTCCGGCATAATCCGAGAGCACCAGGCGGACAATCTGCTCCTCGGTATATTTCACCATGCGTTCGCCCGTCACATAGGAATAAGCTTCGCCTGCACGAGCATAGAGCAAGCGGAGGAAGTCGTAAATCTCCGTCGTCGTGCCCACCGTGCTTCGAGGATTGCGATTAGTGGTCTTCTGGTCGATGCTGATTACGGGACTCAGGCCCGTGGTGAGATCCACGTCGGGACGTTCCATGTTACCCAGAAAATTACGGGCATAGGCGTTAAACGTCTCCATATAGCGACGCTGGCCTTCGGCAAAGATGGTGTCGAAAGCGAGCGACGACTTTCCGCTGCCGCTGAGACCTGTGATTACGGTCAGGCTTTTATGGGGAATCGTCACGTCCACATTCTTCAGATTGTGTACGCGCGCCCCCTCTATGACAATGTTTCCTTCGGATTCTGGAACTGAGGAATTCACAAGATGGTATCTTAAAGTTTTCCGTGTAGTCGGCCTACACGCTATATAGTTCGTTACTCGTCTCCACGTGCGTCGGAGCGCAGACATGTTTCAGAGCGAAGACATGCGTCCCCGCAGACTCCTATTCGTCGCCGCCCGTGTCTCCACGTGCACTGTTGTAGCCAGAGATGACCGTGATAGTCTTCCGTATATTATATTTTCGACCGTCGGCGCCCTTGGCTGTGACCACGAGGAAATAGACGCCATCCTTGACCGTACGGCCGTTCCAGGTGCCGTCCCATTCACCGTCCACATCGTCCCATGAATATATCTTCGTGCCCCAACGGTTGAACACGGCAGCGTGGAACGAGACAATACTCTGATAGCCATCCTTGGCACGCAGCTTGTCATTGTTTCCGTCGTCGTTCGGCGAAATAGCATTGGGAAACTCGAGTTTGCTGGTGCTGATACCCACCATGATAGGGTTCTCCTCGCCCTCAGCGGGATAGCTGATAGTGTCGTTACCCAGGACGAAGGTAGCATAGAGCTGCACTCGGAACGAACCACTCTCGGTGAACGTGTAGTCGATCTCTTCGTCGAAACGATGCAACAAGAGGTTCCCGGCGTCGCCCTCCTTCCAGATTTTCCACTCGAAACGCGCCGAATAGTCGCCCACATCGCTCGGGTTGGCAGCAAAATGAGCCACAAGAGGAGCACTCTGGCTGGCGCTGGCATCCCCAATCTCTTCGCCCTCTACCGTAATGTACGTACCCTGCGGGTCCACCGAAGGCTGCGTCTGCGCCCATGCCATAAGGGGAAGCAGACATATAAAAAAGACTGCAAAACGGTTCATCATACACTTTATTTTTGCAAAAGTAGCAAATTTCCGCGAATCTAGCGACATTTTCTCTGGCAAAATATAGAGCGGAGAACGAAAAAATGTGTAACTTTGCCCCTGATGAAAAGAATTCTACTCCTTATATGTTGCCTTATTCCCCTCATCGGGAAGGCACAAACTACGTTAGGCACGCTGAACAACCTGCATCAGGTGGTCAAAGGCGAGACCCTCTGGGGCATCGCACATCAATATGGCGTGACAGAAGAAGCGTTGCGAAAAGCAAACCCCGAGATCAAGAAGGACAAGGTCAAGAAAGGCATGTTGCTCGTCATCCCGAGAATCGTCGAGGAACGCCCCATCGAGATGGCTCCCATAATGGAGGAGCCTGCCCCGGCAGTCGAGGAGGTGCGCCACACATTGCGTGTGGGCATCCTGCTTCCGCTGGAGGAGAAGACTGAGCGCGCCACCAAGCTCATCGAGTTCTACCAGGGCTTTCTGATGGCAGTGGACAGCGTGAAGAGCGAAGGGGCCGATGTGACGATACACACATTCCACTGCGGCTCGACGGACGAAGCGATGCAGAATGTCCTGCGCAACGAGGTGCTTGCCAATATGGACGTAATCTTCGGACCGGCCGATGCAGCACAGATCAATACGCTGGCCGAGTTCTGCAACAAGATGGGAGTGAGGCTCGTACTGCCCTTTGCCAACAACTACAGCCTTGCAGGCAAACCCTTGCTGTATTCGGCCACGACATCCAATACTGCCATACAGCAGGACGCTGCAAAGCTGATTGTGGAAAAATACCCCGACCGCAACTACGTCATCCTGAACACGAATAGTGCCGACACACGCGGCAAGCAGTTCGTCGAAGCCATCCGAAACGAACTTAGCCACCAAGGCATTGCCATGCGGGCATGGAACATTGAGGGCGACGCATTGGCCATCGAAAGCGCACTCAACCAGTTCCGCCTCAACTGCATCATTCCCGACAACACCAGCATCAAGACACTGAACGTACTCTTTGCCCGGCTGAACAATTTCTGCGCAGAACACCCCGACTACAAGATTTCCATACTGGGCTACCCCGAATGGCAGACATATACATCGACCCAGCTGCTCGACTTTTACAAGTACGACACCTATATCTATAGTCCATACTATCGCAATCCATTGTTGCCAGCCACCGAAAACTTTGAGCAGAGTTTCAGCACCAACTTCCATCGTCCGCAGGGAGTCACCTTCCCGCGATACGGCATGATGGGCTTCGATATGGGATACTATTTCCTGCACGGGATTTGGACCCTGGGCAATCGGTTCGAAACAGAACAGCAGACATTACAGTATTCGCCCGTGCAACACGCATTCCGTTTCATACAGGATGAGGCTGGCAGCGGATATGCCAATCATGGCCTACAGCTGATTCACTACATGCCCGAACAATCCATCGAACAAATACGCACCCGCTGAAATGAAACATGCGCCCCTATTAATGCTACTGGCTATGCTGCCCCTATGTGCGAAGGCTCAGGTGGGCGAACCCCGCCATGACCTGGCCGTGGGATTCAGCGGCGGATATGCATTGAACAAGGTGTCGTTCAACCCGACCATCAAGCAGGATTATCATGGCGGAATCACCTTTGGAGCCACGGTGAGATACACATGCGAGAAATACTTCTCAGCCATCTGTGCCCTGCAGGCCGAAGTCAATTATATCCAATTGGGCTGGAAGGAGCACATCGAGACGAGCACAAATACCTACGAACGCAACATCAGTTACGTGCAGGTGCCGCTGCTGGCCAACCTGGGGTTCGGACGCGAGCGAGGTGGTGCCAAGGGTTTCCTCGTGCTGGGCCCACAGGTGGGCTACGCACTATCGGAAAGCGAAAAGCGTGGAGGAGGTGTATGGGACAACATACGTCCCAACAACGTCATCGCGCAATACGATTTGGAGGTCGAACAGAAGTTCGAGTACGGATTGACAGGAGGCCTGGGACTCGACCTCAGTACGCGCAACGGTCACCATTTCATGATTGAAGGGCGATACTACTATGCACTCAGCGATATCTTCCACAACAGCAAGAAGGACGTCTTCGGACGAAGTGCCAACGGTGCCATTATTGCCAAAGTATCCTATCTCTTTGATGTCTTAAAGTAACCCGCTCTGTTACCTCCAAGGCAAACGCCTTGAGTTTCTATGGCAGTCGAAGACACAAGACCTCCCCTCCCCTTCAGAGACATTGCTGTATGCCCGGCTGCCCATGAAGGATTCGGGGTCGAGTTACATAACGTGCCACGCAGCGCTTTATCACGCGTGATAAAAGAGTTTATCACACGTGATAAAGTCCACAGGAACACGCCATGGGAAATATACTCGAGGGTGCCGGTGGCCCAGACAGAGTTAAGAGCTCCCGGAACTTAAGTTATAATAATAAGGTACGCGCGCGAGGGGATGCGAAAAAAGGGGGAAACCAGCATCGGCTTCCCCCATTATCCCTAATAACATTATGTCTTTAACGCTTTAACGCAAGCGGTCAAGCGAACGCACTAACATCTCGTCTCTCATCACGCCCCGAAAAGCCAAATACAGCAGCACAAGAGCCGCAAAAGGCAGAGCCCCCTCCCAGTCGGGACGGAAATGAGCCTCGAGTCCGTGGCCCAGGATGTAAATGAAGTAGGCATACAACACATACCATCCTCCGAGCAGGATCATGCAGAAGGAGCACAAGCGCATCTGCAACGCACGACGCTTGAACATGAAGATGTTCATGACAGTCAGCGTGGAGACAATGACAAGCAGTGCAAACAACGCCCATGGACGTAGTGTACGCCCCGTCATTCCCTCGACAATCAGTTCGGGCGAATAGGCGAACCAGAGATTGTTCAGCGTGGCCACGCGTACCCCCGTATCCGTCACATAATAGCCCAAAGGCAAGCACAGGCATGTCACGCACAGCACGACAGCCAGCAGCATATAGAGGGTCTGAATACGCTGAATCATCCTTCGATATCCATTGTTTCCTTGGCAGGATTGCGGTAATAGATCTTGCCCTCCACAAATTCCTCGGTAGCCATCAAGGTAGCCTTGGGCAGTCGTTCATAGAAACGACTGATCTCAATCTGCTCGCGGTTCTCGAAGATTTCGTCGAGATTGTCGGTCGAGCTGGCAAACTCCTGGAGCTTCTTGCTCAACTCGTTCTTGATATCTGAGGATATCTGATTGGCGCGCTTGGCAATGATAACCACGCTCTCATAAATGTTTCCCGTCTCATCACAGAGATCCATGACATCGCGTGTCACGGTGTTGGTGGGTGCCGTTGATTTCTTGTAATCCATATTTTCGTTTGCTTATTCTATTATATCCTAACTTATACTTCTTCCGATCGTATCTGCCATTTCCTTATGAGCGGCAGCAAGTCTGAAGGCGTCTGCTCCCTCTACTCTTTCTCCGAGATGTCCAGTTTCTTCTTCTTTACGATACTCTCTGCATCGGCGAGAATCCCACGAGCCTCTTTCTCATATTTGCTCTCGGGAAAATCGTTCATAAACGCATAGTACTCGTCAATTGCATCACGGAAACGTGCCTCACGTTTGTCTTCCACACTCTGCTTCGCCAGCTGATACTTGCTGCGGAGGATGAGGATGGAGAGTTCCTCGCGGCGTTCAGCACTGGCAAAGGGATAATCCTTGAGCGCATTTTGAGCTGTAACCACACAGGCGTCGTAGTTGCTTCCACCGGCACGGCTGTTCACGTAGGAACCCATGTCATAGTACAGTTTGGCCGAAAGGTATTCCTTTTCCACCAGACGGTCTTGCAGGAGGAATATCATCTCTTGGCTCTGTTCTTTCAGACGCGTACCAGGATAGAGATCCAGGAAAGACTGGAACTCAGCGATGGCTTCCTCCGTACTGTGCTGGTCAAGGCGTGCGTCAGGCGACTGTTTGTACAGCATGTATCCGCAGTAGTAACGTGCCTGTTCCACATAATCCCCTTTGGGATAAGACTGATAATACTTTTTGAAGTAATTGCCGGCACTTTCGTAATCTCGGTGCTTATAGTTGGCCATTGCCAGCAGATACAGCGACTCCTCGCCATACACGGTGCCCTTGAGCGGAGCCAGCACATTCTTCAGCAACTCGCATGCACGTCCATAACGCCCTTCAGCATAATATGCTTTAGCAGCATCATATTTGTATTCGACATCCGACGACTTTTGCAAGTAGGTGTACTCACCGCAAGCCGACATGGACATCAGTGTAAGAAATACGAATATAAGCCGTTTTGTCATACCTATCCACATAACAGGGCACAAAGATACAACTTTTCCTGCACTTTTCCCCTCATGTCGAACAATTATTTTATCGACTGAAAGTTTTTTTAACGAATCACGAAGCCTATTCCGACGCAGCCACGTTAATCTTGCGCGTCAAACCCTCTTGGTAACCGAAGGTGGACGACGATGCACGCGGACGAATATATCCTGCCATGCCACTCATTGAATAGTCGGTGCCGTCATAACCGCTCCCCCCGATACCACTATAGGTGAAGTCGGCACGGAACGATGCTTGGATGATACCTCCGACACCTGCCGGAATGAAGAATTTAACGGAGGGATTCTCGTTTTCCAGGTCGTAAACAACGCTTTGCTTCTTCGTATATGTCACTGTGTCGGCATTTCCCTCATCATTGCGGGTAGCATAGGTGAGTTTCCATTGATAGTCGGCATGATAGATGAGATGACCTTTCTTTTGCTGAACGGCCGTAAAGACAATCGTGTCGCCGGCAACAGGAGCAGCAGGTTCGACAGAGAATCCCTCGTAAACAGGCATGTAGGATTCGGTATCGGTATCGTCGCAGGAAATGGCTGCGAAGCAAAAAGCGAATCCGAAAATTGCGGAAGAGAATTTGAAGGAGAATTTCATATAACGTTTAATTTCTTTAGTTCTGTGTAGAGTCGCTGCACAGGCAGCCCCATGACATTGAAATACGAACCACGAAGGCCCGTCACACCCACGTAGCCGATCCACTCCTGAATACCATAGGCACCAGCCTTATCCAACGGATGATAGTGGGTTACATAATGCATTATCTCGTTGTCCGTAAGCGGGCCAAAGGTAACGTCGCTCGTACATGAAAACGAATGCTGTATTCCTATGGAACTCAGCGTCACACCTGTTATCACCTGATGTGTCCGTTCACGTAGTTTTCGCAGCATGGAACAGGCATCTTCCTCGTCGTGTGGCTTGCCCATCACCTGTCCGTCGAGCCAAACGATGGTGTCAGCCGTAATGAGTAATTCGTCAGAAGCCAACGTATATGCCGATGCCTTCTTACAACTGATGAAAATGGGTATTTCCTCTGGTGCCAGCCCCTCGGGGTACGTCTCGTCAATACCTCGCATGAGGCGCACCTCATACGGCAAGCCGAGTCCGTCCATCAGTTCCCGACGACGAGGAGAGTTAGAAGCAAGTATGATTTTCCAGTTCATTCTTAAATTTAGTATGTAGCGTAATTACCAGCCAAAAGCATCTTGGTCGCTCAACCATTTACCCTGAGCCCGCATGACTTGTTCGATGACGTCGCGGCCACAACCATAACCACCGCGCAAGTGGCTCACGTAACGGCTGACCTCGCGCACTTCAGTCGCAGCATCCGCCGGACAACAAGGACATCCACAGTGCTGCATCACCTCCAGGTCCGGAATATCGTCGCCCATGTAGAGTATCTCCGTGTGATAGAGGCCATACTTGGCTCGGAATTCCTCATAGACAGGCAGCTTTCGTCCGCAACCGATGTAAATATCCCGAATGCCCAGTGCCTCATATCGATGACGGATGGATTCCACACGAGCACCGGTCATGATTGCCAGACGCAGTCCCATCTTGACAGCCAGTTGCATAGCATAGCCATCCTTAATGTTCGCCGTGCGGACAGGATTGCCGTCCTCTCCCATAGGGATGGTTTCGGCACTAAGCACTCCGTCCACGTCGAAGCACAGAGCCTTAATCTTCGTTAGGTCGTAGTTTATCATAGATGCTGTCACTCATTAGGGTATATATTTCCTTGACCATCGGATCGGAGGGCATGTCCATGTGCTTTCCGATAACATTCATGTCGTGCCGCACGGCTGGGCCCGTCTGCGCTTCTCGGGGCGACATTTCATGCACCTTGCGAGCCGTCTCATCGATGAGCGGGAGCAACACGCTGAAGGGAATACCGCGTTCGGCAAGCAGGCGTGCCGACAAGTCATACATGTGGTTCGTGAAGTTGCATGCGAAGACAGCAGCCAGATGCAAATAACGCCGGTTTTCCTCATCAAGCACCCACACGCGATTGCTAATCAGTTCGGCCATCATCATCAGGCGCTCCTCGTCCGTACGGCTTTCCACAAAGATGGGAATCTCGGCGAAGTCCACTTGACGCTTCCGGCTGAATGTCTGCATGGGATACATCACGCCACGTCGTGGTGCAGGCAGGACATCCTGCGACATACTGCCTGCCGTATGCACAAAGAGTGCCAGCCTTCCCGTCTCTCCGTCCCCGCCTTCAGTTCCGAGTGCTTCGAGTACAGAATATACCTGATGTGCCAGTGACTCCAGCACGGCGTCACCTACACAAAAGAGATACATCTCACCTTCCGGTGTCAGCTGTTCGATGTCCGTTGTCCAAGGACAGCCCAGACGGTCGGCCAGTGTCTCGGCCGACGTGCGAGTGCGGCTCCAGACCTGCAATATCTCGTTGCCGGCCTTCTGCAGCGCCTCGCCCAAATGGGTGGCCACGTTCCCTGCTCCTATCAGTACGGTTTTCACGCCTACGACTGGTTAAACGATTAGAAACACGGCAGCATGGGACTATATACGTGCACCTTCTCCCATAAAAGGCGGTCCTCATTGAATGGCGTGCGCTCCATGCCCTTATGGCCGAAAGCCACGATGGCCAGCACACGCAGGTGCTCGGGTATCCCCAACTGGCGGCGCACGTTCTCCTCGGCACTTCCGCCCTCGGCATCGTGTCGGTCGCGTATCTGAATCCAGCATGCGCCCAAGCCCAGGTCTTCGGCTTGCAGCAGCATCTGCGTTGCAGCCACGGACGCATCTTCAATCCATACGTCGCTCACCTGCGGATCACCCAATACCACGACAGCCATCGGTGCGCCAGACAGGAAGTCGGCTCCCTGTGCCTTACATTGGCTCAGAGCCTCCAGTGCAGGCTTGTCCTCCACCACCACGAACTCCCAGCTGTGGAGCCCCTTGCTTGACGGCGACATCAGCGCCGCACGCAGCAGAAGCTTTGCCTCGTCGGCCGTAAGCAGTTCGTCAGTAAACTTGCGCATAGAGCGCCGCATTTGTATCAATTCGCTGAAACTATTCATATCACTTCATCGTATTTTATTCTTCGCAGTTTGCCACATTATGTGACTTAGCGATTGCAAAGTTAGCACAAAATAGTCAAAAGCGAAAGAGGAAAGGGGAAAAGTTGTCCCGAAATTTGGAGGACAGAGTACAAATCACTAATTTTGTACGAGGCAAAGGGCTGTAGTGTCCACCGCTCTCTGCGACATGACAAACATAGACGAACATGATGAAGATTATGAGTTACAGGCTGTCCATCACCTTGCTGTGCTTCACGGCAACTATTTCGCTGCTCAACGCAGCTACCGGCAAGTATATCACCTACGAGCAGTTCGGTGCCGTGGGCGACGGTATCCACGATGACCAAGCGGCCATCATTGCGGCCCACCAGGCGGCCAACGAGCAAGGCCTTCCCGTACGCGCCGCTGACGGCAAGACATACTACATCGGCCGCGGAGACAAGGTGGCAGTCATAAAGACAGATGTGGATTTCGGCGAGGCACGTTTCATCATCGACGACATAGAAACGGACAATTACAAGGCTCCCATCTTCCGGGTAGAGTCGATGCAACGACCGATTGAGATCACCGGCGTCAGCCGTCTGTGCAAAGGGCAAAGGCAACTGGGCGTGAGACTGGCGGCATGCAGCCTCG
>ODAI010786498.1_pt1 | contig 11525 bp, 12 predicted proteins | sample 1539321 | NCBI WGS metagenome assembly ODAI01 (sample SAMN02144231, study PRJEB22623) | gut metagenome | biome: sheep rumen | host: Ovis aries | place: New Zealand
ACCTTATGTTCATGGTCATGGATAAGACCAATGCGGCCCTGCCCAAGGTCCAGTCCACCGTATATGTATTCTATAAGTATACGTTCGATCAGGGTAATAAGGGCTACGGCGCAGCGATCGTCATGATCCTCGTTGCCTTTATTATGCTGGTAACAGTAATCATGCAGCGCGCTGAGAAGCGTTTTGTATTCTATAACTAAGAAGGGAGGGAATGATATATGGAAAGCGCAAGCACAAAAGATACAATCAGGAAAATTATCGTCTATATCATCCTGGTCATCATGGCTTTTATCATGCTGGTTCCCTTCGCCTGGATGATCCTTACGGCACTCAAGACAAACCAGGAAGCAATTTCTGTCGACCCCTTCTATATTTTCCCGCACAGCGGATGGCACTGGGAGACATTCGGAGAGGTCTGGAAGAGCTACAACTTTGTACTTCTGTATAAGAACACACTGCTCATGATCCTCTTCCGTGTAATCTGCGCGTGCCTGACCGCCACCATGGCAGGTTACGCCTTCGGACGGCTGAACTTCCCGGGAAAGAATTTCCTGTTCTCACTCGTCCTGATCCAGATGATGATCCCTTCCACGATCTTCATCATTCCCCAGTACCTGATGGTCTCATCACTGGGATGGCTCAATACTACGGCGGGACTTGTGTTCCCGGGTATTGTCACCGCGTTCGGTACCTATCTGCTGAAGACGGGCTACCAGGGACTGCCCAAGGATCTGGAGGAGGCGGCCGGTATTGACGGCTGCAACATCGGGCAGAAATTCCTGCTGATCATGATGCCGCTTACCAGATCTTCCATGGTATCGCTTGGTATCTTCACCGCCCTGTTCGCGTTCAAAGACCTTATGTGGCCCATGATCGTCTGCTCCAGCGTAGAGACTACGACGCTGGCAGCCGGTCTCGCAAAAGCGCAGGGACAGTATGGAAGCAACTATCCGCAGATGATGGCCTCCGCGGTTCTCGCGGTCGTGCCCATGATCGTAATCTATATCATCTTCCAGAAACAGTTCGTCGAAGGTATCGCCACTTCCGGCGGAAAACTGTAAAGGCAGTATTTTCTGAAAATGAGCTGCGGCATGCAGCTCATTTTTTTCGGGCAAATTACTGGGCTCATATAGTATAATGAGCCGGGGGAGTAAGTATGGGTAAGAAAAACGGCCGCTTTTCCGGGTGGTGGAAGGCTGAGAAAGATAAGATTGCGGGGATTCCCGGTACCTCAAAGAAGATCGGATACATTTGGGAGTACTATAAACTCTGGATCATAGGGATCGTTTTCGGTATCTGGTTTATAACATTCGCGGTCCGCCAGTATACGACAGGCCTTAAAGATTACTGGTGTTTTATGATTTTTGCCAACACCTATGCCGATGCCGGAGATCACTCAGAGCTGTGGGAGGACTATGTCGGGTACGCCGGCTTTGATCTGACGGAGAAAGCGGTCCACTTTGACGCGGCTTCCTATTTTGACTATCTCAAAGGCGTTACCGGAAACAGTTATTTTGAAGGATTTGTCGCTTACGCAGACAGCGGGACACTTGACGCGATCGTGATGGGACGGGATTCCCTGACCGCGCTGGGACAGACCGGAAGACTGCTGGATCTGAACAGTCCAGAGTGCGCTTCAATCCGGGAGAAATACGGAGACCGTTTTCTCTACGCGGTACCGCTGGATGAAGAGTACAGTACGGAGGAAATTCCTGTCTGCATAGATATCAGCGACAGCCGCCTGGTGCGTGAATACGGGATCTATTCGGAACCCTGCGCGCTCGGTATCGGCGCCCTGTCGGACAACGTGGAGTCTGTGGAACTGTTTCTGGATTTTCTGTTTGAATAAGGAGATTTCCGTCATGCTCTTTTATACAACGCTGTTTCTGGTTTTCTGGGCCCTGATCTTTACGGCTGCCAGATTCCTTCAGTATTTCCGTATCGTAAAAAACTATAAGGAAGAAACGCAGGCCACGGTCACGCAGATCCGGGATCATGAGCCTGCCAGCAAAAAAGAACCGCCGGCGCTGGACGTTCTTCTCACTTATCAGATCGATGGAGAGGAAAGAAGTTCTGAGATCATTGTTCCCCGGCAGCAGGCAGAGCGGTATCAGGTCGGGAGCAGGGTCGGGATCCGCTATTATGCGGAAGAAAACGGCGCTGTGCACATAGCTTCAGCCGGAGACGCGCCGCGGAAGATCATGTTCGCTTATCTGGCTCTGATTGTTCTGGAAATCGTGATCTACGCGGTCATCTGGAAGATACTGCTGTAATACAGGGAGGCCGATATGAATCAAATGGTACAGGGATTTTTGGATAATGACAGCTTTTTCGGCAGATTTATGACGAAGCTGGGCATTATCATAGCCGCGAATATCATGTTTATGCTGCTCAGCATCCCCTTCTTAACCATCGGGGCCGGGCTTTCAGCCCTTTATTATGTCATGTTCAGGACTCTGCGGAGTGACGGGGGCGTGAATCCGTTCAAAGAATTCTGGGCCGGGCTCAAAATGAACTTTAAACAGGCAACGATCTCCTGGATCCTGTTCGTCCTCCTGATCGCTTTTCTGCTGGTGGATATACGGATCTGCAACGCGGCAGGAGGCACGCTGGGCTATCTTAAGATCGGCGCTTATGCCATCGGGGCCGTGGCCGTCATCCTGTATTTATACCTGATACCTGTCATGGCTGCCTTTCAGGATTCCCTGCCGCATCTGATCCGGAACGCGGCTTATTTCATCGGGAAAAAGCCGTGGAAAGCCCTGGTGATCCTGTTTTTTGACATTTTCCCCTTTGTTCTTACCTTTTCCGATCTGCAGATGCTTCCCCTCTACGCCTTTCTGTGGGTCCTGTGCGGATTCGGTCTGCAGGCCATGCTTGGGGCGACGCTCCTTCTGCCTGAATTCGAGCCTTATCTTACTCCAAAGGAAGAGGACAGGAAAGAGGATCCGCCGGAAGGATCCACGGCGCGGACACAGACACAGGAAGAGATCCTGGAAGACATGCAGAAGCTGGGAATGTAATGGCAGCAGCAGGCGGCGCGGAGCAGGCTTCTGTATAGGATCTGCCAAAGAGAGATGTCCGGAGGTGGTGTATGTACATAGAAAAGACTGACGATATGCATGACCTGTTTCCGAAACCGCCGGTCCTGACAGGCAGAAGACTTTGTCTGAAGCCGCTGACGCTGGACGACATGGAGGACCTGCGCAGGCTGACGCAGGAAAAGGCCGTATACCGGTATCTTCCGACATTTCTGTTCGAGAAAAAGTATCCGGCAGAGGAGGTGATCCCGCGTCTGTATGAAGAAGGCCTGCAGGATTCCCTGATTCTGGGCGTGTTCGCGGAGGACCGTTTCCGCGGCCTGGCGGAAGTTTACAGCTACCGGGCCCCTATTTATAAAGCCAGCATCGGATACCGGCTGCTGCAGGAGGAATGGGGAAAGGGATTCGCTTCCGAGGCTGTGGATCTGATGATCCACGAGCTCCTGGACAGGCGCGGGATCGAGATCATCACTGCCAGCACCATGGTGGAAAACCACGCCTCCGCGCGGGTACTGGAGAAGAACGGCTTTATACAGGTCAATCACGCAGTTGATGAGGACTGGGGCTTCCCGGAGCCGACGCCCGCCGATAAATGGATCCGCTGATCAGCACCGTGATTCATACGGCGCAGCCTCAGAGTCATTCGTGTACCGGCTGCAAGCAACAGCATGCGGACCATGGATCAATAGCGGACCCATATGACAGGGCGGATAGCGCCGCCCGGCCGGTTGACTTCCTTCTCATCTGTGACAATGGTTCCGTCCACGTTTACGACAGGAGCTGTCTCAGACCGGCTGCCCGGTTCCCCTTTCAGCCACCACCAGGAGGAGCGGTAGCCCTTCATGTCCCATTCGTGATGCTTGCTGGCCCTGTTGATGTTGGTGCCGCCCTGCTCGGCGGCGGTGGTAATGGCCAGCTCCCGGCTTTGATCATTCGGGAATAATTCCCGGGCTTCCCGGACGCTTAAGAGGGTCACGGGGTTCCCGTCCGCCGGGATCAGGTTCTCCTGCTCCCGGGCGCTGAACATGTCTGTATAAGGAGCGGCGGACAGGATCTGATACAGGTCCGATTCCTCCCAGGATACCGCGGCATGTCTGCGGTTGTAGAAGCTGCCGGCGATACCGTTCCGGCAGATCAGGCAGGCCCTGTCCTGTTCCTTCTTCAGGATGATCCAGGACAGGCGTTCTTTCCCGAGCGGGATCCCGTCTGTTTCAAAATAACCGTAATATACTTCTTCGCCGATCCCCGCGGATCGTATGGCGGCCAGCTCTTCTTCATATTCCCGGCCGGCCATGACAAAGCGCCGGCCGGCAGAGATCCAGAACAGAATACATAAGACCACCGCCAGCAGCGGGATTCCTTTTCGCAGGGTCCGCCGTCTGGCTTCTTTTTTTGCCAGGAGATTCTGCCGTTCCAGGGTAAGGGGAACTTCCGCCCCCTTATCCGCCTGCCGGAGAAGGAGTCCCGTTACAGCACGGACCGCTGCTTTGATGACCGGCGCCGTCAGAGAAGCCGCCACAGCAGAGCAGGTCAGGACCAGACCAAAGAAAACCATGTCAGGCATGCGGGCCTCATAAAAGACAGGGTCGATCCAGAAGCCATGAAGCAGGAAGAGTTCCAGGCTGATGCCGCTGATATAGGACATGACAGGGCTCCGCAATGTGACCTTCATGGACAGGAGCAGGACCAGCAGGGCGAACAGGAGGGCAGCCAGGGACTGGAAAAGCAGGGTCAGCCCGGCCCCCCGCAGACCGGCAGGCGTACTTGTATAGTAATAGCCGTAACGTTTCAGGATTTTGACAGAAACGCGGAAGACGGCGGCAAAGAGAACCGCCGCGGTTGTCAGGAGGAGGGGATAATGCCTGCGGAAAAAGGCTTCGATCCTGTCCCGGAAGCGCCCGAAGACCAGGCCGAAGAGAAAAACAGGGGTGGAATTATACCACCATTCCCCACGGAACCAGTGGACCGCGTGCCCCTGGGGATCATGGCCCCGGAAGAAAGCGAACAGGATGGTCAGCAGGACAGCCAGGCTCAGCAGGGCCAGGGCGGCGTCCCGGCGGCGGATGAACGTAAAGAAGAACCAGAACAGGGCGTAGAAGAGGGGGATCTCGATGATGAACCATCCGTTGCTGTTGACCAGGGTAATGCCGGTAAAATCACCAAGGAGCTTCAGGGGATTCCACCAGAAACCGTACCAGATCCGGCCCGCCAGGATCAGCAGCAGGTTGGTGATCCAGAAAGGGATCAGGACAGAGGGGAAACGTCTGGCGGGAAAGGTCTTCAGATAGCCTTCCCGTGTTTCGAGGCTCCTCGTCAGCCCGTAGCCGGAGAAGAAAAAGAAGATGCCTGTAAAAAGAAAACCGGCGTCATTAAAGAAGGTGACCGGGCCGGCGTACCTGGCCCCGTATCCGGTGCTGTGCTGGACCAGATGGTGCAGGATAATACAGAGACATGCCGCGGCCCGGATCATGCCGGTCTGGTCCGGACACAAAAAGCGGGGCCCTGTCTCTCCGCGGGGGGAGAGGGAGGCTCCCTGCAGGAGCAGGACTATCAGCAGCAAAGGATATAGAAAGAGCAGAAGATCTGTCATGATCAATCACCCGTTTGATTCCTGAAAGGCAGATGAAGCGCGTCGGTGTTGCTACTATCAGCAAAACAGGAACAGGATGGCCTGTCAAGGTTTTTCCGGGGCACAATTCCTCTGTAGCAAAATCACGCGAAACATGATACGTTTAATGTGGTATGTAGGATGAACACCGGGGCGGCATTTTTGTCCGCCCCGAGCCGGACAAGGAGAAGGCACATGACGAACGATATCATTAACAATGAACTGGAGATTTCCTGGCCGGAAGGCTTTCACCGGATGAATGAGGCAGAGTTCAGGAAGGCGTTTAAAGATAACAATCCCAATCGATGGGGGATCATGGATGAAGAGAGGCATATGATGATCACAGTCCTCTGGAACAGGACAAACATGCTCTCCGCTATGACAGTAGGTCCCAAGACGGTCGCTTACAGCGTAGAGCACAAGATCAAGACTTCTTTTGATAAAAGCTCCTACCACTTCAAATCCTATTTTCCCAAAAAGGTCAGCGGCAGGAACGCCTACGGCTTCCGCTATGAATACATGATGGACAACGTGGTCCAGCTGGGGGAAGTCCTGGTCACCCAGAACGTGAACTGTTATTATACAATCTACACTTATGCCCTGAAGGTCAACAAACAGGACGCCCGCAAAGTCATCGACAGTATCTTCAAATCCCTGAAATATCTGAATGACAGAAAGTGAAAAAAATTAACAGAATCCGCCGCCGGCAGGATTCTTTACACCGGAAAAAGGCACTGATATAATTGAGACGTACAGATTAAAAGCGCTTTGGCCGGATCTTTTTCCGGCTGTAATCTGTGCGACGCAGCTGCACATAGCTTTATTATGAATTGTGAGGAAAAAGATATGACAGACATTAACAACAACATTAATGATGAAGCTCTTGACCAGGTAGTTGGCGGAAATGACGGTCATACCGGATTTAGTGTCAGAGACATTACTCCCATGTGGGTAAGGGTTACTTCCAGTACTCTGAACTGCAGATACTGGCCCGATGGCGATATCGCCAAGACTTACGAGTACGGACACAAGCTGAAAGTTGATGGCATCACGACCGACGGGCTGTGGTACAAGCTCTGGATTTATGATCCCCGCGGCGGCGAGTGCAACGGCTATATCTACAAACAGTATACAGAGAGATGCTGAGGATCTGACCGGACGAAGGCAGCGGCACTGCCGCGGCCCGGCCGTGGACGGATGATCCCGCATCAGACAGCATGCAAAAGGCCATTTCGCGGATCGCCGCGAAATGGCTTTTTCTAAAATCAGGTCTGTATGATTCAGCGATCAGGGCCTGGTCAGTCCCAGGCGCTCCAGTTCCTTTGCAATCCCGCTGTCGGCGCAGGACTCGCATACAATGTCAGCCGCGTCCTTGATGCGCTGCTCGGAATTGCCCATGGCTACGGACAGGCCCGCGGCGCGGATCATGGCCATATCATTCATACTGTCGCCGAAGGCAATCGTATCCGCGATATCTGCTCCCAGATAGCGGCAGACGCCTTCAATGGCGCTGCCCTTGTTGACATCCTTTTTGCAGATCTCCGCCCCGAAAATGGGCATATCGGAAGTCATGTTCTGAAAGGACACGGCCAGATAATCCGGCCCGATCTGCTTTTCGATCGCCAGGTAATCCTCCATATGCTCCAGGAAGAAAAAGATCTTATAGACTCTTTCTCCCCGATAAGCCGACGCCGGAAAGTGTTTCTGGGTCATGACCAGATGGATCATCCGCTGCAGTTCCGTGTTGGCATGGTCCAGATTGATCCGTGACAGGATTTCCGGATCAAATTCCGAATTAAAATCTCCGGCTTCGGTCTCAATCGTGTAAAAGGAGGCGTATTTTGTGATGACCGGCAGAAGTTCGTCAACCATGGCCGGATCGGACGCGTTCTCATAGACGAGCTTTCCATCCAGTATGGCCTGGCCGCCCGCATGATAGATCCCACCGTCGAACCCGATGCTGCTGATGTCATCCCCGACCAGCTCCACACCGCGGCCGGTACAGATGAACGCCCGGTGGCCGGCCGCTCTGGCAGCCCGGATCGCCCCTGCCGTTTCTTCGGACGGGCTGGTACCCGGCATGGCCAGGGTCCCGTCTATGTCAAAAAATATCAGCTTGCTCATATCTGACGGATCTCTCTTCCTTCTGACATGAATCCCGTCCCCGGGGGAAAGGATTCCATACATGCTCCCTCATCAGATTCATATTTCTCACAGGAGAAATATGATATCGTATTATAGCATATCATGGCCGGATGTTTGCAATATGCGGCTGTTTTTCACAGACACAAACTGCCGCCTCATGCTATAATAAAGGTTAATGACAGCGCGGGACCCCTTTCCTGACCGGAAACCGTCTGCCGCTGTCAACTTACAGAAGGAGCATTGATTCATGTATACAGAAGCAGTTACCCATTACAGCCAGAGCCTGGGACGCGACATGCATATGATGATCTACGGACATGACGGCCTGCCTTTTCTGGCTTTCCCGACCCAGGATTCCATGTGCCGCAATTACGAGGATTTCGGCATGATCGATCAGCTCAGCGACTATCTGGAATCCGGTAAAATCAGGATCTTTGTTGTTGATACCGTAGACAGTGAGAGCTGGTCTCCCAAAGGATGGGATCCCGGCCAGCGTTCCGCCCGCCAGGAGCAGTATTTTCATTATATTACAGACGAGGCAGTTCCCTTCATCCTGAGCAGGACCGGCGGCTGGCTCCCCATGACCACAGGACTGAGCATGGGCGCCAATCATGCCCTCAACATGTTCCTGCGCAGACCGGACCTGTTTTCAGGCGTTATAGCCCTTTCCGGTGTCTATGACACCGACGTTTTCTTTAACGGCTACATGGATTCCACCCTCTACATGAACTCTCCCGAGCGTTACCTGCCCAATATGCCCGCGGATCATCCTTATATCAAGCTGTACAATCAGAAGGATATCATCATCTGCGTCGGCCAGGGAGCCTGGGAAGAGGACGGGATCCGGTCCCTGAAATACCTGCAGTATGTCTTTGAGGAAAAAGGCATTCAGGCATGGTGTGATTTCTGGGGCTATGATGTCAATCATGACTGGCCCTGGTGGTTCAAGCAGATGCGCTATTTCCTGTCCATCCTGGTCAAGTGACCGGCAGGTACTTTCTTCGCGCAGACCGATAACAAACGGAGGCAAATATGAATTTTGTTTTTATCTCCCCCAATTTCCCCCATACCTACTGGAACTTCTGCGACAGGCTGCGCCGCAACGGCGCCAATGTCCTGGGCATCGGCGACGCACCTTATGATGATCTTGAGGACGGCCTCAAGGGCGCGCTGACTGAGTATTACAAGGTCTCTTCTCTGGAGGATTATGACCAGGTGTTCCGGGCTGTCGCTTTCTTCTCCTTCAAATACGGCAAGATCGACTGGATCGAATCCCTGAATGAGTACTGGCTGGAGCAGGACGCCCGCCTGCGTACCGACTTCAATGTCACGACCGGCATGCAGACCGACCGCATCGGCTTCATCAAGGACAAATCCCTGATGAAGAAGATGTATCAGGACGGAAAGATTCCCACCGCCAGACAGAGCAAAGTTACCACCCGGGAAGCAGCCCTTGCCTTTATTGACAAGGTCGGCTATCCCGTAATCGTCAAGCCCGCCATTGGCGTCGGCGCCGCGGATACATGGAAGCTGAAAAATGAGGAGGACCTCAACGCTTTCTACAAAGCCCTGCCTGAGATTCCCTATGTCATGGAGGAATTCATGGTCGGCGACCTCTGCTCCTACGAAGCCATCATGGACGCGGACTGCGAGCCCCTTTTTGAGAACATGACCATCTGGCCTACCCCCATCATGGACATCGTCAATGAGGACCTGAACCTGCATTACTACACCTGCCCCGATGTGCCGGAAGGCATGCGGGAGATCGGCCGCCGCACCGCTAAGGCCTTCGGCGTAGCCAGACGTTTCGTCCACCTGGAGTTCTTCCGACTGACAAAGGAAATGAAGGGCCTGGGCAAGGTCGGTGATTACGCGGGCCTGGAAGTCAACATGCGTCCCCCGGGAGGCTATACGCCCGATATGATCAACTTTGCCCATTCCGCGGATGTTTACCAGATCTACGCAGATATGGTCACCTTCAATGAGAGAAGGTCTCCGGAGGCGGAGGACAAGTATTACTGCGCATACGCCGGCCGCAAGGAAGGACATAACTATGTCCATTCCCATGAAGAGATCATGGACAAATATGGCAGCGTTATGGTCATGCAGGAGGAAATGCCTCCCGTCAACTGGCCGCAGATGGGCCGGTTCATGTATACTGTTAAACTGAAGACCATGGAGGAAGTACAGGAATTCACCAGTTTCGTCCAGTCTGAGACAAAATAAGAGGTATAAAGAATAAAATGGCTATTTTTAAAGGATCCGGCGTGGCTCTGGTCACACCGATGAAAGAGAACGGGCAGATCAATTACGACGCTCTGGAGGCCCTGATCGAGGATCAGCTGGCGAACCATACAGACGCTTTCATTATCTGCGGCACAACAGGCGAAGCGCCGACCCTGGAGGATGATGAACATCTGGAGGCCATCGGCAGGTCTGTAGAGATTATTAAAGGACGGGCTCCGGTCATCGCGGGCACCGGTTCAAACAATACGGCCCACGCGGTCATGATGTCCGAAGAATCGGAAAAGCTGGGCGCGGACGCGGTCCTGCTGGTCACGCCTTACTACAACAAGACCACCCAGGACGGCCTGTATGCCCATTACAGGACCATCGCGGCCGGGACAAAGCTTCCCTGCATCATTTACAATGTCCCGTCCAGAACCGGCACCAACATCCTGCCGCCGACCATGGCAAGACTGGCCCGGGATACGGAAAATATCGTAGCCATCAAGGAAGCCAGCGGCAATATCTCCCAGGTGGCGGAGCTGGCAGCCACGGACGCTTTCCGTGACGGCTGCTTTGATATCTATTCCGGCAATGACGACCAGGTCATCCCCATCTGCTCCCTGGGCGGCATCGGCGTGATCTCCGTCCTGGCGGATGTAGCCCCCAGGCAGACCCACGACATGGTCAGCCTGTATCTGGAAGGAAAGACCAAAGAGGCCCTGGACATCCAGCTGCGCGCCAACGAGCTCTGCAAGGCCCTCTTCTGTGAAGTCAATCCCATCCCGGTCAAGGCAGGCCTCAACATGCAGGGCTTCAACGTAGGCAGCCCCAGACTGCCCCTGGTCGAGATGACCGACGCGGGCAAGGAAAGGCTGAGAAAGGCCATGGTAGAATTCGGCGTCCTCTGATGACCGGAAGATCCCGCCCTTTGGGATCCCGCGCAGGACCCGGCTGCTTCTCCAGCAGATCCCGTAACAGGTAAAAGATCCCGTAACAGGTAAAACGGAGAAGCAATCATACGAACATCAAATCAGGAACCTGTCCGTCAGGCATCCGCTCTGTTTTCGCGGGGTCTGACGGGCAGTTTTTTTTGCCAGTATGTTACTTTTACGTAAAGTAAAACGTTTTCGCTTTTTCCGGCGCCCGAATGGCTGTATAATTACAAGTAAGACAGAAAGATTGCAGCACCAGGGCATTTCCCCCTCTTCAGCAGCAGAAGAGGCCCTTTGCCGCGACAATGAAACCGGATATATGGAAAGGCGGTACTGCAATGATCAAACAGGCGAGAGAGCATCTGGTAAAGAAGCTGATTCCCTTCTGGAAGGGGCTCAGGGACGATGTGAACGGCGGTTATTACGGATATATGGGATCGGATCTCAGGATTGACCCGGAGGCGGTCAAAGGCTGCATTCTGAACAGCCGGATCACATGGTTCTTCTCCAGCGCGGCCACTCTCCTGGGAGACAAAAGCCTCCTGGAGGAAGCAGCCCATGCTTTCGCCT
>ODAI011301696.1_pt1 | contig 11525 bp, 8 predicted proteins | sample 1539321 | NCBI WGS metagenome assembly ODAI01 (sample SAMN02144231, study PRJEB22623) | gut metagenome | biome: sheep rumen | host: Ovis aries | place: New Zealand
GACAAAGATCTTTATGATCAATTAGTTGCGGTATATGCGATTGGCTGGCCATGTACAGAAGAAATGATCGAAAAGTATCCGCAGGTCAAACCGGCCCAGTCCGAAGATTATATCGGTGTTGTCGTCAGCTTTGAGTGTGAGTCAGAAGCAGTTTTAGATTCCTTTATCGTTCCGAAAGATACCAAAGCAGTAATGATCAATCCACTCAACTGGAAAACCGATTCCACTGTAGCGGATAAAACGTTAAATAAAGGTGCCTGCTTTACGACTTACAGCGGCGAAATTGAAAAAGAGATACCGGAGTTATGCGGCTGTTATATTGATATGGAACGCAGAGCTTTAAAGGTTGTCGATATTGAGCCAAAGGATTATCCGGCTGTGCTTGAGATGCTTCCGGAAGGTGCCTACCATATTTATGATTATCAATTCTTCTTTAGAAACCTGCAGGAAAATGTGAAGACAAGAATTGATGCATATCAAACGATGCATACAAATTAAAAGGAGCAATTTTGCTCCTTTTATTCTGCTAATGTAGTTTTAAACCAATTTTTTTCTAAATAACGGCCTACACCGTCATTCCAAACATCATATTCTGTGATATCCTGGGCTACGGCCTTGGTCGCATCCGAACCGTTGACAAGACATACACCCCATCCGGCTTTTTCTAACAAACCGATGTCATTGTCCAAATCACCGAACGCAATGATCTCATCCAATGGGATATTTACTTCTTTGGCATAATTCTCCAAAGCCAATCCTTTGTTTACGCGCTTATCCTGGAATTCAATGGTCACATGGTCATCGGTCCGGAAAGTGATCACGGTATGCCAGTCTACATCCCCAAACGCAGCTGCCTTGGCAAGGATTTCATCCTCTAATTCCGGCAGGCAATGCACTTCGATCTTACCGGTCGGGTTGGCACATAGAAAATCGATGTCACCGATTTCTACATGGGAACGATTCCTTTTCTGAGAATCTCTTAAAAAGGTATCCATCCGTTTTGCGCGGATCATTTCATAAGCTCTTTCATAAATGATGATATTGCAGTCATATGGCATTAAAAATTCCACAATCTGACGGATGGAGTCGGTAGGAAGCTGATAGAAATGTTCAATTTCATCTCTGCCTTTGGTCCATAAATCGCCGCCGTTCATACCAATCGCAAAATCGAATTCAAAACCTAAATTCCAATCCTTAGCTTTTCCGATTGTATTTTTATCCATAGGTCTGCCGGAGGCAATCCCAACCAAAACACCCTGCTCATGAAATTTCTGCATGGCAGCTCTTGTCTTAGGCATTAAATCGCCGCCTTTAATCGCAAGCGTACCATCGATGTCTGCCGCAAATACGGATATTTTTTCCAACATAAAAATTCTCCTTTTTCGTACCTAACTATTCTAACAAGAATCATAAGAATAATAAATATAATTATTTTTTTAAGTGTGACATTTGTGTGACAAATAAAGGATTATCTTATCCCCGTAAACGAAAAGAATTTAAGATAGATTGTTTACGGAGGGAAGAAAAAATGATTAATAGACATGAAATTAAGTTAAAAGGAAAAAATGCGTTTAGAAATAACTATTGGCCATGTGTATGCGCTTCGATCGTTTTGACAGTGGCTGTTACAGGTATTATGTCCTACAGCACCTACAGCGTACAAAGCGGTGACCAATCGACAGTTGAGACAGCTGCTGCAGCTTTGGTAGGCGGTATTTCCATGATTGGTTATCTATTGTTAAAACCATTGGAAACCGGTGGAAAAAGCTTCTTCTTAAAAAATTCAGATCGACCGGCATCACTCACTGAGTTAGCACGCGGATATGCGAATAATTTCTTCAATGGAATTATTACATATTTCTTAAGGGATTTATTTATCGCATTATGGTCGGTATTATTGGTTATCCCGGGTATTATGAAAGCTTATTCGTACCGTATGGTACCGTATATCTTAGCGGAAAATCCGGATATCGGTCCAAAAGAGGCTTTGGATCGCTCCAGTGCTATGATGTACGGACATAGAATGGAAGCTTTCATGTTCGACCTTTCCTTTATCGGATGGTTTATATTAGCTATCGCAACATTAGGGCTTGCCGGTATTCTTTATGGTAATCCTTACCGTTATGCCTCAGATGCCGAGCTTTACAAAGAACTACGCAATCGAGCATAAAAATAACGCCAGGCATCTGGCGTTTTTTCTTTTAGAATATTTCTTTCAGCAGGGAAGGCACCTTATCTATATCCACGGTATACTGTCCCTGTTGAATTACAGAGTTACCTCCACCCTTGGATTGAAGGGCTTCGCGGATTTGGTTTTGGTATGGTTTTAAATCTACTTCTTTGGATTCAATCATATAGAAGGAATCGGAATATACGCAGCAGATCTTTGCCTTATGGTGATCAACCATATAATCACAGAACTGTTTGATATGGAAATTAGACCATTCTTTCTGTTCAAAGATCACAAGCGGTTCATCATGGAGCGTCTCGGTCTTTAATTCATAATATTGATGATAAATCTTAGAAAGCTCTTTATCTTTTTCCAATCCTTTTTCAAATAACTGGGTTACTGCAGCAGCTGTTTTATTTGGCTTAGCCTTTAATGTCTGGGAAATGGAACGGTTTTGATCGTGTTTGGAAACATAATCTAAATACGCTTTTTTCCCGCAGAGAAGCTCTAAGCGTACACCCTGTTTGTAATTCATCAAGGAAATAATTTTGATGATTCCGATTTCTCCGGTTGTTTTCACATGTGTTCCGCAGCAGGCACAGATATCCACATCCTCAATTTCCACAATGCGAATATCTCCGGTTAACTCTTTTTTGGAACGGTAATCTAACGTTTCCAATTCTTGATCATTTGGATAATAAATTTGAACCGGACGATTTTCATAAACAATCTCGTTTGCCTTTTGTTCCAATTGGTGGATATCCTCCCAGGTTAAGGGACCGTTAAAATCAATGGTGATCACATTTGACATATGAAAGCCGACATTATCGTATCCAAACTGCCTGTGGACCAGCCCGGAAAATAAATGCTCGCCGGAGTGTTCCTGCATATTTTGAAAGCGGAAATCCCAATCAATCACACCATGAACTTTTTCACCTTCTGCCAGCGGCTTATCTGTATAGTGAACAATTTCATCCTTACGGTGGACGGATAAGACTTTCACATCATTTAAATATCCGATATCGGATGGCTGTCCTCCGCCTTCCGGATAAAATGCGGTTTTATCAAGGACGACTTGATACTGTTTCTTATAAGGAGTACAGGATACTACCGTCGCATCAAATTCGCGCATATATGCATCCTGATAGAACAATTCTTTCATGGTATACCTCCAAGTTTTTTACTATACTAAATGAAAAGAATGGCTTTTTTTTCATCCTGTGTTATCATAACTTGAAAAAAAGAAAAAGGGAATGTTAGGAGAATGGATATGAACTATTTTGGATGTTTTTATTTAGATAAAGAAAAAGATATTATCGTAAATTTATATACAGATCAAGATAGAATGTCCTATGTTCTGCAGACACCGAATCATAAGACAGGCAATCTCATTACCAATCTGGCCAGAATCTGTGATTTGGATATTGAATACGATGATCAAGGTATGAAAATCATTAAAGGAAATGTTCCGTGTTACATAACCGGTGATAATCAAAAGCTCTATGTATTTCGCTTAAGAGATACGAAGGTTGCCAATATTTATCCGGATGGAACCATTGAAAAGAAAGCTTCTATTCCGGCTATCTCCAAGACATTGATGTCACAGACCAAGGATTATCGGATTCCTTTTAAAAAGTCAATCGTTAAGACATATATACTCAATGAATGTAAATTTAAAACTGACCTTCATACCCATATGAATGCCAATCTATCTCCCGATATTTTGATCGCCTTGGGTATATTTCATCAAATTGAATATCCACTTTATTATATAAAGAAGTTAGGCCTCCATTGCAGTGAAGCACAATGGGAAGGATTAATTGAAAAGCGCAATCAGGTCAGTGAACAATATAAAGATTCCCATCTGACAGGCAAGTATTTAGTCCGAAAAATAGATGACAATACTTTTATTAACTTTGCGGATTTGATTTTAAATAATTTGGAGAATGCCGAATACAATATTCGGAAGATTCGTGCATCCCTTACCATTCGAAAGGATGGACAGGCGGTATTTACCAATTTGGAAAAGGTATATTTATACCGCTATGTTTTCTGTAAAGGAAAAGAATATCCGGAAAAGATGGAACTGCATAATGTGACAGATATTCCTGACAGAGATATTGTCCGAGCTGTGCAGAGAATGAAAACCGATCATCAAAATGATGCCTATAAAAATATGACACTCTTTCAAAATAAGCTTTTATGGATCGCAAGAAGCTTCCGTGATAAGGGCGTGGAATATGCCGAAATATCCGATACAACCTTAGTCAAAAAGGTAGAGTCGATTAAGATGTTGAAGCAGGTTCATGAAATTATGCCGGCCATTTATGAAGAAACCGGAGTTAGGATCCGCTTTTTGGCAGCGCTTCGCCGTATTCCTTTGACGATTGTCAAAGACCAGATCGTGACCGGAGATTACTTCCGTGAAAATCTGGAAGTATTAGAAGCTGTATCCATTGATCCCTATGTGGCAGGATGCGATATCGTGGGTGAAGAAATCAATGACATCAACGATTTAAAACCGGTGATCCGGGAAATTGTCCGCATTGCCCGTAATGATCCGACCTTTGTGGTGCGCATTCATGCCGGTGAAAATGACAGCCTGCGTGATAATGTATACAACAGCATTCAATGTGTAAAAGATTCCTTAGAACCGGGGCAGAACATGCCGTATATGCGTATCGGACACGGTTTGTATACAGCTAATCTACGATCTAAAAAAGGCCGGGAATTAATTCATGACATTCTGGAAAACCATGTTGTATTGGAATTTCAGATTACATCCAATGTTCGTTTAAATAATTTGAGCATGCTGGATAAACATCCTTTACGACAATATATTAAAAAAGGCATTTCCTGTGTGCAGGGAACGGATGGAGGAGCTCTTTACGGTACCGATTCCATCGATGAACAGCTCTCTTTGGACAAACTTTTGAATTTGACTACCGAGGAATTTCTTGCCATGCGCAAGGCGGAGGATAAGGTTTTGTCTATCAGCTTGAAAGCCTTTGATAAGAAAAATAAGCACATGGAAGCATTAATGAAAGATGCTCCTTTGGAAAAGATTCTTTCTAAGCGGATCGATGATGCCCATTCCCGCATACGCCCGGATCATACAGGACTTTTAGAGAGTGAAATCGTTTTAAAAGAACATATCTCGCAAATGCCGTTAGAAAAAATTCCGGTTGTATTAATGGGAGGAAGTTTTAACAGCGATACCCATCATACCCGTTTAAAACCGGAAGATATCAAGATTATCGATGCCCTGCTGGATAAGCTTGACCCCGCAAAAGTATTCTTTGTGGTAGGCCACACAGTCCAGGGATATGAGAAGTATTTAATCGAGAACAATAAAAAGGGATTTGAAATCTATGCTTTTGTACCTGCGGTTATCACGAAAGCGCAGAAAAACCGGCTATTAAAGGCCGGCGTCAATATCCGGGTTTCCATTGAAGCTTCACCGATGGGTGTCTATAAAAGCTTTGCCTATGAAATCTTTAAAAGAAGAGTGGCGATATTAGTTGCGATGGATGGTAATTCCAGCGGAGCCAATATGATTCAGGAAGCCAATAACTCCCGCTATAAATGCCGCATTTATGTTGATAAAAGATCGCGTCTGTTAAGATCGAAGGCCGAATCTTTACAGGGATATCTGACCTTGTTTGAAGATGCATCCTTTATTGATGATGCACAAAGTTTTATTCAAAAGAACGCTCAGATTGAAACTTCAGGGATATAATAGATATGTAGTATTATTTCTTGATTGATTGAAAGGAGATTGTCCAATGATTCAATTTGGTGATGAAAAGGTCATTCAACAGCTTCATGAATGGATAGCCCTGCAAAAATCCGATGATTATGTGATGAAGAAAAAAGATGAAAATCATTATCAATTCATTACAGATTATGCGATAGGGGAACTTAACTTTTATGATATAGGGGTCATGGAGTTGATGATCACAAGCTTAAAGACAAAAGAAACTGCCTTTTATCTTCATTTTGAAATGGTGGATTTTGATAGAGCAAAGGTTTTGATCAAAGAAATGGTCACTCAATTGATCAAGATGAAAAATGAAAAGACCACCCGTATATTGCTTTGTTGCACAGGTGGCCTTACAACCGGATATTTTGCCACTAAGCTAAATGAAGCCAGTGAAACGCTGGGATTGGATTATCAATTTGATGCCGTATCCTATACCCAGGTTTACAGCCGTGGCTTTCATTATGACGGAATATTTCTGGCACCGCAGATTGAATATGAACTGGATAAGATCCAAAAAGGGTTGGACGGCAAATTAGTCGCAATGATCCCACCGGCAATTTTTGCCCAATTTAATCCATGGGAAATGGTTGAATTTGTGAAGACGGAATTGGAAACATATCGGGAGAATTCCCTTACCAAGACCCAGAAGGTGCATCATACTTTTAAAAACAGAAGAAAGATTCTTGTGATTGCGTACTACAGCCAGCAGGGAAACAGACATCTTTCCTATCGCTACTATAAAAACGGAAGAGTGGAGGATGAAGCCGATATTATCAAAGATCAAAAAGATTTTCGGGATATTGAGGATATTATCCAGACTACCCGCATACGCTATCCGGAGATTGAAGAAGTTGTGCTGGCGCTGCCGGGAAGGGTCAGCCATTCCTTGTGCCTGGATGATTATATCGAAGCTGGTGTAGATGATATTATTGGATATCTCCGTTCCAAATATAATTGCGAATTTACTGCTGTAAACCATATTAATGCGACTGCCTATGGATATGCATCGACGCATGAGGATTATGATTCCATGATTTATTATTATCAACCTATGCGGGCTTATGCCTCTTCGGCGATTATTTATAACGGTGAAATTGTGGAAGGCAAAAACGGAATTACAGGAGAGTATACTTACTTGAATAATCTTTTCCGTTATTCGGATACTCCGGAAAATCTGGTGACAACACCGGAAGGAACATTAGAATATATCATCCCTAATTTAACGGCATTGATCCTTTCAGTAGGACCGGAAAAGCTGCTCTTGCACGGACCGCTGATTCCGGATGTGGATGTTATATATAATGAATTGAAAAAGCGGATTCCGGAGGATTCAATACCGGAAATCAAAGAATTAATATATGAGAAGGGAGCTATGTTTATCGGTGCCATGTTGTATGCGGTAAATACATAAAAATATGAAAAAAGGAATTATATTTGACTTGGACGGAACCTTATGGGATTCATCACAGGCTGTAACCGATGCCTGGAATCATGCCTTAAACGGACGTTATTATTTTACATTGGACCAAATGCGCTCGCAGATGGGAAAGACAATGGATGATATTGCCTATACTTTGTTTCCGGATGTAGATAAAGAAGAGGCTCTAAAACTCATGACCATGTGTACCGATTATGAAAATGAATATATTGAAAAACACGGTGGCAATTTATATCCGCATGTCAGGGAAACATTGGAAAAACTTAGTCAGGATTATCATTTATCCATTGTATCGAATTGTCAGGAAGGCTATATCGAGGCCTTCGTGAATTATTATCAATTGAATGCTTTGATCAAAGATACGGAAAACTTCGGACGTACCGGAAAAGGCAAGGCCAATAATATCCGTCTTGTGGTTGAAAGAAATCATTTAGATCAAGCGGTCTATGTCGGGGATATTGAAGCTGATTATAAATCTGCAACCGAAGCCGGTGTACCTTTTATCTTTGCGAAATATGGTTTTGGACATGTCGAAAATACACCGTATATTGAAAAATTTTCCGATCTAATAGAAGTAGTAAAGGCGCTTTAAGCGCCTTTTGATGTTAATTGGTTTTATTGGGATCAAATACTTCTAATCCTGCATCCCGGATTGCCTTTTCATATTCTTCACGGTCAATTTCGCCTGTCTCAAACATTCGTTGTAGATTTTCTCCAAATACGATCGAAGGTCTGGCATCCGGATTTGGTGGATAGGCAAGCGCAAGTTCGTGAGGAGCCCAGCCACCCATTGAAAATTGATGCGTATTATTGTACATTTCAATGAAATACTTCAAAACGATGTCGACTTCTCTGTCATCGATTTCAGCACCGGCTTCATGAAGATAGTCAAATAACATGGAAATTAATACAGTCTGCTTTATACATCCTTTTTTGACGTTTTCAACGATCGCATTATATACACGTGTTGATGCCGGAAGAGAAATGATTCTTGTGACTTCTTCCAGCTTTCTGCGGTGATAAGGCGAATCTTTTTCGGAATACATTTTCAACACTGCATAATCTACTTCATCCTTGTAGGAGTAATCTTTCATTTTTTTAAGATAGTTTGGATTTCGGATTTTTTTCCCATCTTCATTTGTGATGTATTTTTGTTTACAAATCAAATTTTCCAGATAGATTCTAAAGTTCTTTTCCTCTAATGTTTCGTAGTCATCTGTAAATACAAGGATATCTTTGGGAAAATAAAGAGGGAATTCATAGCGCTGGTCATCAATGACGTACAGCTCATCTCTGCGAAATCCTTCCTGTCTTGCCAAATCTTTTTTGATCAGGAGGCGGATCTCTTTTCCTTCCTCTTGTTCCTTGTATATTTCTCCCACTTCATAGATGCGATAAGGCAGATTCTGCCTGCGTACTATATCGGAAAACGCAATCAATTCTTTTTTCTTAATAGAAGGATATCGGTTTTTAGATTTCAGTGCCTTGTATACATTCCATAATTCCTCAAGCGTGATAATGCCGTAAAGATTGGAGGCACAATGGTAAAGTTCATATAGAAAAGCAGCTTTCTTATTATCGATTTGGGCTTCTTCCAGCATTTTCTGAATTGTCCGGGAAGACAGCGGCTTAGGGTATGCCATAAAATCACTCCGTTTCTACATAAATATTATCTTAAATTCTAATGATTTTGGGAATAAAGAATATATTGTTGTATATTATTTATAGTATTACTACGGAGTTCTATTATGAAGACAATAAGAAAGAAAATTCGATATTATTTTGATTTATGGATGTCCAAGGGATCCGGGTCCATGATTTTGCTGCTGTTGGGGGCAACTGTCATATTGGTGCTGATTTTAGGGTTGCTGGCTTGGATTGTGTTAAAGGCTATGGGGTACTCCATGGGTTCCTCTTTATGGATTACGCTTCTTCATACCTTTGATCCCGGTGTGATCGCAGGAGATCAAGGTAGCCGTGTATTCTTGTTTTTAATGCTGCTGGCGACGCTTGTCGGAATGCTGTTTATGGCATTGCTGATTGGTTTTTTAAACGAAGCCATTACGCATAAAATGGCGGATATTGCCCGCGGAATTGAACCGGTTATTGAAGATGGTCATACAGTGATTCTCGGATTCAACGAGTCGACTTTTATCGTGTTATCAGAGTTGATTCTGGCTAATGAAAATCAGAAAAAGCGCAGAAATGTCGTGGTAATCATGGATGAATTTGAAAAGCAGGACATGGAAGAAAAGATTCGGGCAAGGTTTCCGGATACAGGAAATGTTGTGGTTGTATGCAGATCCGGTTCTGTATTTAGCTTACATGACCTGGAAAGATGTTCCATTATGACGGCTAAATCCATTGTGATTACTTTAGAAAATGATTTTGATACGACCAAGGCTATCTTAGCTGCAACGCAGATGTTGAATGCGAACCACAGTAAGGCAAAAGGCTTTATAACCGCAACAATTGGAGAGCAGATCAATGAGCATGCCGCAAGAATTGCCGGCTTTGATACCCGCAGTCTGGAAATAAAAAAGAAAGAGAAAGACAGACTGGAGCTGCTGATGATGGAAGAAAATGTATCCCGCATCGTGACCCATACCTGCAGGCAGTCCGGACTTTCCAATGTGTTTTCCGAACTTTTCAATTTTGGGAACAGTGAATTCTATATTATTGATGAAAGCCCAATCTATACAAAAATGATGAGCGCTATGCGAAATAAAACGATTCGTGAAATTAACCGCTGCCTTCCAAAAGTAACCGCTGTCGGCGTTATCGATGAAAACGGGAATGCCTTAATCGGAGACCCCAATGAAGTGGTATTGAGTCCCAAGGATAAATTAATCGTGTTTGAAAAGGACGATGATGCCATCGAATTCACAAATCCTATGGAGGTATCTTACACAGCAGCCCAGGAAAAGTTTCACAATGCTCCTGTTAAAATATTGATCATGGAATGTAATTCAAAGCTTCCGATGATTCTGGAAGAAATGAAATACTATTTAGGGCAGGGATCTATCATCTATATTGCGGCGGATTCCGACCAATTGGTGCGTTTAGTAAAGGATGAACACATTACAGAATTGGTAGATGCCGGTATCGATGTAGTGGTAAGAGAATCTTATGCGATCTATAACAGCGATAAGGTATATGAACTGCTGGAAGAATATGTACCGGATTATGTTTTGATGTTGTCAAGTATGGATGAAGATGAAAATAAAGCCGATGAAAAATCGCTTCGCTTACTATTGTATGTGCAGCAGTTTAAACGTACACATCCGGATGCAAAGATTGGTCTGACCTGTGAGATGCGCAATGTGAAAAACCAGGTGCTTGCCCAGCATACGGTTACCAGTGACTTTATCATCAGCCGAAATATCGCAGCGCTGATGATGACACAGATTTCCGAAAACAGAGATCTTAGGAGTGTGTTCGATCAGCTTTTATCGAGCGAAGGATTTGAGGTTTATATCAAGCCGGCTAAATACTATCTAAAACCGGACGAAACGATGAATTATATTTCCGTTTTTGATGCCGTTGCAGAAAAGAAGGAAATCTTGATCGGTTATATGGAAAACGGTGATTTTATCAGCAATCCACCAAAAAATACCAAGGTATCTTTTGATGGAGAAAGTCTGTTTGTGGTTTTAGCGGAAGAGCTGGCAGTTAGCGAATAATTAATAATGGAGAAATGTTATGCATTATGTAATGTCAGATATTCACGGATGTTATGGGGAATATCAATTATTATTGAAAAAAATCAATTTCTCAGAAGAAGATGTTTTGATACTTCTGGGGGATTATGTAGACAGGGGACCGGCTCCGATTCCTGTTCTTTTTGATATGATGAGCCGTCCCAATGTATATCCATTGATGGGAAATCACGATTATGTGGCTTACTATATTATGTCAAAAATCGGAATTGATTATGATCCGGGAGAAAGTATCACAAAGTTTCTTGAAGGTAATGATCTTGTCAGTTATTACTATTGGCAAAAAGATGGCGGCAAGACCACGATGTCACAATTTGGCAAGATAGAGCCGGAATACCGCAAGGCGCTTCTTGAATACATGTCGACCTTCTCCTATTATGCAGATCTTACCATCAATGAAAAACGCTACATTCTTGTTCATGCCGGACTCGGGAA
>ODAI012063383.1_pt1 | contig 11525 bp, 8 predicted proteins | sample 1539321 | NCBI WGS metagenome assembly ODAI01 (sample SAMN02144231, study PRJEB22623) | gut metagenome | biome: sheep rumen | host: Ovis aries | place: New Zealand
CAGAATGGGCCTCGTGGATCCCGATTCCGCTACGCAGGATTGGAACTCCGCATGCGCTAAGATGAGCGCAGGTCAGGTTTATCTGATGTGGTACAGCTGGCAGGTCGGCTTCTGGAACACCCAGGAGAGACTGGACAACGGCACTGCATTCATCTTCATCCCTGTCAAGGATCAGCTCTACTATGCTGATTCCGACAGCTACTACGGATCCGGTCGTGTATGGGGCGTAGGTTCCGGCGTTGACGGCGAAAAGTATGAGACCATCATGAAGTTCCTTGACTGGTATGCATCTCCCGAAGCTCTGGAGTTCCAGCATGCAGGTATCGAAGGCTTCAACTATATCAGAGGCGAGGATGGCAAGTTCACCCTGATCAACGACAATGCTCTGATGGACAATCTTCCCGTTCCCGAGGAGTGGGGCGGCGCAGGCTACTCCGATGGTAACAATGCCATCAACCAGTGGATCGTAGCAGCTCTGTCCACCAACCCGAACACCGGTGAGGGCTATGCATCCAAGTTCTGGAGCTCCTACAAGGAGTCCACGATGACCCAGATGAAGAAGGACTGGAGCGCGAAGTTTGGCGCTACGGATCCCGTTGACTACATGAAGAAGAACGGCGTTCTGAACGTAAGCCCGAACGTATCCGTATCTCTTCCTTCCGATACCGCTGATATCTCTGTTATCCGTAACCAGTGCAACGAGGCCATTTGCGACGCTTCCTGGAGAATGATCTTCGCAGAGTCCGATGAGCAGTTCGATGCAATGTGGGACGAGATGGCTGCACAGATGGACGGCTTCGGATTCCAGGATCTGCTTGCATTCGATATGGCGAAGGAGCAGATCGAGATCGATGCCAAGAAGGCAGCGAAATAATTTCATTTGATTTCTTTCGAGGGGGACCTTAGGAAAGAGGAAGCGGGATTTCATGTCCCGCTTCCTCTTGTTTTGTGATACAATAAAGTGTCAGGATAATCACCAAAAGTACACGGAGTGTGAGCGATGCCCCGCAGAGGCTTAAACGAAGAACGGAATAATAATTTTATCCTGCAGGCGGGCATTCTGGCGGCAGCCGGGATCATCAGCAGCATCATCGGGCTCCTCTACCGGGGGCCTTTGTCCGGTGTCATCGGAGATCTCGGCCTCGGCTATTATCAGTCCGCGTACGCATTCTATACCATCATTCTGCTGGTTTCTTCCTACAGCATTCCATCTGCGATTTCCAAGGTGATCGCCCAGAAGCTGGCGCTTCAGGAATACAAAAACGCGCATCGCTTTTTCCTGGGCTCGCTTTATTATGTGCTGGTCGTAGGCGCGGCCGCGAGCCTGCTCCTCTTTTTCGGGGCGGGCCTCTTTGTGGAGGATGCGGCGATCCCGGTGCTGCGCGTCTTTGCGCCGACGATCTTTGTCTACGGCGTGCTCGGCGTCCTGCGGGGGTATTTCCAGGCACACAAATCCATGGTGCAGACCTCCCTCTCCCAGATCATCGAACAGGTGGCCAACGCGGTGGTCTCTGTCGGAGCGGCGATCCTGCTGATCCGGCATTTTATGGGCACGATGGAGGTTCCGGCGGACGAGGCCGGACAGGTGACCCGTGCCGTGTACGGTGCCATGGGCAGCGCGCTGGGCACCGGGGTCGGTGTGCTGGTGGCCCTGATCTTCATGTTCATCGCCTATCGCGTCAGCCGTCCGATCATCATGGACCGCATCGCGGAGGACATGCATGAGGAGCGGTCCGAATACCGTGAGATCATCCGCACGATCACCCTGACGGTGACGCCCTTTATCCTGAGCACGGCCATCTACAATCTGTCCGCTTCCCTGAATACGAAGATCTATACGGACTTTTATCCGGAACTGCTCTCCATCTGGAAGCAGAACGGATGGATGGACGGGTTCTTAGGGAAAATGCGCCTTCTTTCGGTGGACCGGATCAGTATCACCAGCCGCTGGGGCGCCTTTTCCTCCAAGGCCCAGATCATTTCCAACATTCCGATCCGCTTCGCCTCGGCCATGGCCTCCGCCATGATCCCTTCGATCGCCCAGCTGGCGGCCGCGCGGGAGTACAGCGTTGCCCGCGGCAGGATCCGCCTTGCAATGAAGGTCACGATGCTGATCGCCATTCCCTGTGCCGTCGGGCTTTTCGTCTTCTCGGGGCCGATCATCCTGCTGCTCTTCCCGAGCTCTGCGGGGAATCTGGAGATGGTGCAGCGCTCGCTGATGGCGCTGTCGATCTCGGTGATCTTTTATTCGGTATCCACGCTGAACAGCTCGATCCTGCAGGGCCTGGGCAAGGTGAATACGCCCATGTGGAATGCTGGGATCGCGCTGATCGTTCAGACGCTGGTCGCGATCGTGCTGCTCCTTTTTACGCCGCTGGATGTCTTCAGCATCGCGATCGCCAACACGGTCTATTCCGGCCTGATGGCGTATCTGAACCAGCGCTCGGTCAGCCGGGCGGTGGGCTACAGTCAGGAGCTCAAGCGCACCTTCGTCCTGCCGCTTGCGGCGTCGGTTCTGATGGGGATCGTATCCTACGGGCTCTACCGCCTGATCCTGCTGGGGACGAAATCTCCGCGCATTAGTGTGATCCCGGCGATCTGTGCCGCGGTGCTGCTGTATTTTGTTTTCCTGCTTCTTCTGAAAGCCGTGCGGGAGGAGGAGCTCCGGCATCTGCCGAAGGGCGCGTTCCTCGTGCGTATGGCGAAGAAATGCCACCTGCTCTAGAAAGGCGAGAAAAAGGAGAGACTTATGAAAAAAAAGATGCTGGTACTGATTCTGGGAATCCTGCTGACCGGGTGCGGCTCCGCGCAGCCCTCCGGAAGCGGCGCAGTGCCGGAAGATCGGACCCAGGTGACGGAGCAGACGTCCTCCGGTGAGGCGCAGTCAGGCGGGGAGACCTCTGCAGCGGAGGCTTCCGTGCAGCCCGAAGCCGTGGAATCACCGGAAGGCCCTTCCTCCGGCGAAGATGCGCAGGCTGAGGGAGCGGAAGAGGAAGCGCAGGCAGCAGATCCGGATACCGTCGGGAAAGAACTGGCCGACCGGATTTTGACCGCGTCCGGCGCGGACGAATCCTCGCTCCATATGCTGACGGTCAGTGACTATGATCGCGATGGGGATTATGAAGCCTTTGCCGTGGTCGGGGAGACCGATGAAGAGATTGGAAGCCTGACGGGCGCCGTATGGTTCGCAGGGGATCCGGAGGCGGCCCCGGAGAAGCTGACGGAAGGGGAATTCTGGTTTCACCGGAGCGAAACGGGAGAGGAAGTGATCCCGCTGATCCGTTTTGACGCCGGGAGGGACTTTTTCTATATCGCGGACTGGTACGTGACCTCCGCTCCGATCGAGCTCTGGTCGGTCCGGGGAGATGCACCGAATCTATATTTTGCGGGGCTGTCCCTGGGAAGCTGGGATCCGGACGGCGATCTGGAACTGGTCGCCGACGGATATGACATGATCTGGGACAAAGAGATGGAAATGTTCATCGGCCACACCTGGAAGCCTTACTATTTCCATTATGTCCCGGAGGAGGACGCGATCCTGGCCTACAAGATGCATCCGATCACCGCAGAAGAGGTCAAAGAAAAAGTCGGCCGGGATCTCGTTGCGGAGATCGAAGCGGCCGGCTATACGGTCGGTGAGATGCTGTATCATGAAAACGGCATCGTGCATGTAAATTACACGATCGAAACCGATACAGATATCACTTACTGCAATGTGAATTTCGACACGAGGACGAAGCAATTCCTCTCCTTCGAAGGAACGTCCGATGACTGGTCCCCGGAGGAGACGGGCTTTGGCGGAAGCTACAGCCTGGAGGACTGAGCGGAGCGCATCCACCGTCCTTCCCTTCCCGGTCAGCCGTCCTTCACTTCCCGGATTCCGGAGATGTCGCTGCTTATTGCCATGGAATAATTCGTGTAATAGACGACGAAGCCCGGTTTGGCGCCGGCCGGCTTTTTGACCTCCTTGCGCCGCACATAATCGATTTCCACCTTTTCCTGCTCGCGTCCCTTCGAGTAATAGGCAGCCAGGCGCGCTGCTTCCTCGAAGGTGCGATCGGGGATCTCCTCGGCTGCCCCGCCGACTGCTTTCGACCGCAGGATCACGTGGGAGCCGGGGATTTTTTTGGCATGGAACCACCAGTCGCCGCCCTTTGCGAAGCCGAAGGTCAGGGCATCGTTCTGGAAATTGTTTTTGCCGACGTAGATATCGTAGCCGTCCGAACTGATGTAATGGAACGGCTTGCTGGTCACCTTCTCGCGGCGCTTTCCGCCGGCAGAGCGCAGATATCCGCCCACGACGAGCTCCTGGCGGATCTCCGTCAGATCCTCCTCGCTGCGTGCGATGTCGAGGCTGGTGAGAATGGACTCGAGGTGCCGGATCTGGGCCTCGACCTCGACGGTCAGCTCCGAGAGCGCCTCGTAGGTGCGCTTTAATTTGCCGTAGCGGTCAAAATATTTTTTCGCGTTCTCGATCGCGGTCAGGTCCGGATCGAGGGGGATCGTCACTTCCTCATTCGTGTAATAGTTCGTGCAGGTAAGAGACTTCGCCCCCGGCTGAGCGCCGTAGCCGTAGGTATTGAGAAGCTCGCCGTAGATGCGGTATTGCTCGCGCTTTTCCGTGTCCCGCAGCTGGGAAAGCTGCAGGTCGTATTTTTTCACGTTGCGCTCAAGGGCGGTCTGCACGATGTGGCGCAGGTCCGAGGAGCGCTGGCGGATGCGGGTGACGATGTTCTTCTCGCGGTAGTACCGGTAGAGGACTTCGGAGATCGTTAGAGGGCCGCCGGAGGAAACCGGATCCGTCGCATCCGTATCCTGCACCTGCTGCCGCTCCGTCACGGTGGTATACGAGCCTCCCTCGTCGAGCTGCAGCGGCACGGCGGCATATTCCTTCGGCGCCTTGCCCTCGTAGATGATGCAGGGCGCGTAGTCCGCCTCGCTTACCCGGTTTTGGAGCTTTCGCGCCGCCTCCCACAGCCTGTGATACTCCTCCGGACCGAAGGCCGCGGTGGCAAGATCCCCGTCGAGCTGCGCTTCGAAGCAGAGCTCCTGCGCCATGCAGGGCGAGATGCCGGTGTAGCTGCCGTAGATGGCCTTGTAGAGCGGCATAGGGCGACTTCCCACCAGCTGCGTAAAGTCCGCCTCCTGCGCCGAAAGCAGATCCGCCTTGTCCTGCACCTGCGGGATAAAATACGGCTTGCCGGGCAGTACCTCGCGCACAGAGCTGACCGCCGCCGAGACGCGGTGGATACTGTCGATGATCCGGTCCGATGCGTCCGTGAAGATCAGATTGCTGTGCTTTCCCATGAGCTCGAAAATCAGAAAATGCCGACAGGGATCGCCCATCTCGTCGAGGTGCTCGACCTCGAAGCGCAGGATCCGCTCGAGACCGGGCTGGGTCACGGACGCGATGCGCCCGCCTTGCAGATGCTTTCGCAGCAGCATGCAGAAAACCGGAGCCGTCATCGGACTTTGTTTGTTTTCTTCCGTCAGATAGACCAAGGGAAGCGACGGGGCCGCCGAGAGCAGGAGCCGGTAAGTATCCCCTTCGTTTTTGATCGTGAGCAGCAGCTCGTCATTTTCCGGCTGGGCGATCTTGGAGATCCGTCCGCCGACCAGCGCCCCGCGCAGCTGCGCGGCCACCGCTGCCATTGTGATTCCGTCAAAAGCCATTGTAATTTCCTCCATAGATTGGAACTTTTCCATCATACCACAAAGCCTCCCGTACCGCGAGCAGGAAACGCAGCAGGGCGCCTTGACAAACGCGATGCTTGCGCGGGTATGGGGAATAGAGTAAACTATTGTCGGTAATTCGAAGATGCCAAAGACAGGAGAGAAGATGGGTACGTTTATTTTTTCCGAGGAATCAAAGCAGTCAAACGACGTGGAACTTATGATGCGTGAGATCCGCACCGATATCCGTGAGAGCGGGTACACGGAGCGTGAGCGGAGGCGCGCGAAGAGTCTGGCCAGCCGGGACAGATCGGACGGTGAGACGGGCGGATATGAGCCGGCCGCAATAAAAGAGAGGCTTTCCTCCATGCGTGCGACGGCGAATAATCCGGTCTTTTTCCCGTTTAAAGGGAATCCTCTGAAGGCAGGACTGCAGCGCCTTATTCAGAAGATCGTCGGTTCGTCTTTTTACCGTGCGTTCCTGCACCAGAACCGCTACAATGCGGACGTGCTCGCCGTCATGCTCCAGCTGCAGAGCCGCGGTGACGAACTCGAGGAGGAGCTCAGGGAGCAGCAGAGCCGCAATGATGAGCTTGAGGCAGAACTGAAGGAGCTTCGGAAAGCACTGGAGGAGAGAACATGCGGGAACTGAAAAAGGTTGCATTTGTCATCCCCTGGTTCGGATGGGACATCCCCGGGGGCGCGGAGACGGAGTGCCGCGGACTGGCGGAGCATTTTGCCGCGGCGAGTATCGAGACGGAGATTCTGACGACCTGTGTGGAAAAATTTGCCTCTGACTGGGAGGTGAATTACCACAAGCCCGGCGTATCTTCAGAGCATGGCGTCCTGATCCGTCGGTTCAAGGCGGACCGGCGTCCCGACAAGGCATCCTTCGGGCGCATCAATGTCAAACTGATGAACGGAGATCTGCCCCTTCCGCGCAGGGAGGAGGAGATCTTTCAGGAAAATATGATAAATAGTCGGGACCTTTATGATTATATCGAGGCACACCGGCAGGAATATTCGGCCTTCCTTTTTATTCCCTATATGTTTGGAACGACCTACTACGGCGTTCAGCACTGTTATGATAATGCAATCATGATCCCCTGCTTCCACGAGGAAGGATACATCCACATGGAGATTTTCCGGGAGGTCTTCTCTAAAGTGAAGGGAATGATCTTCCTGTCCGGACCGGAGATGCAGCTCGCACAGAAGGTCTTTGACACATCCGGGATGCACGTTGCTGCGCTCGGGGCCGGCGTGGATACCGACTGGGAATATGACGCGGATCGTTTCCGCGCAAAGTATGGTATCAGCGAGCCCTTCCTGCTCTACGCGGGTCGCAAGGATGTGGGGAAAAATATTAACGCGCTTCTGGGGTTGTTCGGGGAATATAAAAAGACACATGGCGATCCTCTGAAGCTGGTGCTGATCGGTGGCGGGGAGGTGGAGATCCCGGCCGAGTTCGCTGCGGATGTGATGGACTTGGGGTACGTGGATCTGCAGGACAAATTCGATGCCTATGCGGCAGCTTCCGTTTTCTGTCAGCCGTCCAGGCACGAGAGCTTTTCCATCGTGATCATGGAGAGTTGGTATTGTGGACGTCCGGTGTTGGTGCATGGCGGATGCGATGTCACGAAAAATTTCGTCATTGAAGCAGGCGGTGGTTTATATTTTGAGGATTATTTCGAATTTGAGCGTGAGCTGGAGGCCCTCCTCGGGGACGAGGCTCTGGCGGACAAAATGGGAGAGAGTGGTCGTAAATATGTGTTGGACAATTTCTCCTGGGATCGGATTGTGGAAAAGTACCGCACGTTCATTTTGGAATGTGCGCAGGGGTAAATTGGATGCAACATACTCGATTGGGTATGTTGCTTTTTTTTTAAATCGTCCTTGCCAAGAGGAGCATCTTATAGTAGAATGTTCGAGATGTATGATTGCATACAATTATCCAGAGATAATGATATGCGATGCAGATGTGTTGGAGAAGGAAGGATAGAAGGGAGTTCACGATGAAACAGTACAGCGACATGTCGGTGGAAGAACTGCAGACGCTCCGCGAAGAGCTCACAAAGGCCTATGAAGATGCCAAGGGCAAGGGCCTGAAGCTTGATATGTCCAGAGGAAAACCCAGTCCCGCGCAGCTTGAGCTTTCGCAGGATCTGATGAACGCGCTGAACACGGACAGTGACATGAAGACGGCAGCAGGCGTGGACACCCGCAATTACGGCATCGTGGACGGCATCCCCGAGGCGAAGGCCCTGATGGCCGGCATGATCGGTGTGAAGCCCGAGAATGTCATCGTCTGCGGCAATGCGTCCCTTCCGATCATGTTTGATACCGTCTCCCGTTCCATGACCCACGGTGTCTGCGGCAGCACCCCCTGGTGCAAGCTCGGCAAGGTGAAGTTCCTCTGCCCCGCGCCCGGGTACGACCGCCATTTTGCGATCACCGAGTACTTCGGCATCGAGATGATCACCGTTCCGATGACGCCGCAGGGTCCCGACATGGACGTCGTGGAAAAATATGTGAATACGGATCCGGCGGTCAAGGGCATCTGGGTCGTTCCCAAGTATTCCAACCCGCAGGGCTACACCTGCTCCGACGAGACCGTGCGCCGCTTTGCAGCGCTTCAGCCCGCAGCGGAGGACTTCCGCATTTTCTGGGACAATGCCTACGCGGTCCATCATCTCTATGACGATCCCGCGCACCAGGATCAGCTCCTCGATATCCTCTCCGAGTGCGAGAAGGCGGGACATCCCGACATGGTCTACGAATTCTGCTCGACCTCCAAGGTCAGCATGGCGGGTTCCGGGATCGCGGCCGTGGCATCCTCCGCACGCAATCTGGACTGGATCCGCAAGTCCATGACCATCCAGACCATCGGCTATGACAAGGTCAATCAGCTGCGCCATGTCCGGTACTTCCGGGATGCGGCCGGCATCGCTGCCCACATGAGCCGTCACGCGGCGCTCCTTCGTCCGAAGTTTGAGGCGGTGGAGCAGGTCCTGGAACGCGAGCTCGGCGGCCTCGGCATCGGCAGCTGGACCGTTCCGAACGGCGGATATTTCATTTCCTTCGATGCCTGCAAGGGCTGTGCGAAGGAGATCGTGGCAAAATGCAAGGAAGCCGGCGTCACCCTGACCGGGGCCGGTGCAACCTTCCCCTACAGGCAGGATCCTTCGGACAGCAACATCCGCATCGCGCCTTCCTTCCCCTCGCCCGAGGAGATGGCACAGGCGACGGACCTTTTTGTCCTGTGCGTGAAGCTTGTGACCGTGGAGCATCTGCTGGAAAACAAGGCACAGCTTTCCGCCTGACCTGCTTTTTTTGCGAAGCGGGAAAGCGGGATCCGGGAGCGGACCAGCCAAAAGAAGGACAACAAAGCTATGGAACAGATCAGGAGAATCAAAAGAGAGATCCTGGCCAGGGGCGCCATCACTACCTATTGCAGGGACACCATGCTCCTGCCGGACGGCAAGACCGCCGACTGGGATCTGGTGGATCATAACGGCGCCGCGGCCATCGTGGCGGTGCGTCTGGACGGCCGTCCTGTCCTCGTGCGGCAGTACCGGAATGCCCTCGGGCGGGAGACCATCGAGATCCCCGCCGGCGGGCTGAACCGTAATCCGGACGGAAGCAAGGAAGATACGAAGCTGGCTGCCCTGCGCGAGCTCAAGGAGGAGACGGGCTACGAAGCACAGGATGCGGAGCTGCTTCTCTCCATCTACACGACCGTCGCCTTCTGCAATGAGAAGATCGACATCTACCTCGCGACCGGCCTGAAGCGGCACGGCGCACAGCACCTCGACGAGGATGAATATGTAAATGTGGAATACTACACCCTCGAAGCGCTGCAAAAGAAGATCTTTGCATGTGAGATTCAGGACGCCAAAACCGTGGCCGGAATCCTGGCCTATGCGGCGAAAAACAATTGAGAAAATTTCTTGATCTATTTCTACAAAAATCAACATGGATAAATGGTGATATTTATCTCAGCCCCCACATGTAGGGGGCTGATTTTTTTATGTTACCCATATCTTGTGCCTGCCAAAAAGAGCCGAAATTTCGGCGGAATCTTGTGACAATTTGACAACTTGCAAAGGAAAAGGGGGCAAATTATAATGACATTTGTCGCTCAAGGGGGGAGATTATGTCACCCGGGCGAACGATCATTCGGGGGAGCTGTACGATGAAAACGGAAATGGAAACTTTTATTTCGTATCTGGTGACAGAGCGGAATGTATCTGAGAATACTCTGCTTTCCTATCGCAGGGATCTGCGCAAGCTCGAGGACTACTGCAGGGAGCAGTCGATCACCCGGCCGGCTCAGGTATCGGCGTCCAATCTTCAGTCTTATCTCCTGTTTCTGGAGGATGAACACTTTAAAGCAGCAACCATATCGAGAAGCGTGGCGTCCATCCACGCCTTTTTCCAGTATCTGTACCGGGAGCACCTCGTCGAGGAGGACGTCTCCGAGTCGCTGCAGGCGCCGAAGATCGAAAAGCGCCCGCCCGAGATCCTGACCGTGGAGGAAGTGAACCGTCTGCTCGACCAGCCCTCGGGAAGCGAGCCGAAGGACCTGCGCGACAAGGCGATGCTCGAGCTTCTCTATGCGACCGGGATCCGCGTATCGGAGCTGATCGGCCTGAAGGTGTCGGACATCGACCGCCGCAAGGATCTTCTGACCTGCGGAAAACGCACGATCCCCTATGGCGCCCATGCGCATGACGCGCTCCGCGTCTACCTGCAGTCCGGTCGAAGCGCCCTGCTTCGGGGCAAGGAGTCCGATATCCTCTTTCCGAGCTGCCTCGGGGAGCCGATGAGCCGTCAGGGCTTCTGGAAGCTGCTCAAGGCCTACGGCAAGAAGGCCGGGATCGAGAAGGATCTCACTCCCCACACCCTGCGCCATTCCTTCGCGGCGCACATGATGGCCGGCGGTGCCGACATCCGCAGCGTCTCCAAGATGCTCGGACATTCCGATGTCTCCACTACCCAGATCTATGCAAAGCTCGGCCAGAACGAGCTCCGCACCGTCTACGGGGCTGCCCATCCGAGAGGGTGATCCGGGGGGAGGATCCCCGCGGGGGATGCCTGCCGCTTGGTTGCATAAAGTGGTAGAAATGGATTATAATGTTCTTTCAGGGCTCGCAGAAAAAGCCCCATAGAGAAAGAGGAGAAAAGGCCACTCCGGTGGCCCGGAGAAAAAAATGAGTTTCGAATTTGTCAGAAAGCTTCCCACCCCCGATGAAGTCCGTGAGGAGCTTCCCGTACCCGAGCAGGTCCGGAAGATCAAGGAGCAGCGCGACGCCGAGATCCGTGATGTCATCACCGGCGCCAGCGATAAGTTCCTCGTCATCATCGGCCCCTGTTCCGCAGACAATGAGGAAGCGGTCGTCGACTACGTGAACCGCCTCGCCAAAGTGAACGAGAAGGTGAAGGATCGCCTTGTCCTCGTTCCCCGCATCTATACCAACAAGCCCCGCACCACCGGAGAGGGCTACAAGGGCATCGTGCACCAGCCCGATCCCCAGAAATCCACCGATTTCAAGGCAGGCCTCATCGCCATGCGCCACATGCATATCCGCGCAGCCAGAGAGAGCGGTCTGACCGCGGCCGATGAGATGCTCTATCCCGAGAACTGGCGCTATGTTTCCGACCTTCTTTCCTACGTGGCCATCGGCGCCCGCTCCGTTGAGGACCAGCAGCACCGCCTGACCGTCAGCGGCGTTTATGTTCCGGCCGGCATGGAGAATCCGACCAGCGGTGATTTTTCCGTCATGATGAATTCCATCTACGCGGCGCAGCATCCCCATTCCTTTATCTACCGCGGATGGGAGGTCAATACCTCC
>ODAI013511228.1_pt1 | contig 11524 bp, 5 predicted proteins | sample 1539321 | NCBI WGS metagenome assembly ODAI01 (sample SAMN02144231, study PRJEB22623) | gut metagenome | biome: sheep rumen | host: Ovis aries | place: New Zealand
CCCACCCTCTATATGAAGAACGACCTTTCCGACGGTACCGTCGACAATCCCTACACCGTCGCCAAGGCGATCGAAGTCATCGAAGCCGGTGACGCCACGACCGACAACGTCTATGTGAAGGGTATCATCAACAAGATCGACAATGTGAACCTTGAGTACGGAAACGCCCAGTTCTGGATTTCCGACGACGGGACCACAGCCGCTTTCGAGCTCTTCCGCAGTTTCTGGTTCGGTGGTGAGAAGTACACCTCCGAGGACCAGATCAAGGTCGGTGACGAAGTCGTCATGTGCGGGGTCCTCACCAAATTCAATACCACATATGAGATGAAGGAAAAGAATTTCCTTTATTCCCTTAACGGAGCTACCGAGTAGTCTCTGTTACAGACAGTTTTTTCCGTGGACGGTCCATTTTTCGGACCGTCCTTTTTTGTTATAAACCGATTTTTTTTAATTTTGTACTCTGCACTTTGTGGCTAAAAGAAATAAGATAATATTATAACAAAAATAAAAGCATGAAAATCAAACGATTGATTCTTTCCCTCCTTGCCTGCGCAGCCCTTGTGACTGCTTGCGAAGAGCAGGAAGAGGATTCCCTGATTCCCTCCATCGAAATTACCGCTTCCGAGATGAACATCGGTGAGCCGGGTGATGTGCAGACCGTTTCCATCACCAGCAACAGGCATTGGGAAGTGACGACCGACGCCAACTGGATTGCCGTCGAACCGGAATCCGGCGAGGCTTCCAGCGCGCCCGTGTCCGTCACCGTCACCATCCTCGAGAACACCGGTTACGACCGTACGGCCGCCGTCAAGTTCAACGCGGGAAATGACGGGAAATATTTCGATTACAAGACCCTCACCGTGACTCAGACCGGGCCTAAGGGAGCCCCGTCCGGAGACGACGGCACGCAGGGTACCGTTGACGACCCGTATTCCGTCGGCAAGGCCATCTATATCCTGAACAACGGCACCTACACTTCCGACAAGGTTTATGTGAAGGGTATCATATCCAGGATCGATGAGGTGGACACCGGTTTCGGTAATGCGACGTATTTCATCTCGGATGACGGCGGAAATACCATCCAGCTCGAGGTCTACCGCGGAAACTATCTCGGCGGTGCCAAGTTTACTTCCGCAGACCAGATCAAGGTCGGGGACGAAGTGATCGTTTATGGAGTGCTTACCATTTACAAGGGCACCCTTGAGTTTACCCAGGGCAGCGAGATTTATTCCCTGAACGGGGAAGGCGGCGAGACTCCCGGTGATTACGCATACTCCATCGACTTCACCCAGAGCCAGAAAGGTTGGACCATCAAGGACATCAACAAGCCTGACGGAGTTGAATTTATCTGGGCTCCGGACACCAAATACGGCTACAAGGCTACCGGTTTTGTCAACCAGGTCCGTTATAAGACCGAGAGCTACATTGTTTCTCCTGCCCTCGTCATCGAAGAAGGGGAGCCCGGCATCGCCTACAGCGCCGCCGCCAACTTCTTCAATGGCAAGGTAGACCAGCTCTGCGGAGTCCTCGTGAGGGAGGTTACCCCTGACGGGGCCGGAGAATGGGTCCGTCTCGAAGGTGCGGGTTTCACTGAGAACGGTTGGAACTTCAGTGACCAGACGGCCAGCCTGGCGGGCTATGCCGGCAAGACCATCCAGGTTGCCATCCGCTATACTTCCGACGGCACCGACACCGGTACCGGAACCCTTGAGGTGAAGAATTTCAAGGCCAACGCAACCGTTGACGAGAGCCTGACTCCGGACGATCCCGAACCGGAGCCTGCCACATACTCCTACAACATCGACTTTACTTCCAGTCAGGAAGGATGGCGTGTCCGCAATGTCGGCCAGACATCTCCCGACCTGGAGATATGGAAGGTCAATACCCAGTATGGCTATGTGGCCCAGGCCTATATTGATGGCGAACGCTATATGACCGACAGTTACCTGATTTCCCCTGCCCTCGTCATCGAGGAAGGGGAGCCGGGCATCGCCTACAGCGCCGCCGCCAACTACTTCAACGGCAAGGTCAACCAGCTCTGCGGTGTCCTCGTGAGGGAGATCACCGCCAACGGCGCTGGAGAATGGACCGCCCTTTCCGGTGCGGAATTCACCGAGAACAAGTGGACCTTCACCGACCAGACGGCCAGCCTGGCGGGCTATGCCGGCAAGGTCATCCAGGTTGCCATCCGCTATACTTCCGACGGCACTGACACCGGTACCGGAACCCTTGAGGTGAAGACCTTCAGCGCTAACGCGACCGTGGACGAGAGCCTGACCCCGGACGATCCCGAACCGGGACCGGAGCCGGAACCGGAACCGGAACCTGCCACCTACACATATGATATCGACTTCACTTCCAGCCAGGATGGATGGTCCGTCCATAACGTCGGCCAGACTTCTCCCGACCTGGAGATATGGAAGGCCAATACCCAGTATGGTTATGTTGCCAAGGCCTATATCGAAGGAACCCGCTATGTGACCGACAGCTACCTTGTATCTCCGATGCTCAAGGTTGAAGGGAACGACCCCGGCATCGCCTACAGCGCCGCCGCCAACTACTTCAACGGCAAGGTGAACCAGCTCTGCGGTGTGTATATAAGGGAGATGGAGCCCGTGCAGACCTCCAACCAGAATCTGGAGACCATTACCATTTATGTCGGTGGAGATTGGGTCAAGCTTTCCGATGCGACATTCACTGAGGACGGCTGGACCTTCAGCGACCATACGGCCAGTATTGCCGACTATGCCGGAAAGATAGTCCAGATCGGAATCCGCTACACTTCCGATGGTACGAATACCGGTACCGGTACCCTTGAGATCAAAGGATTCAAGGCGATGGCCAGCGTATTCGACGGTGGCGGCGACGATCCTTCCGGCGGCGACGATCCTTCCGATGAATTCGCTCCCGGAACCTACACGTTCGACTGCAGCGCCGGCACTACCTCCGGCGACACCCGTGCCGGCGAGCAGACCGTCACGTATAAGGGAATTACCCTGAATGTGTCGAACGGCATCCTCGGTACCGATGACGGCCAGTACAGGATATACAAGAACCAGACTCTTACGATATCCGTTCCCGAAGGACACCATATCACCGCGGTTAAGTTCGAATGCACTGCGGAGGGGACCAGCAAGTACGGTCCCGGATGCTTCAGCGAGATGGACGGATATTCCTATCAGGGAGCGTACGGATCTTGGGAAGGCTATATTTCCTCGTTGACGTTCACTGCCGAACACAACCAGGTCCGTGCCACGAAGATTGAAGTTACTGTTGAATAAAGATGTCAGTTTTGAAAAGGTTTTTAAATATTTTGGCCGGATGCGGCGCAGCAGTTGCGCTCGCTTTCGGAGCGGCATCCTGCAACGGTTCCGACGAGGATCCGATAGCCGATCCCGAAGTAGTCATACTTACGCCGTCCGTCAGCAGTGACAGGAGCAGCCAGTTCATCACCGTGTCCGCCGAAGGGGAGTGGAGCCTGAGTCTCAGTTTCCTTTCCGGAAACGATGCCTGGGCAAGCGTTTCCCCTGCGACAGGGACCGGCAGGAAGAAGGTGGTTCTCGCCTATGACGAGAATACTTCGGAGGATTCCCGCGGACTTCTTGTCAATCTCGTTTCCGGACGGAAGACCGCGTCTTGCAGGCTGGTCCAGGCCGGAGCCTCCTCCACCCCTTCCGGAGGCGACGATGACGATTCCGGTGGGAAGATTTCCGACGCCGGGTGGCTTGAACTTCCTGGCATGACTTCCACCGAGGGCTACGATTTCTTCCACCACAGCATGACAGTGGGTGGCAAGACGGAGAGAAACTACTCCTTCTATTACAGCTATAAGGACCTCGTGTCCGTGTGGGTGGCATATCCTCTCGTAAAGACCCATATCGGTTCCGTTGGCCGTACGGATGCATGGGGCTTCGATCCTCTGCTGCCGGCTGACAAGCAAGCCAATATCACCAGGGCTTATTGGGAGAGCGGCGCATACGCCAGGGGACACCAGCTGCCTTCTGCTGACAGGACCGCGGACAGGAACATGAACGCCACTACCTTCTACAGCACCAACATGACGCCTCAGGACCACACCCTTAACGAGGGCAAGTGGGCTGACATGGAAAACAAGATCCGTTCCTGGGCGAATTCCTCCGACACCCTGTATGTGGTGACAGGATGCGTCGTGGAGGGAAGTACGACCAAGGCCCATGAAAAGATCGTGGATGCTACCGGCACCCAGGTCATGGGTAAGGAGGTAACCGTGCCCGTAGGCTACTACAAGGTCTTCTTGCGCTATGCGGGAGCCAGCTCGGTAGGATTCGGCGGATATATGGCCGGTGCGGTCTACTTCGACCACAATGCCTCGGCAACGGCCCAGGTGATGTCGGTAGATGCCCTTGAGACCAAGCTCGGCATGGACTTCTTCGCCAACCTGCCCAAGGCGGTAGGCGGATCCGTGGCGGACCAGATCGAGGCGCAGGATCCTAAGACAGTGTCCTGGTGGGGGCTTTGACAAACAGTTAGTTGAGATAAGATGAAAAGACTCGTATATGCAATCCTGATTCTTCTGATGGCTGCTCCGGCGGTGTTCGCCGGAAAGCCCGGGAGAAGCTACGTGATAGGATTCTACAACCTTGAGAACCTGTTCGACACCTATCATGACGAGGGCAAGAACGACTATGAGTACCTTCCGGACGGGGCCAACCAGTGGACGGATGTGAAGTATAACAAGAAACTCCACAACATGGCCTCCGTCATCCGCGCGATGGCGGACGAGAACAAGGCCTTCCATTCGATCCTCGGAGTGAGCGAGATTGAGAACAGGCATGTGCTTGAAGACCTCGTGAGCCAGCCCGAGATCGCCGGAGCCAATTTCCAGATCGTCCATTACGACGGACCGGACAGGCGCGGTGTCGACGTGGCCCTGCTCTACAGGCCGGAGCATTTCCAGGTTATCGAGAGCCAGTCCATTCCTTTCACCCTCGAAGGAACGTCCATAGATTTCGGAATGACCGATGACGAGAAGGATTATTTCCGCACCAGGGACATCCTGATGGTACGCGGTCTTCTCGACGGCGAGATGTTCGCTTTCTTCGTCGCCCACCTTCCTTCCAGGCTCGGCGGCAAGAGCGGCGCCCTGCGTGACCGCGGCGGCGAGATTATCTACCGTAGGTCTATGGAACTGATGCAGGAATTCCCCGGCATCAAGATCGTGGCCATGGGCGACATGAACGACAATCCTACCGATCCCAGCATGACGAAATACGTCAATGCCAAGGAGAAGATAGGGGAGGTGGGGCCTGAGAATTTCTTCTCTCCCTTCCTGTCCATGTATAAGGCCGGCTTTGGCTCCCTCGCTTACAGGGGTGTGTGGAGCATCTTCGACATCATCATCGTGAACTCCAACCTCTGCAATGCTCCCAAGGGCACCCTTGAGATCAAACCTATCGTGAATAAGAAATACTACGCCCGCATCTTCCGACAGCCGTTCATGACAAACCAGGAAGGACAGTACAAGGATACTCCCAAGAGGACCCTTGCCGATACCGGCGTGGAGGGGTACAGCGACCACTACCCTACATATATAGTTGTAAGTAACAAGAAATAAGATATGCTCAGGAAAATCCTATTGGCCTTTGCGGCGACTTTACTCTCAGCCGGGCTCTTTGCGCAGACTCCTACCGGAGGTGTCAAGGGCACGGTGGTGAGCCGTTCCGACAGGGCTCCCATCCAGCAGGCGACCATAGCTATTTACCGGGGGGCCACTGAAGTGGCCGCCACTGAATCCGACGATTCCGGCGCATTCCTGGTAGAGGGCCTTGCGGATGGAATCTATGACATGGTTGTGATTGCCACGGACTACCTTGATACCAGGGTGAACGTGACCGTTAATGACGGCTATGTCAAGAACATGTTCAACGTGTCCATGACTCCCATGAACAAGGTCGCGGAGGTTGACGATGCCAGTTTCTCCGAATTCGACATGGATGATTCGGGATATAACGACGCTCCGACCATCCTTTTCGGCCAGAATGACGTGTTCAACAACATGGCCGGATACAATTTCAGTTCTTTCCGTTTCAGGGTCCGCGGCTATTCCAGCGAGTCCCAGGACGTGTACCTGGCCGGCATCAGGATGAACGACGCCATTACCGGGTATACCCCTTATTCCCTGTGGAGCGGCCTCAACGAGGCTACCCGCAGCAAGGACTCCGCCATGGGCAATGAGATTTCCGACTACGGGATGGGAGGGTATAACGGACTGACCAACCTTGCCGCAGACGCCCGGTCGTTCAGGACCGGCATGAGGGCCAGCATACTCACCAACAGCGCCCTCTACAGGCTCCGCCTGATGCTGTCCTACGGAAGCGGCGTCCTTGACAACGGCTGGTCCTATGCGTTCAACGTCTCTGCCCGTCTCGGAGGAAATGACTGGATAAAGGGGGTTTATTACCGTTCTTTCGGCTATTTCGGAAGTGTGAGCAAGCAGATTGACCGCGTCAACCGCCTCACCCTCACCGTCATGGCCTCTCCCGGAAGCCGCGGGGCGCAGAACGCTTCCACCCAGGAGGTCTATGACCTGATGGGTGATAACATGTACAACTCCAACTGGGGCTGGCAGAACGGCAAGGTGCGCAATTCCCGCGTACGCAACACCCATGAGCCCATAGTATTCCTGAAGTACGACCATACTCCCAACGAGAACCTGAGCGCTTCCGCAACCTTGCTTTACCGGTTCGGAAAGAACGGTTACACTTCCCTTGACTGGTATGACGCCTACGATCCCAGGCCTGACTATTACAGGAACCTTCCCAGCTATTTCTGGATGGAGAACGGGGACTACAATCGTGTGAACACGACCGGATACGCCTGGGCGAGGGAAGCCTGGCAGAACAAGAAGGCTGAAGTGGCCCATGTCAACTGGGACCGTTTCTACGAAGTGAACCGCAACAACCTGGTGGACGGGGCCAACAGGTCCAAGTATGTCATCCAGGAAAGGCGTACCGACCAGCAGGACCTCAACTTCGGAGGCAACTTCAAGTGGAGGCTCGAGAGATATTTCACCCTCAGCGGAGGTGTAGGGATGAGGTGGAACCGCACCGAGTACTACAATGTCCTGAGCGACCTCCTGGGAGGAGACTACTATGTGAACATCGACCAGTTTGCCGAGAGGGAATATGCTTCAATGCCTTATATGCTCCAGAACGACCTTGAGTATTACATGAGGCACGGTTATGCCAGAAAACTGACCGTCGGTGACAAATACGGCCATGACTATTATGCCAACGTCCACGACTATTCTTCATGGCTTGCGGGCAAATTCACGGTCGGAGGACTGGAAGCTACCATCGCCGGCCGCGTAGGCCACAGACATTTCTGGAGGGAAGGCCTCATGAGAAAGGGCCTTTTCCCCGGGGTGAACGAGGACGGCAGCCCCATCGTATGGGATGGGAATATCATCACCACCTATGACGATAACGGCGATCCCATCACCTCCTACGGCAAATCCAAGACCCTCTCGTTCCTGACCGCGGGGGCAAAGGCCAATCTCAAATACGTCCTTGGCGGAGGCAACGCCTTCATTGCCAATGTCGGTTATTACAGCGACGCCCCTACGTTCAACCAGAGTTTCATCTCTCCCAGGACCAGGAATTCCGTCACTCCCAACCTCGAGAACGTCAAGACCTTCTCTTCCGACGTGAACTATGTCCTGAACAACAACGGCTGGAACCTCAGGCTTACGGGATTCTATACCACCATCAAGGACCAGAGCGACGTGATGAGCGCATATGACGATTCCCAGAACTCTTTCACCAATTTCGCCATGAGCGGAATAGACCAGAGGCACATGGGTATCGAGATGGGCTTCAAGATTCCCACTCCGGTTCCGGACCTCTCCCTCCAGGGCGTCCTTTCATGGGGCGAGTATATCTATACTTCCAATCCCAGGATGACCCAGACCATCGACAACAGCGCCGCTGTCGTGCAGAACAACGTCCTCGTTCCTTACTGGAAGAGCCATCCGGTGTACCAGCATAATCCGGCAGGCGTCTATGCGGTCAATTCCGACGGATCGTATATCCTGGACCATTTCAAGAAGCACTATGTTCCCAGCACGCCCCAGCTTGCGGCCAGCATCGGCCTCAGCTGGAACAGGAACTACTGGTTCATCGATGCCGACCTCGACTACCTTGCCCATTCATACCTTGACATGAACCCCCTGTACCGTACCGACATGGCCACTGCCGGTCCTGACGGTATCGTGACCCCTGAGGAGGTCTCGTATATGGCATCCCAGGAGGAATTCGATCCCCAGTGGCTGTTCAACGTCAGCGTAGGCAAGAGCTGGTACATCCATCGCAAGTATCAGATAGGTTTTTCCCTCCAGGGTCGCAACCTATTGAACAACAAATGGGTGAAGACCGGAGGATATGAGCAGACCCGTATTATCGACGACACAAAGCTCAGGGAGAAGTACTACCGATTCGATTCCAAGTACTTCTATATGCCGGGAGCCAACTACATGATGAACGTTTACTTCAGATTCTAAGTCCATGAAAAAGATATACAGCATTATTCTGGCCGCATCGGCAGCCCTTGCAGCTTTTTCCTGCTCCGATGAGTGGGATCCCGTGCTGACCTTGAAATATGAAGACCCCGGTCCTGCCGCTACCGTGACGCTCACTCCCAATACTACGATCCAGGAGCTCAAGGCCCTGTATAAGTCGGAGGGGCAGCCGGTCCATATCGAAAAGGACTATATCATCGGAGGTCAGGTGATTTCCGAGGACCGTGCGGGCAATATCTACCGCAGCCTCTATATCCAGGACGAATCCGGAGCGATCGAACTCAAATTGGGAAAGACTTCTCTCTACAACGACTACAAGCCCGGCCAGTGGGTGTATGTGAAGTGCATGGGACTCGAGCTCGGGAACTATAACGGTATGCTCCAGCTTGGCCTGGAAGATGCTTCCGGGTCGTATGAGACCGCCTACATGCTCGCCGACTACCTTATTTCTTCACACGTGTTCCGCGGGGAAAAGGCCGATCCTCTCGCGCCTGAGGAACTCACCGAGGATCAGGTGGCACAGTGCATTTCGGACGGTTTCCAGTCCCCCCTTCTCGGGCGTTACGTCACCCTCAGGGGACTGAAGTACGGTTGCAAGACGGACAAGTACTCTACCGCAACCACCAGGATTTTCGCCCTCATATACATAGATCCCTCCAAGGATACCAAGCTTCTCTCCAACAGGATATTCCTCTCCGACGAAACTTATGGGGTCACCACCTGGGCGATGTCCAAACTGGGCTTCCTCGGTTATCTCAACGCAGGCAACTTCGATTCGGCCAAGTCCGCAGACGATGCCCGCAGGGTCAGCGATCCGGACCTCAAGGCCGAACTCAACAAGAACGCCGGTGCGGTTACCCTGAGCCAGTATTTCCTGATGGGAGATACCGAAATCCAGATCCGCACCAGCGGCTACTGCCGTTTCGCCGACACCCAGATCGACCCTGCCGTCCTCAGCGGCGAGAAGACCGTGGACATTACCGGCATCCTGACCAACTATCAGGGAGCCGCGCAGTTTACATTGCTTGATGTCTCCGGCGTAGTGGTTAACTGATGAGAAATGTTTCGCAGAGTATTGGTATACGGTTTGGCAATCATGGCATTGACCGCTTGTTCTCTTAAGAACCCGTTCGATAAAGATTGGAAAACCCCGTATGGAACTGCCCCATTCAGCAGTTTCTCCGAGGCTGATTATCTTCCCGCCATCCGGGAGGGGATTGCCCGTAGGAAGGCTGAGGTCCAGGCTATCATCGATAATCCCGCCGAGCCGGACTTCGACAACACCATAGTTCCCTATGAGCTGTCTGGTGAACTTCTGGCCCGTGTGAGCGGGGTCTTCTTCAACCTCGTCGAATCCGACGCTTCTGACGCGATGCGCCAGATGGAGGAGGAAATAAGTCCCGAGCTGACTGCAGCAGATGACGAGATTTTCATGAATCCTGCGTTCTTCGCCCGCGTCAAGAAAGTCTATGACGGAAGGGATGTCCTGGACCGTGAACAGCAGATGGTGGTCAAGAAACTGTATGAGGCCTTTATCCGCAACGGTATCGGTCTCGATGCCGCCGGTCAGGAGAGATTCAAGGAGATAAACCGCAGGCTGGCATCACTTTCCATCGCCTTCGGAAACAATCTGCTCGCCGAGAACAATGCGTTCAAGGAGAAGTTCGGGGTGACCGTATCTGATTATCCCGATTTCATGTCCGAATGTGAGGACAGGAACCTCAGGGAATCCATGTTCAGGGCCTATTCTTCCAGGGGGAATAACGGAGATGCCCATGACAATAATGCCATCTGCCTGGAAATCATGAAACTCCGTACCGAGCAGGCAGCCCTCTTGGGTTTCAGGAACTCGGCTTCTTTCCTGCTCGAGGACAAGATGGCCCATGACCCTGGGACCGTAGATGAGTTCCTTCAGCGGATAATGGACGCCTCAATGGCGAAGGCTAAGGAAGAAGTGGCAGATATGCAGGCACTTATGGATAGGGATATCAGCGTTCCCTCCGGATCGAAAATAGAGCCGTGGGACTGGTTCTATTATTCTTCCAAGGTCCGCAAGATGAAATATGACCTGGATGAGAATCTCACCAAGCCGTATTTCTCGGTTGACAGTGTCTACAAGGGGGTTTTCTATGCCGCGAAAACCGTGTATGGAGTGGATGTTACCCCGGCTCCCGAGGTCGAGGTTTACAATCCCGACGTGCAGGCTTTCAAGGTTACCGATGCGGACGGATCCCTCCTCGGCATATTCTATCGCGATCCTTTCTCACGTTCCACCAAAAGGGGAGGGGCCTGGATGAACAATTTCCGTGACCAGTATGTGGATGCTTCCGGCAAGGACGTGCGGCCTGTGATAGTGAACGTATGCAATTTCCCCGAACCTTCCGGGGAGTCGCCTTCCCTGCTCACGATCGACAATGTCCAGACTGCCTTCCATGAATTCGGCCATGCCCTTCACGGGTTCCTCACCAGATGCCGTTACCGCGACGTAAGCGGCACCGCCGTCGCAAGGGATTTTGTGGAAACGTTCAGCCAGTTCAATGAGAACTGGGCCTTCCAGGACGGGATACTCGACCATTATGCCCATGATTACAGGACAGGGGAGACGATTCCCGCATCGCTGGTTGAGAAGATAGGCAATTCACTGAAATTCAACCAGGGATTCATGACAGGCGAGCTCTGTGCAGCCTCGATCCTGGACATGAAATGGCATGAGCTGACTGCCGAGGACCTTGAGTCGATGACTTCTGCCGATGACGTACGCGCATTCGAGGAGATGGTTTGCAAGGACATGGGCCTGATCGGGGAGATTATCCCGAGGTACAGGACGACCTATTTCAACCATATCTTCAACAGCGGCTACAGCGCCGGTTACTACAGCTATCTCTGGTCCGAGGTCCTGGATAAGGACGCTTTCGAGTATTTCGTGCAGAATGGAGTCTATAATCCCGAGATTGCGCTTAAGTTCCGCAG
>ODAI013023708.1_pt1 | contig 11523 bp, 13 predicted proteins | sample 1539321 | NCBI WGS metagenome assembly ODAI01 (sample SAMN02144231, study PRJEB22623) | gut metagenome | biome: sheep rumen | host: Ovis aries | place: New Zealand
TCCATGCTGGAATAAAAATCAATGTCACGCTGAATAGCAGCCTTTTTGTTGCGGGCTTCTTCGTCCGTGATGTAGCCCGAATTAAGTTCAGAATCAACGGCGAAGAATTTCTGGTTCATCGCGTCCAAGCTGAATCGTGCAGCGACCTCAGAAACTCGAGTGGCACCTTTTGTGATTACGATGACCTGAATAATGATGAGGATGATAAAGATTACCATTCCGATTACAAGGCCTGTGCTTGAAGGATTCATCGGATTATCACCTGTTACTATAGAAGAAAAAGCCTTGAGCATGTTGCCAGGGAAATTTCTGTAACCTGTTTCGCTCGCTTTTGTTAAAATTAAACGGGTGGAACAAACATTGAGCGCAAGACCGTAAAGGGTTGCGAACAGAAGAACACGCGGAAAAGATGTAAAATCAGAAGATTTTGGCGTATAAAGTACAACGAGAAGAACAATAACAGAAATAGAAATGTTTACAATCATGAAGAAGTCCAAAAGGACTCCAGGAACAGGAATCAAAAGCATGAGCACGACGGCAATTGCGGCCGCAGCTACAGCATGATTTTCAATGTTCCCCAAAACATTTTTAAAATTAAAACGGTTAGCCATTCAAATCCCCACCCGAAACAGCTACTTTTTATTATTGAATTTTTCAAGATGACTATAAATAGTTGCAATCGCGCTAAAATAGTCACTTGGAATTATATCACCAATTTCCGTTTCTGCATAGAGAGAACGAGCCAAAGGTCGATTTTCTACGATTGGAACATCATGCTCTTTAGCAATAGTACGGATCCTAAGCGCCAGATTATCGCTTCCTTTAGCCATAACCTGCGGCGCGTCCGAAACAGCGGCGTCATACATGAGCGCAACCGCAAAATGGGTCGGGTTCGTGATGACGACATCTGATTTTGCGACCTGCTGAGGCATATTCCGCTGCAAAAGCTCCCTTTGGGCAGCCTGCAGATGAGCCTTGACCTCAGGATCACCTTCCATTTCCTTATATTCCTGCTTTACTTCCTGTTTTGTCATCTTCATGCTTTCAATGAACTGCTTTTTCTGCACGAGATAATCAGGAATCGCAATCGCAAGGAACACTATGGCACATGTCGCAAGAATCTGAGCCGCAGTCCAGGCAATTTTCCCGATTGCGGCATTCAGCTTTGCGGCGTTAATGAATTCAAGAATCACCGGAAGATTCATTCTGATTATAAGATAAGATGAGAGGCCGACAACCCCGACCTTCACGAATGATTTCGCGACATTAAATCCACCCTCAAACGAAAAAAGGGTCTTTTTAAGATATTGCCCGATTTTCGGAGTTATTTTTGAAAACTGCGGCTCAATAGGCTTAAGGGAGAAAATGAAGCCCCTGTTCTGGATAAGATTCGCAAGGACAGCCGCCACCGCACCGCAAATTGCCATTGGGAGCACTGTCTTTGCAAGGGAAATCAAGAACTGGAAGAAGAATCTCTTCTGAAACATTTCTGTCTCAGTTATGTGAGTAAAATAGAAAACAATCGTTTCCTCGCATAGATTCCAGAAATATGGAGCCGCGATAATAAGGACAATCACCGTAACCAGCATTACGAGCGCGCTGTTAAGTTCCTGGCTTTTTGCGACCCGGCCTTCTTCACGAGCCTTACGAAGTTTGTACTCTGAAGGCTCCTCAGTTCTTCCTTCTTCCTCAGCCGCAAACCACTGCAAATCGATTTCTTCAAAACTCATGAGCCGCCCCCTACTATCGACAGAAGTTTCGACAGTGAAGAAAATCCACGGATGAACGAATGGGTAAAAAATTCACAGATTTGCGGGAAAACCATCGTGATGACAAAAAATGATGTCAGAATCATAATCGGGAAACCTTCGCTCATAAGATTCATCTGAGGAGCAGCCTTTGAAAGAATGCCCATCGTTACAGAAATCAATAGAAGGGTTCCCATAATCGGAAGGGAAATCACGAAAGCATCAGCAAAAAGTTTCGTAAGCCCGCCGAGAAGGAATTCAATCATATCGGTGCGGTGCATGACAATGGAAAGCGCGTTAAGGGAGTCAAAACTGGAAAGAAGAGCCTTGGAAAACAGGTACAAAGCCCAGTCAGACTGCAGGAAAATCAGCATCGCCACAAGATTGAAGAATTGTCCCATAAGAGGATTCTCAACCTGAGAAAGCGCGTCATAAACTTCCGAGGCAGAAAAGCCCATCTGGAATGCGAAGAACTGACCGGCAGAACTGAACGCCGCAAAAATCAATGTGACATAAAATCCAGTAAGGATTCCGATAATTCCTTCTCCTACCAGAAGCATTATGTATTCAATTGAAAAATTTCCGTCAGAACCAATATACGGAGTATACGCTGAAAAATTGACATGCGGGAAAATAAGATATGCCAGATAACCGGTGAACGCAATCTTCGCGATTCTTGAGACATTCCTGATTGAAAAAAGCGGAAGGGTCATAATCATGCCAAAGCATCGCACCGCAATCAAGAGAAAAACAGAACTGTTGGCAAGAATCCGATCCAGCATCACTCAGTTCCGAACATTACCTTGCAAGATTTTTAATCTGCGAGAACAGGTTGACGGTGTAATTTCCCATCATACCGAACATCCATCCGCCCAAAAGCGCGAGAACCACAAGAATCACGAGCATTTTTGGAAGGAAAGTAAGCGTCTGCTCCTGAATAGAAGTAGTCGCCTGAAAGATAGCCACGATAAGGCCGATTACAAGGGCCGCTCCAAGAACCGGGGCGCACAAAATAAAGACCTGAAAGACAGCCCCACGCATAAGATTTACAATCATTCCAACTGACACTTCAAAACTCCTTTTATAAATACTAATTACACATTGCTAATTGCTTATTTTATAACGCTCTGGAAAAGCTGTTGAGTCAAAAGCCCCCATCCGTCAACCATCACGAAAAGCATGAGTTTGAACGGCATCGAAATCTGGACAGGCGGAAGCATCATCATACCCATGCTCATGAGGATAGAAGCGACCACCATATCGATTACGATGAACGGAATATAAAGGAAAACGCCGATTTTAAATGCGACGGTAAGCTCATGCAGGATATAAGCCGGAATAATCACATAAGTCGGGATGTCCTCAGGGCCGTTCGGTGCCGGGAGATCGGCCATCCCCAAAAATGAAGATATGTATCGGGAACCAAGCGAGCCGTCACTCTGCACGGTGATAGTCTGATTGAGCATAAAAGTGCGAAGCGGAGCCTCTGCCTCACGATATGCCTGCTCAATGGTAAGCTCACCATTGGAAAGAGGCTTGAGGGCGTTGTTATAGACATTCTGAAGCGTAGGAAACATGATGAAAATCGTCATAAAAAGCGCGATTCCGTTTAAAACTGATGTCGGAGGAACCTGCTGCAAGGAAAGAGCGCGCTTGATGAAGTCAAGGACTATGGAAAAGCGCAAGAAACAGGTTGTAAGAATCAAAAGACTCGGAGCAATCGTAAGGACTGTAAGCAAAAGCAAAAGCTGAACAGAGAATGCGACCTGCTCGCCGCCCTGAGGCCTTGTAATGTTCACATCGATATTCGGGAAATCAATTCCGCGAACCTGCCCTCCCATTTCTGTGCGGCCCTGAGTTGAGCCTTGCGGGAAGTTACGGTTCTGGCTGGACTGAGAAGCAACCGGGAAAAGACAGAAAATTGAAATAAAGGCTGCGATGACAATCCTTGGAAGCCATGTGTGAAAAGATGCAGAAATCATTTTTTTCATTTTATTCATCCCCATTCAATCGATTTCTCTGCCGCTCTAAATTTTCTGCGGCATTTCTGGCTGTCGAACCGTAAATATTCTGATTTTTTGCAGAACCGCCCGGCATAAAAATCGAAAGTATATCATCAAAAGAACGAGGCCGCTTGATATTGTCATTTTTATCAGCATAAAGATTCATGGAATTGACAAGCTCTTCATCCTCAATCTGACCGATTAAATTGACGGCATTATCAGAGACACCGAGAATATATGCGTGATTCATAATAGTGACGACATCTACGGAACGATTTGTGCTCAAAGGAAGATGTGACACATGACGCAAAAAAGGATCGTCAGACGAAGAGATTTTTGCCCCGCGTTTTAAAACCCTTACTGCAAGATAGACCAGGCCGAGCACGACAGCCAGCGAAAGCACCATCTTCATAAAGAGAACGAATGTTGACTGAGTTCCCTGATTCTGAGTGTATTCTTGGGAATTCCAGTTCCAGTTTTGAGGAAGATTATCCTGAGTTGAATCTGAAGTGCCTGATTGTGCCGGATTTACCAGCTCAGCTTGATTTTCAGAAGATGCAGCAGCCGACTCCTGTGCCGACACAGAAAATTGAAGGAACGAAAGTACGCAAACAAGGCAGACAGCTTTGCGCGTAACGCTTCCGAGAGAAAACTTTGTCATAATCCCACCCACTTTTTGACAAATCGATTATTATTTTTAATATTATATCAAATAAAAAGGCATCTGTCGAATATTTTTCAACAGATGCCGCTATTTTTTTTAGTATTTTGCTGATTTTTACATCAACTATCTCAAGTCGCTGACTCGTTCCATAGGAGAAAGGATTTCAGTTACACGGACACCGAAGTTTTCATCGATGACTACAACCTCACCCTTCGCGATTGGCTTGTGATTTACAAGGATGTCTACAGGCTCACCGGCAAGCTTATCAAGCTCGATGATTGTACCTTCACCCATACCCAAAATGTCCTTAATCTGCTTTTTGGTGCGGCCAAGTTCTACGGTCATTTCCATGTTTACATCCATGATAAGACCGATGTTTCCCTGTTCCTGAGTTGTAGGCCCGCCAGAAAGGTTCGGATACTGAACGGACTGTACATTAGGAATGCTCATTCCCATTGGCATACCGCCCATCTGCATTCCACCACCCATAGGCATCTGCATTCCGCCCATTGGCATACCTCCCATCATAGGCTGTTGCTGGAATCCACCCATCTGCATTCCGCCCATGCCACCCATCTGAGGCTGTCCTCCGGCAAGATTTGCCATTGAAGCCATATCAGCTGCGTTGAGAGCACCACCTGTAGCTGGAGCCGGATCCGGAGTGCCGCCACCAAGAGCTTTTGCGATTCCCTCGGCGACATCACTTGAAACAGCTTCCCACAATGTATATGTTTGACCTTCAAGTGTCAATGGATAGCTGAACAATGCGAAAGTTCCCTGAGGAATACGAACCATTGCTTTAGGCACATGTACTGCCTCCGGAGGATTTGAAGCAAGGCCTGCGATTGAGCTCAAATCAGTGATTTCTGAACCTGTATGAGTTGAAATAAACTCTCCGATTACAGAAAGAGCCATATCGTCAAGCTCTGCGTTATCCTCTTTATTCACAAGGCTTGTAATCTTCTGTGCGAACTCAGGTGCAAGCAAAACAAGATGGTCACCTTTAAGCCCTGCGTTGAAGTCAGCCATTACAGCAACGACCATCTCCGGCAATTTTGCAAGGAGCTGATCCCGGTCCATTGCCTCGACTGAAGGAGCACCGATTTCAAAAGCTCCGCCGGTCATTCCGTTTAAATTTGAAGCAACCTTGTCTTTGAGACCGTCTGCAAATTTTCCGAGGGTTGCAGTATCTACATTAACATTGGAAGATGGACCTGACGAGAGACCTCCAACATCAACGCCGCTCAGCAAAGCGTCAATTTCGCTCTGTGATATTGTTCCATCACTCATAAGATTCATCTCCTTCTACTGACAATTCTTCGAATTCATCAGATTCACTCTGATCTATTTTTCCAATAACCTGAACAGCCATCTTTTTGCCGACGACACCTGGCTGACAGTAAAATTTCTTTTCGTTTCCGACGCTGAGAGTGAGCGGATCGCCTACCCTTACCGTTGAGAGTCGCACAACATCACCCGCACGCAAAGCAAGAACTTCGCGGATCGGAAGATTGATTGTGCCGATTTCTGCCACGACATCCATGTTGACATCAGAAAGTTTTTCTTTGAGGGTGCCAAGATACTGCGTGGTAGAGCTTCTTCGTACAGAACTGAACCAGAACTGTGAAGAAAGTTTTGAAACAATCGGCTCGATGGTGAGATATGGGATACAGAAGTTCATCATACCCTCTTCTTCACCGATTTTAGTTTCCAAAGTTACAAGAACGACCATTTCTGATGGAGGAACGATTGAAGCGAACTGAGGGTTAGTCTCAATCTGACCCAATCGTGGTCGCAAGTCGATTACCTGTGTCCAAGCCTCGCGCATATTCGCAAGGATTCGGACGATAATTCCTTCCATTACAGACTGCTCGATATCAGTAAGATCACGGCTTACTTTTGCGCCCTGACCTGTACCACCGAACAAGCGGTCGATAACGCTGAATGTAATTGCAGGGTCAATCTCAAGGACAGCGTTTCCCTTGAGAGGATCCATGTTGATTACAGCAAGCGTTGTTGGGGTCGGAATAGATCGGACGAACTCTTCGTAAGTAAGCTGATCGACCGAAGCTACATGGACATGAACCAAAGAACGCAGCTGCGCTGAGAGACTTGTTGTTGTAAGTCGCGCAAATGTCTCGTGCATAATCTGCACGGTACGGATTTGTTCCTTTGAGAACTTATCCGGACGCTTAAAGTCGTAAATCTTAATCTTGCGCGTGTCACTGACCGGCTTAAAATCATCTGCCCCGCTGTCCCCAGAGCTGATGGCTTGAAGCAATTGGTCAATTTCATCTTGTGACAGAACTTCGTTCATGCCTATCCTTCCACCTTTTTATAGTTAAATCACTTTATGCTATTGCTGGATAACATCCATCTGCATGAAGCGAACATCCTTAATCTTTGAAGAGCTCAAAATGCTGTCGTTGATAGCGTTGCGAATCTCAATCTTGAGGTTTTCCTCATTCTGAGGCCTGAGTTCCTCGGCTGTTTTCTGAGTAAAGTATCGGCGCAAAAAGTCTTTAAGTTCAACAGTTCGCTGAGTAATTTCAGTAGAAGTTGCCTTGTCTTCCTTTTTGTAGCCAAGAACTACATCGACGCGGACAGAAGCAGGATTTGCCTCCATTGTGCGTGTCTGAATCAATCCAAGAGATGTGTACCAGTCAAGGATTTCCTTTGATGCAGTATATTCTTCTGTCATTGGAATAGCGGCAGTTGTTCCTGTGTTATTGCCGCCGACAATTTTCATTGTGATTACAACAACAGTAACGATAAGAATAATTGCAGCAAGACCGATTGCCACCCATTTCAAAAGCCCGGGAATAAGGAGACCTTTGCCGCCTTTTGCAGGAGCAGCTCCGCCGTCTCCGCCATCGTCCAATCCTAATCCTTCATCTTCATCTGCCATAAAAAACTCCTTATTTTACTATTAAAAATGGCCTTCATCAAGAATGATGATGTCCACACGGCGGTTATACGCCTGACCTTCTTTTGTCTCATTTGAGAACATCGGTCGTGTGTCCGCGTATCCGGCGATTGAGAACTGCTGCTCATTCACGCCGAAATCCGACAGGTAATGAAGGACGCTGGCGGCACGAGCCGAAGAAAGCTCCCAGTTAGAGGGGAAAATTTCGTTTTCAACAGGTGTTGAGTCCGTATGTCCCTCTATTCTAAATCTTCGGTTTTTTAGCTCCGAATCTTGAAAAAATTTCGATAATTTTAAAAGAATCTCTCTAGTTTCATCGATATTGAGGGCCGCACTGCCCTGCTCAAAGAAAACATCGGAAGCCAGAGAGATGACGACACCGCGCTCGTCACTTGAAAGCGTGATTTTTGCCGACTTAACTTCAGGCGCAAAGAGACTGACTGCCTTTTTCTTTGCTACAGAAAGAGATTTTCCTTTTTCTGCGGAAGGGAGAGCCGAGACATTGTTTCCCAAATCTGCAAGTTTTCCGGCCGCCAGAGACTGACCGCCAGAAGTTACAGGAGCTTCGATTGACTCAGTAGTGATTTGCAAAGACTCCTGGATCTGCGCCAGCGCCGCCGTATCGACCTCCGAAGGGTCATACAACATGACGAAGAAGCAGAGCATAAGCGTAATCATGTCACCATAAGTACCTTGCCATGCGGTTGACGGTTTGGCAGGTTCTTTTTTTTCTTTTTTTGCCATATTAAGTCCTGCTTATTAGTCTTTAAGAACATCAGGCTCGATAATCTTGCGGGTTTTTGGATCAAGATATGTAAGGAGCTTAAGAGCCAGGATTCGAGGGTTGTCACCAGCCTGAATTGAAAGTACGCCCTCAATAATCATTTCCATGGTTGACATCTCAGCGGCATTCTGCGAAGAAAGTTTGTTCGCAAAAGGAGCAACAAGCCAGTTAGCAAGCATAGAACCATACAAGGTCGTAATCAAAGCGACAGCCATGTTAGGACCAAGGGAGCTTTTATCTTCCAAGTTGTTCAACATACCGATAAGACCGATAACCGTACCCAACATTCCGAAACCTGGACCGTAACCAGCCCAAGCGTTGATAACGCCAATCCATTCCATGTGACGGCCTTCTGCCGCGCTCATCTCATTTTCCATAATAGTACGGATGACATTGCCGTCAGTACCATCGACTACCATTCGCAAGCCCTCTTTCATGAAGGCGCTGTCCAAATCATCAAGACCTTCTTCCAGAGCAAGGATACCTTCACGACGGGCCTTTTCCGAAAGGGCGACCATATTCTGAATCAGCGTTTTCTCGCCGTAATCGTGGGTTTTAAGCGCACGTCCCATGATTTTGAACAAACCAAGAGCCTGTTTGAGCGGGGCGACGATGAAGAGCGCGGCGTACGAACCACCGACCGTTACGAAGACTGACGGAATATCAATGATACCACCGATTGAACCACCTGATGTGACGACACCAAGACCGATAGCAACCGTACCACCGACAAGACCAATTATTGTAGCTATATCCATATTCTTGCTCCTACAACTTTCTATTAATTTGCTTTTTACATTTCAAGGGCATTGATGCCGATTTGCCTGCGATACGAGACAATCCGGTCAATAACTTCCTGAGGCTTGTCACGCACAACAATTTTTTTCCCTGAGAAGAATGTGACCGTCAGGTCAGGATTCTGTTCCATACTCTCAATCATGTGCGGATTTATCCAGTATGTTGAGCCGTCTAATTTTGTTACAGGAATCATTTCCCCCACCCCGCAAGACAAAACACTTTTCAATATGCTTTTCAATGATACATCAAATGAAAGAATATTGAAAGCACTTTTTTTCTCATTGTAATTATCGGAAAATTATAATTTTTTATTAGATTCTCTTTTCCCGATTGCGTTTTTTTTTCTCATTGGTTAATTTTATATCAAGAATAATTCTGGAGGCTGACATGAGCACAAAAATTCTCATCATCGAAGATGTACCTGAGATGTCGGAACTGGTATCAATGTATCTTGCAAAAGAAGGAATGGATGTCTCAAAGGCTGCGAGCGCAGAAGAGGCGATTGAAATTCTCAAATCAGTCACGCCGGACCTCGTGATTCTTGACCTCAACCTTCCAGGAATGAGCGGTTTTGATTTTCTCAAGAAATTCCGGGGTGAGTACAACAATACTATTCCAGTCATAATCTCATCAGCACGCGACGGAGATGAGGATATAATAGAAGGATTGGGGCTTGGAGCCGATGAATTCGTCACGAAACCATTCTCGCCGAGAGTCCTTGTCGCAAAGGTAAAGGCAAATCTCAGGCGCGGCTCAGAAATTTCCGCGGCCGCCGAAGAATTTTTTGCTTTCGGGGATTACAAGCTTCTTTTAAATTCGTGCGTTCTCAAAAAAGGAACCGAAAAAATCCCTCTCTCAAACAAAGAATACAAAGTCCTTGAATATCTCACAAAACATGTCGGCGAGCAGCTTTGCCCCGAAAAAATCTACAAGGATGTCTGGGGCACGGAATTCGGTGATGTCACGGCAGTCGCAGTCTACATCCAGAGATTGCGCAAAAAAATCGAGGAAAATCCTGCGGAGCCTCGGCACATAAAGACAGTTTTTGGAATGGGGTATCTCTTTGAAAATTAAGACTCAGCTGCGCATTTTCCTTATTGGCGTAATTTTAGTTCCGATTCTGGCGGCGACGGCACTTCCGGCTTACCATTATCTCACGCGGCCTGACAGGCTTCTTCTCGAAGGCTACAAGCAAATAAGGAGCATGGAGAACCTTCCGCTCTCAAAGCGTGATACAAAAGTTTTCGTACAGCTCATAAGGACTCTTCCGCCGAATGTTGAATTCATAATAATCGCGAACCATGGCGACATACTCGGAACAACGATTCAGGAATTCTCCGGCCTCACGCATATAGACATGCCGAAGCTGTTCCAATACATGAACGAGTCGAGCGAAAAATATTTTTATCAGCTCACTTCCCCGCCTCTCGAAGACAAAAGCAACGAAATTCTTTTCATAAGCCGAATAAGCAGGGAAGCAAAGCATAAAAAAGACGGATTCACAAAGATGCTCACGGCATTCCTCATATGCGTAGCATTTTTTGAGCTTTTCTGCATCATACTGATAGTGATGATTTCACAGACAATCTCAAGTTCCATCACAATTCTAAACAAAAACACACAGAGAATCGCCGGCGGAGAACTTGATGTCAAACTAGATTTTTCAAAGAACACGAAGAGAGACAACGAAATCACCAGCCTCACGGAGAATCTTGACAAAATGCGCCTTGCGCTCAAGGACAACGAGGAAAGACGCTCCAGATTCATCATGGGAATCAGCCACGATCTGCGAACTCCTGTGGCCGTAATCAAAGGCTACACCGAGGCCATGAGCGACGGATTCTGCGACAACCCCGACGAGATGAAAAAATCACTTGCCATCATAAGTTCAAAAACCGAGCAGCTCGGAAACATGATTGACACGCTGATAAATTTCGTAAAGCTGAATCAGACTGACTGGGTAAGCCAGCTGAAAAAACAGAAAATCGCACCAATTTTTGAGGAATTCGCAAAAAGCTCCGTTACCACAGGCGGAATTTTCAAGCGGAATGTAACGGCGGATATAAAAATCAGCAACGAAACCGAAGTCGCATTCGACAAGCCTCTTATCCAGCGCACCCTTGAGAACCTTTTCTCAAACGCGCTGCGCTACACGGCCGACAACGACTCAATCGAAATCCGTGCCTATGAGGATTGCTCCGAAAACCTGCACAGGATTTTTTTCAGCATCAGGGACACAGGAATCGGCATAGCAAAGGAAAACCTGGAGAAAATTTTTGACATGTTCTATAGGGCAAGCTCATCACGGCGGGAAGAAGGAATGGGAATCGGGCTTGCAACCGTCATGACAATCGTAAAAGCCCACGGCTGGAAGATTTCCGTCCAGTCAGAGCTAGGAAACGGCTCCGAATTCACGATAGAAATTCCGGTCAGATAAGTGGAAAGTGGAAAGTTGAAAGTGGAAAGTTGAAAGTTGAAAATTGAAAGATGAGGACGAAACACTTTTTCACTTTCCAAGTTTTTTATTTGATCAAATAAGCTGTTCTAGGAATCTATTCAGCAAAAGGATTCCTCGGCGGTTCAAGGAATAGATTTTCTCA
>ODAI014830690.1_pt1 | contig 11522 bp, 11 predicted proteins | sample 1539321 | NCBI WGS metagenome assembly ODAI01 (sample SAMN02144231, study PRJEB22623) | gut metagenome | biome: sheep rumen | host: Ovis aries | place: New Zealand
CCTTTCGCGCAGCTTCCAGCCCATCCGTTTCCAGCGCCGTCTGCACCCTTGTGGCCTCGACACGCAGATCCCGGATTGCCAACGCCTGCCAGCACCAGATCACCTCCAGCGCAAAGGCCAGCGCCGGGGAAAGTCTGTTCAGCAGGTTAAGAACCAGTTTACATAACGCGTATGTTCCGGTACTCATGAGCAGGGCCAGCAATGCCCCGGCGGCTTTCTCTCCCCGGTCTGTTTTTGGGAACAACGTGCGCAGCAGCTTTTCCAAAGCGCTGATTGCTTTTCCCATGAGAACAACGGGGTGTATGGGGGTGAGCCACGCGGGATCACCCAGCATCAGGTCCAGCACAAAGCCGCACAAAGCGGCGTACAGAATTCTCATTTCAAATAGCTTACCTCGCCCGCAACATGCAGATTCTCTCCGTCCCAGTCCAGTTCCCAGCCGCAGCCGCACTTTGTCTGCCAGCGGTAATACTCCTGCGCAGGTTTGCCCCAGCGTTCCAGAACTGCCATCTGTGTGCCGCCATGGGCGACGATCACAAGCTCGTCCTCCCTTCTGTGCAGCAAGGCTTCCATCGAGGCGCAGACGCGGGAAGAGAACCCGCTGCGGTCTTCCCCATTGGGGCAGCGGCTCAGACAGCCGCCGTCCACCCAGGCACGATAGGCGGCGTCCCGCTCCATTTCCCACCAGCCGCGCCCCTCAAAGGCGCCGAAATCCATCTCCCGCAGGTCCGGGATAACGATATGTTCCGCTCCCGGGAAGAGGATCGCCGCCGTCTCCCGCGCCCTCAGCATTGGGGAGACATATACGCGCGGCGGGTTGAAATCCGCCTGTCTCAGGGCTGCGCGGCCTTGATCGGACAGGCCTTCGTCCAGAGCGCCCTGGTAGCGTTTCTCCTCTCCGAGGCGCGTCAGGCCGTGGCGGATGAGCCAGAGCTTCATGGAAGCTCTCCCTTCAAAACCTGTCCCAGGCCGCAGCAGACACGCACCACCGTGTCCGCACGTTCGGCGAGCAGGCAGGCAAGCCGGCCCGCGTCTTCCCGTTTTTCGCGTTCCGCTCTGTCGATGGGGACAAGACCGCCGCCGAGCTCGGTGGCGATAACGATGTCCTTTTCCGCGAGGCGGTCGGCGAGGGCTGGGAGATCAGCCCCGAATGCCAGCTCCTGCACGTCCCAGACAGCGGAAGCGGCAAAGTCCGTATCGCTGAGATGCAGGGCGTTTCGGATATATTCGCGTTTTCCCGCATACAGCGGGCCGGTCACAAAGATCACAGCAAGGCCTCCATATAATGCCGCAGCACCAGCGCTAAAAGCATCCATAGCTCCGCCGTCTGCAAAAACCACCCGGCGAGGTCGCCCGACAGGCCGCCGAAATCCTTCTCGCACATACGGCGGTAATACAAGAACACAAGGAGAGCGGCAAGGACGATCTCCCCCGCGTGCAGCATCAGCAGCATCAGTGAGAGCGCAGCGATCATGATCGTCAGCACGGTCCGCACACGTTTTTTATCCGCCGTCTCGGCGAAGGACTTTGCAAGGCCGCTGCCGGGGCGAAGGGGAAAGACTGTCAATGCAAGGCCGGAGAGCGCCCGCGACAGGCAGAACATGCCGAGCAGAACGGGCAGACGTTGGTCCGGCAGGGCGGTCCAAAGAGCGAAATCTGTGAGGAAGTACATGCAAAGCCGGATTGCCGCAAACGCGCCGAGGTGGGGATCTTTTAGTATTTCCTGCCGTTTTTCAATCCCTTGGTGGGAGGCAAGTGCATCACATGTGTCGCAATATCCGTCCAGGTGGATGCCGCCCGTAATCACAGTCGGCAGCATGCAGAGCCCCGCCCCGCGCAGGAGTTCCGGCAGAGAGAGAAGCAGGCAAAGCTTTCCCCAGCCCCACATACACACAGCGATCACCGCGCCCACCAGCGGAAAGGCGCAGAGACTGTAGCGCATGTTGCGTTCGTTCCACCCAAATTGCGGCATGGGGATCGCCGAAAACATGGAGAAGGCCACAGCAACGGTTTCAAAAATGATCATGGCAGTTTCCCCTTCAGCACATTCGGCAGGCCGCACACGACTTCCACAACAAGATCGGCGCAGGCGGCAAGATCGCGATTTACGTCAGCAAGTGTGCGCATATAGCGGAGGCTTTCTTCGTCATAATCCGCGCCGCCGCAAAAGATTTCGTTGGTGACGATCGTGAGGTTTTCGCAGGATCGAATCAGATGGTCAAGCCCGCAGCGCACGGAGTCCATACCGCCGCCGTCCGGTTCATACAGCTCGTTTGCCAACAGATTGGACAGATCCTCCAGCAGGACGTTTGCCCCTGCCGGGATCTCTGCACCCTTAAGATCAAGGCCGCGTTCGAGTGTTTCAAAGCCCAGATGCGCACGCTGGGCGCGGTGCCGCATCACGCGTGCCCGGGATTCTCCGTCGCGGGGGAGCATGGTGGCAAGATAGATTATCCGACCCGGCAGCATACAGGCATGGTTTTCCGCAAAAGCGCTCTTGCCGCTGCCTGCGCCGCCGATGACGATAGTTAACATAACATTATCGCTCCTGTGGTGTATAGGCCTCGATGCCGAGGCGGTCAAAGCTCTGCCCGCTGTGATAAAGCGAGAGAGCCATATCCAGAAGCGGCAGCAGCATAACGGCTCCGCCGCCCTCGCCGAGGCGCATTTCGGCACGGAGAGGGGCGGCAAGGTCAAAGACATCCAGCACCGCCGCGCCGCGCCATTCCCCCGAGTGATGGCTCGGAAAGAAGGCTTTTTCCGCAGTCGGGCACAGAAGCATGGCGCAAAGCGCGGCTGCGGCGCTGATGAACCCGTCAATCACGGCGGGGGTATTGCAGGCCGCCGCGCCCAGATAGGCCCCGCACATGGCGGCAAGGTCGAGTCCGCCGACCTTTGTCAGCACATCCACGGGATCGGCCGGATCAGGCTTATTGAAATCCAGGGCCCGCCGGATGATCTCGCGCTTGCGCACAAGCCCCGCCGTGGAAAGACCCGCGCCGCGCCCGACGACTTCCGCGGGATCAAGGCCCAGTAGCGCGCAAATCACCGCCGAGGAAGTAGTCGTGTTTCCGATGCCCATCTCCCCGATAAGCAGGATGTCTGCGCCGTCGGCAGTGTTTTCCTGCGCAAGCTTCGCGCCGCTGAGCATGGCGGCGAGGCACTCGTCCCGCGTCATGGCGGGACCGAGACTCAGGTCATCGGTGCCGTTTCGGACGCGGCGGTTCAAAATGCCCTTGTGTCCCGGGAAATCCAGCATGCCCACATCTACCGGGATCACCCGACAGTTTGCGTACCTTGCCATGGGGCTTACGCTGCTGCGGTTTTCCGCGAGAGCGACGGCGACCCTTGCGGTCACATTGCTATCGCACTGGGTAACTCCCTGACGCACCACGCCGTTATCCGCGCAGAAGACCAGCAGTCGGCGGTCGTCAATGCGCACGTCGGCGTCCCCCTTCAAGGCAGCGAGCTTTGCAGCCATATCTTCAAAGATGCCGAGACTTCCCAGGGGCTTGGCCAGACTGTCCCACTGCTGCTGCGCCGCCGCGCGTGCTGCTTCATCCGGGGGTGTGATCTGTTCGATTACGTCATAGATGCTCTCCATTGTTCACATACCTTTACAAAACGTTCCGCCAGCGGGATTGCACCGCCGAAGTGCAGGTGCGGGAAAGCGGCATAGAGGCTCGGGGATGTAAACCCGCAGAGCCAGCTTCGCCCGTCGGCCTTCTCTGATCGCAGATCCGCGCCGTTTTCCGTGCAGTCCCAGTAGTGAAACTCGTGGGTCGGAATGTGCTCCCCTTTTCTGAAGAGCAAGCTGTCCGATGGGGCACACAGGGTCTGGTAGCCGAAGCGCTGCAGGCGTCCGGTTTTGAAGCCCCGCCCCGGCAGCACGCCGCACATGGGATGGGCACGCCCTTCCGCGTCCTCAAGACTCTGCCCGAGGAAGAGAAAACCGCCGCATTCGGCAACCGTGGGAAGGCCGCTTTTGACTGCCGCCGCAATGCTTTGCCGCATAGAGCTGTTTTCCGACAGTCTTTGCGCATGGAGCTCGGGATAACCGCCGGGGAGATAGAGTCCGTCCGCCGTCGGAAGTTCCGAATCGCGCAGGGGGCTGAAAAAGATGAGCTCCGCGCCCGCCTCTCTGAGCGCGTCGAGGTTGTCGGCGTAGAGAAAGCAGAACGCCTCGTCCCGCGCCACTGCGATGCGGCACACACTTGCCTCCCCCAACCGCTTGCGGCCTTTGGGGAAGGGGGACCACTTTAGTGGTGGAAGGGGTTTTGAGAGGACAAGCAATCGGTCAAGGTCGATATTCCGCTCCGCCGCTTCGCCCAGTTTTTCAAGCCGCGCGGCGAGGTCGGTGATTTCCCCTGCCGTCATAAGGCCCAGGTGACGGCTTTCAAAATGTGCTTCCTCCATGGGCGGCAGGAAGCCCAGGACCGGCAGGCCTGTCTCCTGCTCCAGAACAGGCGCGAGGGCTGCGGCACGACGCTCGGGTGTGTCAGCAAGGAGCAATGCGGCAATATTGCTGTCCGGGCGAAAACTCAGCAGGCCTTTTACCTGCGCCGCCAGGGTCAGGCCGCTCCCCTTTGGAGAGACAGTCAGCACAACGGGCGTTTTTATCACCCGTGCGAGGGCATATGCGCTGGCCTCGGTGGTGTTGTTCAACCCATCGTAGAAGCCCATGGCCCCTTCGATCACGGCAATGTCCGCGTCAGCGCGGGACAGGGTTCTGAAAATGCCCTCCTCGCCCTGTAAAAAGAGGTCAAGACTGCGGCTGGGGACGCCCAGGACTCTCTCGTGAAACATGGGGTCGATATAGTCCGGGCCGCATTTGAAGGCCTGTATACGCTCTCCCCACCGCTTTAGCGCCGCAAGCAGAGCACAGGTGGTGACGGTTTTCCCCGCGCCGCTTTGCATGGCGGCAATCATGAGGGTTCTCATGCCATGTACCCCGTGACAAGCCACACCGGGTTTTGCGCCAGCATCAGCGTGAGGCCGCCGGCGGGCCTGGAGCGGCTGACGGATATCTGGGCAACTTCCGCCTCATAGCCCAGTTCCCGGAGGGTTGCATAGGCATTATGTAAACTTTCTATCGTGATGGCGGACACACAGATCCGGGCGGCGGGATTTGCCGTGTGGACAGTCTCCAGGATGGCCCGCAGATTTCCGCCGCTGCCGCCGACAAAAACCGCGTCCGGCTTGGGTAAAGCAGCCAGTGCAGCGGGAGCCTCGCCCTTCACAAGGCGCAGATTCCACGCGCCGAATTTGGTTCTGTTCTGTTCGGCCACGGCGAGGGCCGCCTCCTCCCGCTCGATGCCGTATACCGCCCGGCACCAAAGCGCAAGCTCAACGGCCACGCCGCCGGTGCCCGATCCGACATCCCAGCACACATCCTCCGGTGAGACCGCAAGCTTGGCAAGGATCGCCGCGCGGACCTCCTGTTTGGTCATGGGGACCCTTTCCGCACGGAGAAATACCGTGTCCGGGATGCCGGGCACGCGGCGTTCATACCGTGGGGCAGGTTCAACGAGCAGGACGGAGAGGGGTGAAAAGTCTCTCTCGGAAAACGCCTCCGCCGTACCCTCCGTGACACGTTCGTCTTTCGTGCCGAGGTTTTCTCCGGCGCAAGCTTTTAAAAAGCCGAGTCCGGCGTCGGTCAGCGTCCGGCAGATTGAGGCGGGGCCGGTCTTTCCCCCTGTGAGGAAGAAAACAGGCTTGCCCTGACAGACGGCGGCCACCGCGTCACACTCCACCCCGTGGGCAGAGCACAGAAGCCAGTCCTGCCAGGGTTTTTGCAGCCGGGCCGCAAAATGCTGGACGCTGGAAACGCCGGGCAGCAGGCGAACCTCACAGTCCCCGAGTTCCGGCAGCAACAGGCGCGCGCCCGAATAGAAGCCGCTGTCGCCGCTGTAGAGGACGCAGATATTTTGCGCGCCTGTGTCTTGAATCGCATTTGTGATGGCCGGCACCGTGACGGCTTCGATTTGCGGTTTCCCGTCCCCGTACTCCCTCAGGAGTCGTGTCGAGCCGATCAGCAGTTCCGCATTGTCAATGGCGGCGCGGGCCTCGCAGGTTAGGCAGCCGCAGCCGCAGCCGATGAGCGTGACGGTCATGCGTCCGTCCCCTTTCGATAAGCGGTGGTGAAGTCCGGGGCATAGAGGCGGCTGCGCTCGAAATCCGCTGCCAGGAAATCCCCCACAAGAATCAGTGCCGTTTTGCTGATGCCCGCCTCCCGTGCGGCTTCGGCGAGGGTGCCGACCGTGCAGCGCAGGACTTTTTCCTCCGGCCAGCTCGCTTTATAAACGATGGCGGCGGGGGTGTCAGCCGTGTACGCGCCTTTAAGAAGCGCCGTCTGTACCTGCTCCAGTATTCCGGCGGAGAGGAACAGCGCCATGGATGCGCCGCTTTCCGCAAGCTTGTCCAGGGCTTCCCGCTCCGGCACCGGAGTACGGCCCGCCATGCGGGTGAGGATGAGCGTCTGGCTCAGGCCGGGCAGGGTATACTCTGCGTTTAAGCTCGCCGCCGCGGCTGAAAAGCTGGACACGCCCGGCGTCACATCATAGGGGACAGCGCGCTTTTCAAGCTCGGCCATCTGCTCCCGGATCGCGCCATAGAGGCTGGGGTCGCCGGTGTGCAGGCGTACAGTCATGAGGCCCTCCGTCTCCGCATCACAGATAGCGGCGATCACCTGCTCGAGCGTCATCCTGGCGCTGTCCAGGATCCGGCAGCTGTCCTTGCAGTGCTCAAGCAGCGCGGGATTGACAAGACTTCCCGCGTAGATGACCTGATCGGCTTTTTCCAGCAGTGCCGCACCGCGCAGCGTGATGAGATCGGGTGCACCGGGTCCCGCGCCTACGAAATGTACCATAGTGGCCTCCAATAAAAACAGCGTGCTCATACAAGCACGCCAAACGCAGACAGGGTCTCCTGTCTGCAAAACGTGCTTCCGGTTCCGGCAGAAGCAGCGCCCCTTACCCATGTATCTGACTTATCCCCCTTGGTGGAGGCTTCACAGTGACCGACTCGCCGGGACTTGCACCCGATTCCATGTCTCGCGCAAAACGAGCGGTGAGAGGCGATGTTCAATTGATGGCATTATAGCGCAAATTTTGTCTTCTGTCACCCCTTTTCTTTGCCGAAAGAATGCAGGTTTTTCCATTCTCTTCTTGCGATAAGTCAAAATCTACGCTATACTGAACAAAACGAACTCCGCTATTCAATGCAGATAAGGAGCAGGGCCATGACGGATATGACATTTGACGAAAAAACGCTGCGTTACCTTAAGACGCTCTCCCGTAATTATCCCAACACCCAGGCGGTCACGACCGAGATCATCAACCTGCGCGCGGTGCTGAACCTGCCCAAAGGAACCGAGCACTATATCAGTGACATCCACGGCGAGTACCAGGGCCTGCGCCATATCCTGCGCAACGCCTCCGGCTCGGTGCGCCGCAAGATCGACCAGGCTCTGGGCGATTATGTCTCCGCCGCCGACCGGGACGCGCTGGCAACGCTCATCTACTATCCGGAACGCAAGCTGAGCCACATGCGCCACCATGGGCTTCTCAATGCCGAGTGGTATACCATTACGCTCAAGCAGCTTATCGCCATCTGCAAGATCACTACCTCCAAATATACCCGCTCCAAAGTGCGCCGCATTCTGCCGAAGGAATATGAGTACATCATCAGTGAGCTCATGACCACCGGCAGCAAGGATTTCAATAAAGAGGAATACTTCGGTCAGATCCTGCAGAGCATTATAGAGACCGAGGCCGCCGACAGCTTCATCACCGCCATGTGCCATCTGGTACAGGATTCCGTGATCGACAGGCTGCATGTGGTGGGCGACATCTATGACCGCGGTGACAGCCCCCATCTCGTCATGGACGAGCTCGAGAAGCAGCGGCACATCGACATTCAGTGGGGCAACCACGACATACTCTGGATGGGGGCAGCTGCGGGCAACCTCTGCTGCATCACCAATGCTGTGCGTATCTGTCTGCGCTACAACAACTATGACTTCATGGAAGGCGGCTACGGGATCAACATGCGCCCCCTGTCGCTGTTTGCGCTGGAGACCTATGCGGACGATCCCTGCGCTCTGTTCATGCCCAAGAAAGGGCCGAAGGACGCAGCGGACCCGCAGAACGACGAGGTCATCGCCAAGATGCACAAGGCCATTGCCGTCATCCAATTCAAGATCGAGGGGCAGGCTGCCAAGGCGCACCCCGAGTACCGGATGGAGGACCGCCTGCTGCTGGACAAGCTGGACCTGGAGCGCGGCATCGTGACGCTCGACGGCACGGAATATCCGCTTCTCGACACGAATTTTCCGACCATCGACCCGAAGGATCCCTACGCCCTCACGTCTGAGGAGCAGAAGGTTCTGGAGGGTCTGCAGCTGAGCTTCTTAAACTGCGACAAGCTCCAGCACCATGTGGACTTTCTGTACAAGAAGGGCGCCATGTACCGCTACTATAACGGCGTACTGATGTTCCACGGCTGCATCCCCATGGAGCCGGACGGCAGCTTTACCGAGCTTGATATTTACGGTGTCTCCTGTCGGGGACGCAGTCTCTTTGACCGCTGTGAAGAGCTGGTGCGCCAGGGCCGCTTCTCCAAGGACGAGCAGCTCCGCCGGCGCGGAGCGGACTTCATGTGGTATCTCTGGTGCGGCAGCAAGTCGCCCCTGTTCGGCAAGGACAAGATGGCCACTTTTGAGCGCTATTTCATTGCTGACAAAGCGACCCATAAGGAGACCTCCGATCCTTACTTCACCCTGGCCTACAACGCCGAGGGCTGCGAGCGCGTTTTCCGGGAGTTCGGCATCACCGATCCCGACGCCGTCATCGTCAACGGCCACATCCCGGTGAAGATCCGAAAAGGTGAAAGTCCCATCAAGGTGCCGGAAAAACTCATCATCATAGACGGCGGCATGTCCAAGGCCTATCAGTCCGTGACGGGCATTGCGGGCTATTCTCTGGTCTCCAACTCCCACCAGATGTATCTGTCGGAGCATGAGCCCTTTGCCTCCGCCGAGGATATGATCCATAATAATCGGGACATGGAGTCGCGCATCATCCCGGTCAAGACTTACGCAAAGCGCGTCACCATTGCCGACACCGACGACGGGCGAGAAATCGCCGCACAGATCGAGGATCTGAAGCTGCTTCTGGAGGCCTACCGCACGGGCGCCGTCAAGCAGGACAAGAGAGCGACAACGGAAATCTAAAAAATGCCGGGTGAAAAGCTTCGCCCGGTAAATCATGCAAGGAGCAAACCATGTCTGAAGACTTGAACATCTGTCTTATCAATGATTCCTTTCCGCCGGAGATTGACGGAGTGGCAAATGCCGTTACCAACTATGCCGACATCATCTCCCGCGAGTACGGGCGCTGCACCGTTGTGCCCCCCGGCAATCCCGCCGCAGACGACGCGGCCTTCTCCTTCCCGGTTCTTCGCTACCCAAGCGTGGACCTGACAAAGCTGGTGGGCTACTACGCTGGTTTTCCCTTCACGCCCGAGGTGCAGAAAAAGCTTGCGGCAGAAAACTTTGACCTCATCCACACCCACTGCCCCATCACCTCCACCATGCTGGCCCGTTCTCTGCGTGACCGTATCCATGTGCCGATGGTACTGACTTATCACACCAAGTTTGACATTGATATCGCCAACGCTATTTCCAGCAAGCTCCTGCAGGAGGAAGCCAAGAAGCTCCTGGTGGAGAACATCAGCGCCTGCGACGAAGTCTGGACCGTCAGCCGCGGTGCCGGTGAAAACCTCTGTTCGCTCGGCTATGAGGGGGATTATATCGTCATGCCCAACGGCGTAGACTTCCCCAGAGGCCGCGTTGAGGACAGCATGATTGAGGAAGTGACGGCGGGATATGACCTGCCCGCAGGCGTGCCGGTGTTCCTCTTTGTCGGGCGCATGATGTGGTACAAGGGTATCCGCATCATTCTCGACGCGCTGAAAACACTGCGTGAGGCGGGACAGATCTTTCGCATGGTCTTTGTCGGCGGCGGCGCAGACAAGGGAGAAATCGTCGCTTGCACTGAAAAGCAGGGACTTGCAGATGTGGTTTTCTTCGCCGATCCTATCCGCGACCGCAACCGCATCCGCGCGTGGTACTGCCGGGCGGATCTGTTCCTCTTCCCCTCCACCTTTGACACCAACGGTCTCGTCGTGCGCGAGGCGGCAGCCTGCTCACTTGCAAGCATGCTCATTGAGGGCAGCTGCGCTGCTGAGGATGTGACAGACGGTGTGAGCGGCTTTCTCATAGAGGAAAACGCCGAATGCATGGCAGCGAAGCTTCTGGAACTTTGCGCAAAGCCGGAAGCCATGCGGGCCGTCGGTGAGGGTGCACTGCGCGAGCTCTACATCTCCTGGGAGGAGGCCGTCGCCAACGCCTGCCGCCGCTATGAGGTGGTCATCGACAACTACCGCGCGGGCAGATACCCGAAACACACGGGGCTCACCGAGGACCTTATACACAGTATCGCCCAGGGCTTGGAGGGCTACAACCGCAGCCGTGACTTTCAGAAGGCCCGCATGCGGGAGCTGAGCGACAGCTACCATAAGCTGTGGGATGATTTTCTGGCAGAGGGGCAAAAGCGGTTCGAGGACTACCAGGACGGGCAGAACCGTCTGAACGCCGGCATTGAAGCAACGCAGCAACAGCTTCGCAGCAAATTCGATGAGTTGACGAGATATTTGGACAGGTTTATGTAATCTGTATTATGTTAATTATATTATGTTTTCTTATCAAAGGGCGTGTTCTCAGTCGCGCCCTTTGATTATATTATGCCGCTTGTCTGCCCGCCCTTGTACTTGCGCCGGGTTGCAAGCCCGCCGCGAATGTGCCGTTCGGCTTTATTAATGTCCAGCAGCGCGCGCACCTGCCTGTAAAGTCCCGGGTTCACATGCGGCAGCCGCTCGGTGAGGTCCTTGTGTACGGTGGATTTGGAAACGCCGAACTTCTTCGCGGCGGCGCGGACAGTCGTTTGATTCTCGATGATGTACACGGCCAGATCACAGGCCCGTTCCTCTAAGCTTTCTCGCACTCACACCACTCCCCTGCGTTTTGCGCTTTCTATGACTCATGTATATGAGCGGCACGGCGGGCAATATGAGCAAAAAAGTGGAAGCCCCTTGGACGAATCCGCAGGGCTTCCGAAGGAAGAAAAAGGGGATGCAGCGTCAAACGAAACTCGCTTCATTTCGCTTCCCCGGTTTCAAAATGCCGGGAAAGCTTCATGTACGCTCCTTCCGTTTTCCTTTCAGATTCAAAGCGTATTGCTTTGAATCTGATTTTAGTTTTACTTGTTGTTCCTATAGTAGTTGATGAGGCAGCCGTCGGTGATGATCTGACGCTCGGGATCGGTCAGCGCGCCGACAGAGCAATGGAATTCGGTGACCGTTCCGTCAGGCTTCACGGCGTAAGCGGTGATGTCGTCGTTCTTCTCCAGGATCGCCTTGCGGAGTCCGGGGACGAAGATGTAATCGCCCAGCGCGAAGACCTC
>ODAI011285270.1_pt1 | contig 11521 bp, 5 predicted proteins | sample 1539321 | NCBI WGS metagenome assembly ODAI01 (sample SAMN02144231, study PRJEB22623) | gut metagenome | biome: sheep rumen | host: Ovis aries | place: New Zealand
AAAATTGGCTTATGCCAGGTTCTACTGAGGCAATCTTCCGCGGTCTTTCTCCTGATGGAGATAAATCTAACTGGAACTGTTCAAAGCTTTTCGGTCCTAAGGTTGCCGGTATTGTATCACACGACAACATTATCCACCACCCTACGGCAAACCTCATCGACCAATACGGCATGGCTAATGGTCAGCCTATATATATAGTAAAGAATGGTGTCTATGTGTTGAATCCAGAGTCTGGTTGGGATCCTTCTCATCCATACAAGAACCGTGATCCACGTTTCTACCACGATATAGTATTTGATGGTTTCCGCTATGTCCTTCAAAGAGGAAATCTCCAGAATGATGAGCAGAAGGAACATGACTATTGTTCGCTTTACACGGGTGGTGCAATGCGTGCTGTTGCCAAGGGAAGCAGTACTGGCTACTTTATTCAGAAACTTGTGCCTCATCAGTGCAATGAAGGTGATAAATGGTATTATGCATGGATAACTAATTCTCCAGGCAAATTCCACTGTTATCTCCCTTACATGCGACTTGCCGACATTTATCTGATGTATGCAGAGGCACAAGGAGTAGTGGGTGGTCCGAATTCAACATCAACCACTTGTAATCTGACAGCTGTTGATGCAATCAATGTGCTTCGTGACCGTGTGAACTCACTCGATTATCCTATGGAGCATGTGCAGCCTAATTTTCTTGATACGAAGGAGCACTTCCTTGATGAGGTTCGTCGTGAGCGTGCTGTGGAGCTTGCTTTCGAGGGCTTCCGTTGGTGCGACCTACAGCGTTGGCTCCTTCTTACTGAGCCTCCTTATACAGTGAAGTATTCTCATGAGTTTGAGCGCATGGAACCTGACAGTTGGTATTTTGATGCAACTTCTCGTGTGCCTAACCACGATCCGAAGGATGCACAGGTGGCGAACTTCCGTAAGAAGGAGCTCATCACCCGCCATTTTGATTCAAAGCACTACTGGTTTCCGCTTCCTGATAAGGATACCTACTTGTATGAGGGCTTCACACAGAATCCTGGATGGTAACGGCAATGCAATTGGCAATTGCTAATAGATAATTGAAAATTGACAATTTTATGAAGAATAAAAGAACAAATATATTTCTCCTTGCCTTGCTCGTAGCTTCGCCTCTGATGGTCAATGCCCAGACTATAGGTGATGCTGATACCATTGCGGTCAAAAAGAAGGTTCATGTGGCTTTTCGTGACAAGGATGCAGACCAACTTCTTGGTGGCATTTCCTATATTGACATGGAAGAGTTGCAGAAGAAGGACCATACTGCATACAGTCTTGAAGATATGTATGGTCTTATCGGCGGATGGAATGGGCACAATCTTTGGGGAATGGACAATGACCGTCTTGACACTAATGATGATAGTAACCTTCCGCTTGTTATTATCGATGGAGTGAAGCGTCCGTCAAACAATGTGCTCGCCTCTGAGATAGAGCAGATAACTTTTCTCAAGGGGGCACAGGCTGTTGTACTCTATGGTGCCAAGGCAGCAAAGGGTGCAATTCTCATTACTACCAAGCGTGGCAAGGTTGACGGTCTTCAGATTACAGCCAATGCAAATACAGGTTGGCACGTGGCAAAGGCTTTCCCTGACTATCTTGGTTCGGCAGAGTATATGACGCTCTACAACGAGGCATGTGTGAACGACGGTCTCGCTCCAAAGTATAGCCAGCAGGACATTTATAATCATGCATCAGGGGTTAATCCTTACCGTTATCCAAATATAAACTACTATTCTGACGAATATGTTCGCAGGACATACAACCGTTCCGAGGGTACCTTGGAGATACAGGGTGGTGGTACTCGTGCACATTTCTACACTAACATAAACTACTATCGTATTGAGGATCTGCTAAATTTCGGACCTGCGAAGGATAACTACACAGACCGTTTCAGCGTTCGTGGTAATGTGGATCTCGTAGTGAACAGGGCTGTAAAGGGTTTTGTTAACGCGAGTGCCACATTCTATAATGCAAATATGAACAAAGGTGATTTCTGGAAAGAGGCTGCTACCATGCGTCCTAACTACCCGGAAAATGCTGCACCATTGATTTCTATTGATATGGTTGACCCTAATGCCTCCAAGGCTCTTGCTATTCTTGGAAAGTCTCTTAACTTCCTTGATGGTAAGTATTTCCCGGGTGGAACGAAGGTCACAAAGCAGAATGCCATTGCGGACTGTTATTTTGGTGGTAGAACAACAGGAACAAGCCGTCAGTTCCAGTTTGATGCTGGTATCATCTATGATATGGATAGATTTGTAAAGGGCTTGTCGTTCAAGACTCAGTTCGCTATCGACTATGCTTCCAAATATACATCTTCGTATGATAACAAGTATGCCGTGTTTATTCCTACATGGAGTAACTATAATGGTGAGGATGTTATCGTGGCACTCACTCAGGAGGGTGATGAAATCGTGAAAGGTCACATGGAAATGTCAAATTCATCATATCGCCAGACGATAAGCTGGAACGGGCATTTCGACTATGACCACACATTTGACGGCAAGCATCATTTCACTGGTATGCTGCTTGGAAATATGTTTACCACTACCGCCAGTGGTGAATATCATCGCTATGCCAATGCAAACTTAGGTTTTCAGGCAGGCTATGACTATATGGGACGCTATATTGCTGATTTGTCTATGGCTGGTGTTCATTCTGCACGTCTTCCCAAGGGAAATCGTGAAGCAATCTCTCCTTCATTCTCTCTTGGTTGGAACATTTCCAAGGAGGATTTCATGAAGGACGCCAAAGGTATTGACAATCTGTTGGTCAGTGCATCATATAGCAATCTGAATGAGGATGTTGATGTCTATATGGGGACCAATTCTAGTAACTATCAATACTTCTATATCTATGATGCATTATGGAAAACAACAGGAGGTAATTTCTCATGGGGCAAAAGCAGCAGAACAGATCGTACATATTCCACTACTGGTAAAAATCCTGCACTCGACTATATCCATCGTAAGGAATTCTCAGTAGGTGTTCGTGGTTCATTTCTTAACAAACTGATTACCACAGATCTCACCTTCTTCGATACGGATATGTCGGGTTATATTATCCAGAATCCTACAACATTCCCTTCACACTTGCAGAGTGGTCTTTCTGGCGCTACATTTAAGTCTGCAATCAATAATGACATCCAAACCCGTAGAGGTATTGACTTTAGCATTACTGTCCAGAAGCAGTTTGGGCAGGTCCATGCTACTCTTGGCGTTGTTGGTACGTACCTTTATACAAAATACTCCAAGTATGATGAAATTGTAGAGGAAGACTACCAGAAGACGGAGGGAAGTCCTATTGACGGACTTTGGGGCTTCGGTTGTGTAGGCTTCTATTCTGATGATGATTTTGACATTACCCAGAATGATAACGGTTCCCTGAAGTATGCCTTGAAGGAAGGACTTGCAGTTCCAAAGTTTGGTGATATTCGCCCAGGTGACCTGAAGTATCAGGACGTGAACCACGACAATATAATATCCGACAAGGATATGGTATGCCTTGGAAAGACTGGTGCATTCGGAGCACCATTCAGTATGGGAGTAAACCTTACTCTCAAATATAAGGATTTTACTCTCTTCATGCTCGGTGATGCCCAGATTGGTGCAAGTGGAATGAAAAACAGCAGTCCATATTACTTTATGAGTGGAACTGCTAAGTATTCTGTTAATGCTTATGGACGTTGGACTCCGGAAACAGCAGAAACCGCTACCCATCCACGTCTTACGACAAAGTCTTCGCCTCACAATGCTTCGCCATCAAGCTTCTGGTTTTATCGCAAAAACTATTTCAGGCTTGATAAGGTACAGCTTACCTATGACTTCCCTGAGAAGATGTTGAAAGGCAAGGTGGTAAAGGCTCTCTCAGTATATCTTTATGCAAATGACCTGTTTACTATCGCAGAGGAACAGAAACTATTGGATTTGAACGTTGGCTATGCACCGCAGACCCGTTTCTATAATCTCGGTATCAAGGTAACTCTCTGATAGAAAGTGTAAAGTAGAAAGTGAAAAGAATAAGAAAATGAAGATAAGAAACATAATATTATATTTCATTGGCAGTTTTGCTGTCTGCTCATGTGACGATATGTTTGAACCTGCAATTGAGAACAATCGTACGGAGGACGCCATGTATGAAGAATCCAAATATGCACATGGTCTGCTGATGTATGGATATGATCGTCTTCCTTATATAAGAACCACTCAGACGGATGTGGCAACAGATGATGCTACAACCAATGTCACCAGCTCCGCTTACTATAATATGGCAAATGGTGCATGGAGTTCAGACAACGATCCAATGAGTCAGTGGAATAGTTGTAAGGATGGCATCCAGTATGTTAATCTCTTTCTCACAAAGGTGGATAATGTAAAGTGGGCTCCCAGTGCAGTTTCAAAGCAGAGGATGTTTATTGACCGTTTAAAGGGTGAAGCCTTTGGCCTTCGTGCTCTCTTTTATTATTATCTCATTCAGGCTCATGGTGGCTATGCAGAAGACAACGTGCTTTACGGTGTGCCATTGCTAACAAAGCCGGAAGACGCAAGTTCTGATTTCAATCAGCCACGTGCGACCTTCGCTGCATGTGTCAAGCAGATTTTTGCTGACTGTGATAGTGCTATGGCTCTTCTTCCTCTAGATTATGCAAATAAAAAGACTACAGAAGAAGTTCCTGCAAAGTATCTTAGTATTGGAGCACAATTAGAAGGTTACAATATAGTGTTTGGTGATGCATCAAGGGGATTGATGTCTGCCAAGATTGCCGAGGCTATCAAGGCGCAGACTGCACTTCTTGCTGCAAGTCCAGCTTTCCGTGAGCAGAGTGGTGTGACTTCTGCCGATGCTGCAACTCTTTGTGCTAATGTGTTAGAGCATATTGGCGGCTTGGAGGGGTTTGACATGACAGGAAACATTTGGTACAAGAACAAAATACTTGATCGAAATGTTGCAGAAATGCCAGAAATTCTTTGGAGTGAAGCCCTTTCTGGTAATGATGCGGACCAGGAAAAAGAAAACTTTCCTCCGTCTCTTTATGGTGCTGGTTGTGTTAATCCTTCGCAGAATATTGTTGACGCTTTCCCTATGCGTAATGGCAGGCCTATCACAGATCCTAATTCTGGTTATGATCCGCAGAATCCTTACGCTAACCGTGACCCACGTCTGGACGATGACATAGTATATAACGGTATGCAGTTTGGCGTTGCAGGTAAAATTGTCATAACAGGTAATTATCCAGATGATAATCCAGATCCAGATAAAAATAATGGAACGCTAGACAACCTTAATAAAGATAATGCTACTCGTACCGGTTATTATATGAAGAAACTTCTTCGTAGTGATGTTAGTGCAACTAAAGGTTTTAGTACGAAACAGCATATCTACCCTCGTATTCGCTATACGGAGATATTCCTTGCCTATGCAGAGGCTGCTAACGATGCATGGGGACCTAAGGCTGATCCTACAGGTATCGGCTTTACAGCGTATGACGTTATAAAGAAAATTCGTGAACGTGCAGGACTCGGAACTGATTTTATGGGAATGAAACTTCCGGAAGGTGACGCATATCTTGAAGAGTGTGCAAATGATCAAGTAAAGATGACAGACCTTATCCGTAACGAGCGCCGTATTGAGCTTTGCTTTGAGAACAAGCGCTTTTGGGACCTCCGTCGCTGGTTGTTGCCAATCGACGAACCTGTCAGAGGTATGTCTATTGATCGCAATGATAAAACTAAAAAACTTACATATACCGTTATTCATGTGGAAGATCGTAAGTTTGACAGCTCTTTCCAACATTACGGACCTATACCTAAGAGTGAGGTATTGAAGTGGAGTAATCTCAAACAGAATAGGGGTTGGGAATTATATTGATTGAAACATACATAATTATGATGAAACTGAAGAAATATATATATGGTGTAGCCTTGGGAACTATGGCTCTCACATATAGCTCATGCTATAATGCAGATCATGAGTTCCCTGACTATGAAGGAGGTACGACAGCCTACTTCGCATATCAGTTCCCAGTACGTACACTCGTGCTTGGCAATGACATCTATGACAATACACTCGACAATGTGCACAAGTGCCAGATTTGGTCAACAATGGGCGGTGCATACGGAGGTCGTGATGCGTATGTGGATATTGTCGTTGATGAATCTCTTTGTGACAATCTCTATTTTGTTGATGAAGGTGGAAATCCAGCCGCACGTGTGCTTCCTATGCCTTCTTCATACTATAACCTTGCATCAAATCAGATTGCCTACAATGGTGATTCACGCGGCTATGTGGAAGTACAGTTTACAGATGCTTTCTTCAACGATGAAAAGGCTATAGAGAATACATACGTCATTCCACTTGTGATGACTGGTGTAAGGGGTATTGACAATATCCTTACGGGAACACCGCTTGAAGGACAGTCTCCGTCTCGTACCGATCTAGAGAACTGGGGTGTTCTTGCAAAGGACTATGTGCTTTACTGCGTGAAGTACATGAATCCTTGGCAGGGTAAGTATATCCGTCGCGGTGTTGACAATGTTACGGAAAAAGGTACTACGACAAAGGTTGTCCGTCAGGATTTCTCACTCAAGAATTCTGACCTTGAGCATCTCAAGGAAAATCCTGTCAATGCAAATGACGAGGTATGTGGTATCACAACAAAGAATATGACACAGGCAATATTCCCTGTTGCATTCAAAACCTCTGGTGCATCTTTGTCTTGTAACCTCATCCTGACATTCGATGGAAATAAATGTACTATATCCACCGATGATGAGAATGTAACGGCTACTGGTTCCGGCGAGTTTATTGCCAAAGGAACAGAGATGCGCGAATACAAGAACTTCCAGTGGGGAAGTGTCAATGGTGAGCCTGTTCAGCGTGACATTCTCCGTCTGGCATACGATGTGAACTTTGGTAAAAAGAATGTTCAGGTTTCAACAAATGACACCCTTGTAGTTCAGACTCGTGAGTCAAACAAACGAGAGTTCTTTACAACAAAATATGTTAAACAATAATAGGAGGCTAAGGATATGAAAAAGATTTATAGAAACGGTCTCTTAATTTTGGCAGTAGGAGCATTAACTGTTTCCTGTGCAAAATATGACATAACTGACGATTTCACGGCTCAGCCTGATCCAAGTTTCCAAGAGCCATATAAGGACTATGCTCCTGTGAAGACATATATTGACAGAAGTAAATATGCCAATATGTCTCTCGGTGCGACTTTGAAGGTGGCAGATTTCAATAAACAGGAATTGGCTCATGCAGCTGCCGTTACCAACTTTGACAATTATGCTTTTGGTACCACTCTTATGGCAGGTACTATAATCAATGAAAGGGGCGTGATGAATTTCCTTGACATGATGGATCTTCTTGAGCATGTAGAGGGAATAGGTGGTGAGGTGTTTGGCAGCCCTTTAGCTGCAAATGCAAATCAGCCTGAAGGATGGCTTAAAACACTTACTGCTCCTATTGAAGTCGAGGTTACTACCATTAAGGATAAGGAGGTTGACTATACCACGATGGATGAGTTCACGGGTGGCTATAAGGAGGATGCTCCGAAACCGGAAATAGTAAAGAATTTTGAAGGAGGTCAGAATGCTCTTATGTGTCCAAGGAAATCGGAGGTGAATATTGTTGAAGGATTTGATGTGGATCCTTCGGGAACCTATACTATCACTTTCTATGCCTTTACTGATGGATCCAATTCTCTTTTCTGTACATTTTCTGACAGTTTGGTTAAGGAAAAAAATGAAGATGCTATCGGTAAGAAATTCCCTCTCAAGACTGGCGAATGGGTAAAGGTTGTGGTAGAGGCAAGGCCTTCAAAGAACGCAACTGCAGGGTATTTGAGAATTTCGGGTATAACTAGTAGGAAAGGTGCAGTTTATATTAAGAATGTATCGGTAGTCCATAATCCGGATAATCATCGCCCACAGACTGCTCAAGAGATGAACGATACTATCAACTATGCTTTCAATGCATGGTGTGACGGTTTGATGAAGGTAAACAAAGGACGTATCAAGTCATTCGATCTTATTGATGAGCCAATTGATGCAAATTCATCTCTTGATAATGGCTATTATGATCTTAAACACTCGGACGCAGGTTTGTTCTGGCAGGATGTTTTCGGTAGTGAAAACTATGCTCCGACAGTTTCAAGGATAGCAAGCGAGGCATACCAAAGGTATGAGGGCGATGCTTCTAAGTTGAGATTCTTCATCAGCGAGAAAGGACTTGAAGACCAGAAGAAGTTTGAGAGCCTCAAATACTGGATAAGTCTCTGGGACGGAAAAGGTGCAAAGATTGATGGTATCAATGCAAAGTTGAGTCTCATATATAGTGAGAATAGTGACACGCAAGCTGCAAACGAGGCTTCTCTTAACAGCCTTCTTGATAACCTTGCGGCTACAGGGAAACTTATTCGTCTCTCCGATTTCGACATCAAGTATCAGGATGCCTCTGGAGCAAATGTTTCGGCTGCTAAAATTACGGACGAACAGCGTCAGAGATTGGCTGATTACTATGGACATGTCATAAAGAGCTATATGAACAAGATTCCTCAGGACAAACAGGCAGGTATCTGTAAAGGCAATATGGCTGATACATCAGATCCTGTAGGTCTGTGGACAGTCGTGGACAAAGACTGGGTTCGCAATGCAACTTACAAATCGTTCTGCGATGCACTTAGCGGAAAATAAAATGTTAAAAGAAAGGGAAATTTCGTATAATTATTATACGAAATTCTCCCAAAAACGTCTTTTTTACACTTTATTGCCTAATAATTATAAAAATATATCTGATTTTTGTTGTTATTTTCAAAAATAAAGATTATATTTGCAGTCAGAAATCTGTTATATTATCTCATAACTCATAAATTTGAGGTGAATAGCGGATAAGTTCTTTTACGTATATTATATCTATAATTTTATCTATTTCTATTATTAATCTAAATTATTTCTATTATGAGGAAATTATTTACACTTGTTGCTCTCCTTGCAATGGTTCTGGGAGCAAGCGCAAAGCAAATCGTCGATGTGGAAATTGATTTCTCGCAGTTTGACGATGGCGATGCAAGTACAATCAAGTTCTATGGTTGGGGTGCCAGTGATGAGGCAAAAGCACGCCTCTCAATTAAGAATGGATGCCTCCATTTCGAGAGTACAGAAGCTACCGATCCAGGTTGGAAATGTCAGTTCCATCCTATTGGTGGTGTGGCAGCAGACGAGGGCACAACCTATACCCTCCACTACAAGGTTAAGGGTTCTGTTGCACAGAATATCTCTGCCCTTGGTTTTGGTCTTACCCCTTATGGTCAGTTCCCTATTACTACAGAGTGGGTAGAAGGCACTTATGACTATGTAGCAGGTGCTAGCCCAAGTGGTGATCTCCTTTTCCAGTGTGGTGACTATATTGGTGAATGGGATATTGCTTATCTTAAGATTACCCATGAGGAAGCTGCTGGAGCTGAGGAGAAATGGAAGCAGATGCTCACAAATGGTGATGCTGAGACTCCATGGGCTGATCCTAATGTAAAATTTAATGATGAGACAAAGAATTTCACTATCTGTGCTTGGAGTAAGCAGAAGGGTACAAATGTGAATATGCATGAAGATGGAAAAGAAGGTTCTGATCCATTCCCTGCAACAATTGAGGAGGATCCAGACAAACCAGGTAACCATGTGTTCGTAGTTCATGCAGCTCTTGCTGATAGTGATCCTGATGAGAATGGTAATGATGTATCTGCATGGGATAATCAGTTCTGGATTCAGTCTCCACAGTCTTGGAAGCAGGGCTCAAAGGTTAGGATTAAGTTCCGCTACAAGGCTTCACAGAATGCTCATACAAACACTCAGATCCATAAACAGACCCCATCTGACTATCTCCATTATGAGGGCGCAGGCGATGTTGACTTCACTACAGAGTGGCAGAATTTTGAAAAGACATTCACATTCTCTGACAAGCAGGCAGGCGGTTGGTCTCTCGCATTCAACCTTAACCCAGATGTAAAGCCAGCAACAGACTTCTATTTCGATGATCTCTCTTGGGAGACAGTTGTACTTGACGAGGGCTTCTTCGTGACAACAGTTACTGGTGGTCAGCCTGATTATGCAGGAGCTATTAAGTTTGAAGAAGATGGTGGTGAGTATGTTGCTACTATAGGTTCTGATGATAATTATGTTTCTGATATTATGATCTCTACTGCTTATGGTACTCTCGCTTCATTCAAAGGCGCTACTATCCGACCAACAACAATGCTTGAAGGTGATTTCGTTGACTACGTAGAGGCAGGTTCTGCTATTATCAAGCTACCAGGTAAGGGTAAATGGGAAATTACTATAGATCCAGGAACTAAGAAAATAGTATTCGACTTGAAAAAGGGTGAGTTGTTCCAGAAGATAGATATTAAGGCAAATCCATCTGTAATCACCTTGAATGCTAAGGATAGGGTTGAGCAGGTATGGGATAACCAGATGTTCATCAAGGCTAACCGTGTTCTCGCTGCAGGTGAAGAAACATACATTGAGTTTAAGTATAAGGCTTCTCTTGATGATGCAAAGACTACTACACAGTCTCATTCAACACCTGGTGGCTTTATCACCGGTACTTGTATTGGTGAAGAAGAGGGTTCTAACGTTATCAACTTCTCTACCGAAGAGAAGACATTCAAGATGAAGTTCATTATCCCTAACGATTGTGCAGGCAAGGATATGCAGACTATTGCATTCAACATGGCTGAAATCGAGCAGGCTTGTGACTATACAATTTGGGATGTTATCTGGAAACTTGCTGACGATACAGAGTCTCTTATCGACCAGACTGGTGCAAAGAACTTCTATGTTAAGGCTGTTGGCGATGGTGATCCATACATCTTCGGTACAGATCACGATACAGCTATCGACAATGTCGTAGCTAAGAAGAACAACTCTACCGTTAAGTTCAACCTCGCTGGTCAGCGTGTTTCTAACGACTATAAGGGTATTGTTGTTGATGGCAATGGCAGCAAGTATATTGCTAAGTAAGAATTTCTCATCTCTCTTGTAGTATAGAGAGTGTATTATAAACTATCGTGCGTCACATCTGATGTGGCGTACGATTTTTTTTGTTGAACTCACGTCTCTCCTGATTAAGGAAGAGATGAGACTCAGAAAGCCATGATACCATCTAAGCTCTTTTCGGGAATAAGAGCTACATAAGAGTTACATAAGAGCAGCATAAGAGGAACAAAGTCTTTCTTTCCATGTTTTTTCTTTATCTCGACTTGCTTTGGCTTTCCCTTCGGTCGCCGACCTCTTCGACGTTCAGAGCTAATTTTTCGCAAGGCTCAACAAGCTACGCAATTCGTCGAACTCACGTTAATATAACATCAGTTCGACGAATTCAATGTAAACGCATCTACGATGCTGAACTGACAATAATTACCAATCTACGCAATCTTTTTCCATAAATATCCATTTTTATTGGTTGAAGATTGGTAAGATTGGTAATTATTGTCAGTT
>ODAI011328010.1_pt1 | contig 11521 bp, 6 predicted proteins | sample 1539321 | NCBI WGS metagenome assembly ODAI01 (sample SAMN02144231, study PRJEB22623) | gut metagenome | biome: sheep rumen | host: Ovis aries | place: New Zealand
AGCTCAACCCGAAAACACAGTTTTCACCCTCAACTGCACTCACGCTCTTAATATGGCTGTACAAGGCATTATGCGCGGCGGCGGTCATATGATAATAAGCTGCCTTGAACACAATTCCGTTGCCCGTCCGGCAGCGGCTCTCGCTTCTTCGGGGAGGGTATCGCTCTCGGTTGCAAAGGTCTATCCCGACGACGATAAAACGGTCGAGAGCTTCCGGCAGCTGATACGCAGAGACACAAAGGCGATAGTCTGTACCCTCGCGAGCAATGTCACCGGACAGCTCCTGCCGTGGAAACGCATAGGCGAGCTCTGTAAGGAGAACGGTATCTGCTTCATCGCAGACGGAGCTCAGGCTTGCGGAGTCGTTGACGTAAAGCTGAGCGACGGCATCAATATACTATGCACAGCAGGTCACAAGGGGCTGTACGGTCTCACCGGAACAGGACTTCTGATAAGCGACGGCAGATATCCGATAGAGCCAATAATACAGGGCGGCACAGGTACTGCTTCGGCCGACCTCGAACAGCCCTTGCTGCTGCCGGAAGCCCTCGAGAGCGGAACGCTCAATATCCCCGGCATAATGTCACTGAAAGCCGGGATTGAGTTCGTCAGCAGACTCGGCACTGAAAGGATATTCCGGCACGAGACCGGTATATGCCGGCGTTTTATCAACGAGCTCGTTAATCTGCCCGGAGTGACCGTTCTGAGAGACAGCACAGCTTCGTATGTGCCGATAGTTTCGTTCACCATTGACGGCATAACGCCCGAAAGAGCTGCCGCGAAGCTGTCCGAAGCCGGTTACTGCCTCAGAGCCGGCTACCACTGCGCTGCCCTCGCTCATACCTGTCTCGGCACAGAAAACGGTACTATCCGCTTTGCGCCGTCAGTTTTCAGCCGTGAAAGCGATGCCGCTGCACTCGCAGATGAAATAAAAAAGCTGTTAAGAGATTAAAAAATTCGCAAAAACTATTGAAATTATCTGAATTTGTGGTACAATATTAATATGAGGGATTGTGCAGTCAGCCAAATGTTAGCTCTCCCTCATTACATAGACTTTTACAGCGCGATATATATACAGCGCTGCTGCAATTGTGGATCAGAAGAAACCGAGAAAGGAAGTGAACCATTATGTCGCTGCATGATATTAAAGATGCTTTTCTCAGTATTATCAGCACCCTCCAGTTCAGAGACCTTGTAGACGTACTCATTCTTGCCTACGTCATTTACATATTACTCAAGCTTATCCGTGAAACAAGAGCCGGTCAGCTCGTAAAAGGTATCATACTCCTTGTTGCCGGCTATTTTATCAGTGATTTCCTTCAGCTCAAGACGGTCACATACCTCCTGAAGCAGACTCTCAGCAACGGTTTTATCGCTGCCATAATACTCTTCCAGCCTGAGCTCCGAAGAGCCCTCGAAAAAGCCGGAAGAACAAAGTTCGGTATGAAGATATTCGGCATCGGTCAGAGTTCCGATGAGGTGGAACAGATGTGGGAACACGCTATTGATGCTATCTGCGACTCCTGCGTTGAACTCTCCGCGACACTTACCGGTGCGCTGATAGTCGTTGAACGTCAGGTAAGGCTCGGCGAACAGATCGAGACCGGTACCATACTCAACGCTACCCCGAGCAAGGAGGTTTTCGGAAACATCTTCTACCCCAAGACTCCCCTTCACGACGGCGCGGTGATTATGCGCGACGGCATCATACTCGCTGCCGCCTGCTTCCTGCCCAAGCCGCAGAAGGACGAGCAGATAAACAAGCGGCTCGGTTCACGCCACAGAGCTGCTATCGGTATGAGTGAAAACTCCGACGCTATCGTTATCGTCGTTTCAGAGGAGACAGGTCAGATCTCTGTCGCTATGAACGGCGTTCTCACAAGAGACTACACCCACGATAAGCTTAAGAACCTCCTCACCAAGGAGATATACGATCAGAACGAGCTCTCTATCCCGGGCAGAAAGCTCTTCTCCTCCCACTCGGAAAGGAGGAAAAAGGATTGACAGTCTTCAAAAAAATCAGATCAAAGCTGGTGAAAGGCGCTCAGAATAACCTTTCACTGGCTATATACTCCCTGATAATCGCGATACTGCTGTGGTTTGTCATCTCGATGACCTTCTACCCGTCAGTACCCAAAACTATTGAAAATGTCGAGCTGAGTCTCGACCTGAGCGGCACCTCCGCTTCGGATATGGGACTTACCGTCATCGACTGCGATGTCGAAACAGTCAAGGTCAGGATAAAGGGCAGCCGTACTCAGGTCGGCAACCTCAATTCCGACAGCCTTACTGCTTACATCGACGCTAATAATGTCACAACGACAGGTAAGAAAACTCTCTCGATAAAGGTCAGGGGCAACAGCAATATCAACTACGAGGTCGATTCTATCACCCCTTCGACCGCTACCGTCTTTATTGACAAGTACGAGACAAGGGAGTTCAAGGTTAAGCCCAAGATTCAGAATATCAAGCTCTCGGGCAATGACAAGATCATCGACAACGATGCCGTCACCTGTGAACCCGATGTTGTCAACATCACCGGCCCCTCCGCCCAGCTCGACAAGATCGACACTGAAAACGGCTGCTTCGCTGTTTCGGAAAAAGAGGAAACGCTCAACGCTTCCTACACCGTTCAGAGCGATAAGATAGAGCTCTACGGCGAGGACGGTTCTATCATCAATCAGGATAAGATGACCTTCGACAAGACCAGCTTTATCATAAAGGTGCCGGTACTCACCCAGAAGACCGTACCGCTAAAGGTCGCTATCGACGCACCTAACGATTTCGACACAGACTGGCTGATGAAGCGCCTCAAGCTATCGAAGGAGTCTATCACGCTCGCTTCCGGAAACGCTCAGACCGAGCTGCCCGATACTTTTGACATCGGAAGCATCAAGCTCAGCGATATAGGTCTCGATTACTCCGCATCGTTCGACATCAGTGCAAACATTAACAAGTACGGACTCAAGAACCTCAGCAACTTCAACACTGTTACCGTCGAACTTGATAAGACCGATCTCGATACCAAGGACTTCTACATCAATAATATCAATCTCCTGAACAAACCTTCGTCTGATTACGAATACAGCGTCATTACCGATACGATCAAGGTAACTGTTATCGGTCCGAAGGAGACGCTCGCCGAACTCACAACAAATGACTTCACGGCTAATGTTGACCTCCTCTTAAGCGACGCTACAAGCTCCTCTGACTTCAACTCATCGCAGTTCTCAGCAGATGTTACAGTAAGCTGTTCGGAGCACACGAGGGTATGGGCAATAAGCAAGTCCAAGATCCAGATACTCAAAACCTCAAAGGAAGCTTCTTCCGAAACGACCGATCATCAATGATCCATAACAGCCGGTTTGAAACCCGGCTGTTTCTTTTGTATATTTCTCTATACAAGCGGTATTATTTAAACAAGTATTTACAATATGCACATTCCAAAAGCAAATACTTACGATTTTTTCGGGTATTTTCACAAATGTTCACAATTTGTTAACATATTCCAGCCCGCAATGTGATAAAATTAGTATATGCCATTTGCAAATACTTATTTTGCCAGCTTACCGTATGCTGCATACGGTTTTACTACTATAACAAACTTCCAGAGAAAACTTCCGGACCATAGCAGTCCGGTCGTTTTCATTTATACGCAAATATCGGGACTGCCCTCTGCGGACAGTCCCGATAACTATATCAAAGCAGCCGTCCGGATAACGCCTTTCGTCCTGAAGCTGTTCACGGGCATCATACCACTCCGGACGGCGCTTCGTTATTGCTGCTTATTCTATTTTATGCTGAAATGCCCGAAAGGTACAAAGAAATTTCTTACAGTCTTATGATATAAAAAAACAGCATTGTCACTTTTGTCAGAATTATGTAACTCCTTTATATCGCTGCGTAAGCAAAAATATCCCAAAATGTTTCAGAGCTGAAAACTCCCTGTTATTGCATTCAGGCGTTCTATGCGCTATAATATGAGCATAGGATATAAACAAGACATAACAAACCACTTTTCCATCTGCGCTCCCTTATCCCTCCGGAGCGCTCAGGGCAGCCGCCGGTCCGCACACTGCCGGCGCTGCCGCACACACCTTTCAGATAAAAGAAAGACCGGCAGCCAGTAGACTGCCGGTTTTTCTCATTATTCGCCGTCCTCTTTTTCAAGCAGGAACATCATTCCGCTGAATGGAGGTATATTCAGTTTTATAGTATCGTCACTGTAAGTATAGTCGCTTTTGCCGTCGGGAGTCCTTCCGCTGAAGCTCTGCCAGTCTGAGTCAAGCAGGAGAGTCAGCTTGTGTCCCTTGCCAACGTTAACTGTATAATCCGCCTGATACCAGTCAGAAAAGTTCAGCACAGCCAGTATGTCTCCCTCTGCACTCTTTCGCCTCATCGCATATACACATCGCAGAGCCGAGTTGCAGTCCTCCCAGCAGAAGTTGGTGGGATCGAAGTCGTAATGCAGCGCACTGTATTTCAGGTAGATCATATTCAGCTGACGTATGTACTCCCGGAAAGAGTCGTGCATCGGGTATTTCAGCATATCCCAGTCCTGCTGGCGCTTCTCGTCCCACTCACGGAGCTGTGCGAATTCACTGCCCATAAAGTTGAGCTTCTTGCCGGGGTGAGCGATCATATACATATACAAAGCCCTTGCCTGCGGGAATTTATCGGGGTACTGACCGTTCATCTTCTGCGCGACGGTCGCCTTTCCGTGGACGACCTCGTCGTGCGAGAGCGGAAGTATGAACTTCTCATTGTAGAAATAGAGCATCGAGAAAGTCAGCTTGTGGTAGTCCCTTGTGCGATACATCGGCGCGCTCTGGAAATATTCCAGCGTGTCGTGCATCCAGCCGAGATCCCACTTGTAATCGAAGCCGAGTCCGCCGTCGAACACCGGAGCCGTTACCTTCGGATACGAGGAGGAGCCCTCCGCCGCTATCACCGCAGAGGGGTGACGCGCTTTCAGACCGCTGTTCATCGACTTCAGGAAACCGATCGCCTTGAGGTTCTCACCGCGTCCCTCTTCACCGTTCCAGTATATCATATTGCGGATAGCGTCCATACGCAAACCGTCGAAGTGGTAGACACTCAGCCAGTAGTTCGCCGCTGACTGTATAAAGCTCTGCACCTCGCCCTTGGAATGTATGAAATTGCGGCTTCCCCACTCGTTGTAGCCGATGTCGTCAGTGGGGTGCTCATAGAGCTTCGTGCCGTCATACTCGGTCAGACCGTAGTGGTCAACGGCAAAATGTACCGGTACAAAGTCAACGATGACTCCTATGCCGCGGCTGTGACACTTATCCACAAGCTCCATAAGCTGCTTCGGAGTTCCGTACCTTGCGGTCGGAGCAAAGAAGCCTGTAGCCTGATAGCCCCACGACTCGTCACAGGGGTGTTCACCGAGCGGCATAAGCTCAATGTAATTGTAGCCGTATTTGCCGGCATATTCCGCGAGCTCGTCGGCGATCTCCGAATAGCTGTACCAGCCCTCCTCGTCCTCATCGGACTTTCTCCTCCAAGATCCGAGGTGTACCTCGTAGATGTTCATAGGCTCACTGCGGTGATCGGTACGCTTTTCAAGCCACTTCTCGTCTGTAAAGCTGAAGCCCTCTATGCTCCGGACAACAGAACAGGTCCCCGGACGGAGCTCTGCTCCGAAAGCATAGGGATCGGCGTGATCTATGAAGCTGCCGTTTTTGTCGTAAATACGGTACTTGTACCGCATACCTTCCTCAGCCTCCGGGAGCGTCAGTTCGTAGGATCTGCCGTCGATGATCTGTTCCATAGGCAGCTCCTCCCACTCGGAGAGGTCGCATATCAGCGAGACCTTTGAGGCGTTCGGCGCATAGGTCCTGAAAACAACGCCGTCCTCAGTGATATGAGCGCCGTAAAACTCATATGCCTCGAATTCATTGCCCTTGTAAAAGCTCATTATGTCCACAGATCATCAACTCCTGTCATTCTCAGCTGTAATTCTTTGCAAGCCTGTAATCGACCGCTCCTGTGAACGGATCGAAGAAAATGTCCTCGTTGTCCTTGTCGGCAACGAGATAAGAATTCTTGTAGAACACCGGCACAAAGCCGTATTTTTCGAGTATCGCGCGTTCAGCCGCAGTACACTTCTCCGCAGTTTCGGAAACGGTAGTGCAGCGAAGTATCTCCTCAAGGTGCTTAACGCCGTCGGACGCTGACTTGAGTTTGCTGTCGCTCTCGAACTTTTCAAAAACAGAATAAGCTGCACTGAGGCTGCCCCTGAGAGGATAGAGCGCTATTGAGAAGTCGTGCTCGTCGAGCCGCCTGTAAAAGTCCTCCTCAGAAACGTCCTCGATGCCGATATACACGCCGAGAACGTCCTGCCAGTTCTGCGTTATGAGGTGGAGGTAGGAGGAATTCACCGTATCGGCACAGACCATTATCTTCACATTCTCGAGCGAACCGACACCGAGCTCGTTCTTTGCTCTCTGGACGAGATCCTTTGCCTTTTCGGGATCGTAGCAGTCGAACACCCTGTCCGAAGCCATTTCCCTGTAACTGCGTCCGGCAAGCCTTGCAGCCGGCGGTATTATACCGTATGCAGCCTGTATATCGTCGCTCAGCTCATCAGCGAGCTGCTCCCTGTTGACCGAGAGCGCAACTGCTTTCCGAAGCGCTGCACTCGCAAAATAACCGTTCTTGTCGTTGAAAACGAGCCCGAGCGTTGTAGCGCTCTTGCTCGTGATATTGTTCTTCTTTGCGCTGTCCGAACCGCTGAATGTCGTGAAGCACTCTATCTCGTCGTCCTTGAAGCAGTCGCGGACGTCCTCTTCATTGTTCTGGATAGTGAAGCTCAGATAAGACGGTATCACCTGATAGTCAAGGTTGGTGTTGACGTCGTTGCGGCGCATATAGAGGATATTGTGGTGACCGTAGGGATCGAACATCCACTGGCGCATATAGAACGCTCCGTTCGACATAACCGACTTGTCATTGAGTCCGTATGTGCCCTTGGTCGAGTCGAAGAACTCCTTGTTGCACGGGTAAGAAGGTGCAGCCGCAAGCAAATTCAGAAACTCCGATGAGGGATAGTCGAGCTTTATCTCAAGCGTGTAGCTGTCCTTCGCCTTTACGCCGGCAGAAGCTGCTTCGAGCTGTCCGCTGATTATCTTGCTGCCGCCCTGTATGCAGGAGTAGTATTCAGCGTATGGCGACTGCATCTTCGGATCGAGCACCCTCTGGAGCGCATAGACGTAATCGCCGGCAGTTACCGGGAAATACTCGTTCTTTTCGATGTTGTCGTTGCCGTTTTTGTCGATGAACCAGTAGTTGTCCTTCCGGAGCTGAAATGTATAGGTCAGACCGTCGTCGGAGACCGTGTACTTCTCCGCGTTGCAGCAGCTTATATTGCCGTTGTCATCGGTCTTCATCAGACCGCTGTACATATTTTTTATGACCGTATTTGACGAGGGATCGCTGGCAAACTGAGGATCGAGACTCTTGGGGTTGCCCTGGAGCGGAGCGTCATACATATGTCCTGCCCCGTCTCCCCTGTCCTTGCTTCCGCAGCCGCCGCAAGCTGCCGCGAGCATCACCGCGCACAGCATAAGGGGTATTTTTCTCACTGTTATCTCCTTTTTTCCGTATATCGAACACGTCCCCCTTACGGGGGACGAAAGTTTTTAGTTTAAGCTGACTGTTACGATAAAGCCGTCCTTGTTGTTGCCCGAAACTGTATATGTCTTGTCCTGAGGCACGGGAACGTCAGTATTTCCCTCAGCAGAAGCCGATACATAGTATACCTGATAGAATGACTGTCCGACTGTTATCTCAAGAGGCTCAGTATTAGTATATGACTTGATCTTCTCAATATACTCCTCAAGGCAGAGACCGTTCTGCTTTATGTAGACTGAATGAGGCTTGCCGACATAGCGGTAGGTCTGGGTTCTGGGGTGCTCACCTGTGAGCTCCTCCTTGCCCTCGGGAAATCTTACGATAAAGCCGTACTCAGCAGCATTCTCGTCGAGCCAAGCGTAGTCACCTCTCGGTGAGTAGTATCCGGAGCTTGAACCGTCCTTCGGGAAAATACCGAGGTCGAAGGTCCTTGCGGTGTGGTAGTCGGAGCAGCCGCCTCTGAAACCGGAATAGCCGCCGTTGTACTTGTCATTCTGCTCTTCGAGAGTACGGTAGCCGCCGATGACGGTGATGTCGGTGTTCTTCTTAGCCTCGTAGAAGCCCTTCATCCAGTTATCGAGGCTGGCGAGAGTCTCCTTGTCGAGCTTTACAACATAATCGCATACATTGTAATATTCGTTTGATCTGTTATTGTAGAGTGTGAGGGCGTCGGTATCGCCTTCCTTGAACTTATACTCGTTATCAGCGTTTACGAGAACGAGATTTCCCATATAAACGTCGTCTCTTGAGTGGCTCTCCACAACGAATTCGGAAGCAGTCGGCTTCATATCGTCTATCGAAGTGATAACGAGGGAGTCGGTCTGTTTGCTTGTGTCGAGGTTATCGACTATCGAGGACTGTGCTGCGGTAGTGCCTGTTGCTGTTGCTGAAGCTGTATCGCTGCTGTCAGACTTCTTGTCGTCCTTTGAACAGCTCTTCACGCACGATGTAAGAATAACTATAAGCACGATGAGGACAAGAGCTGCTGCCGCTATCCTGTCAAATCTGATCCTGTATCTTTTGGCGGACTGCCTCCTGCGGTTTCTGCGCTGGCTGCCATTACTCATAAAAATCTATCTCTCCTTAGAACATCTGCCGTAATATAGCAGACTGTAATTATCATTGATATTACACCAATCTTAATTATTATATCACATTTTTCAGCAAATGTAAAGAGTTTTGGCGATTTTTATTCATTATCGTTTCTTAAACGGTACCTGAACTCGGTCGGAGTGCAGCCCTTATGCTGCTTGAACTGCCGCATAAAGTAGGAGTCGCTCTCGTAGCCGCACTCCTCCGCTATCTCGCTGACCGACATATCCGTGGTTTCAAGGAGGTCAGCGGCAGCAGTGAGTCTGCTCTCTATGACGTCCTGACGGCAGGTCACCCCGAACGCTGCAAGATACAGCCTGTGGAAGTAAGTCCGGCTGATGCCCATTTCATCGGCAAGGGACTCTGAGTCCCAGACGCTCGTCGGATCCTCGTATATGGACTCGCGGATAGCCTTCAGCTCAGAATACCGCGGAATTCGCTTCTCTTTCACGTCGCTTTCGCCGTCAGCACTGCTCACTACGGCGATGAGTATGAGTCTCATTGCGAGCTCTGAGAACTCGGCAAAGCTCTTTCCTCCATTCACGGACTGAGCTTTCAGGCACTTGAGTATTCCGGATACGACAAAATCGTCTGTGACCTCCACCGGCTGACCGTAGACTATCCCGAGCGATGCTATGTACTGCTTTTCTGCGGAATTAAGCCGGAAGGCAACCGTGTCGTATCGCATAGGCTGACCGTCGGCGCTCTTTATGTCGCTCTCAAGTCCGGCTGTTATTAGGACTGCACAGCCGTTTTTCATAGTTACAGTCTTAGCACCGCTCCCGAACGTCACCGGCGAACGGAAATAGTAAAAAGCCGTTCCCGAACCGAGCTCACCGCTCAACGAGTCCCTGCGGCAGCCGAGCCTTATCTTGTTCACTTTCATACTCTCACCCCTTAGATTTATATTGTAGCACATTTCCGCGCATAAATCAATCAGGCAAAAAAGAAGCGGACCGAAGTCCGCTTCATATCATCAGCAAACGATCATATCTCGTTTACCTTTCTCTTTACATAAGATGTGTGGAGAACCTCGTGAGCCTTGTGGCTGCCGGGCTTCTCAAAGTACTCCTCGTAAACCTGCTTGATAGCCGGGTTTTCGTGAGACTGACGGAGAGGCATAGACTTGTCGAGGTTGTAGAGAACCTTAGCTCTCTCAGCTCTGATGTCAACGAAGTTTCTGATGCCCATAGGAACCTGAGGCTGACCGCCGCCGTTTACACAGCCGCCGGGACAAGCCATGATCTCGATGAACTGTGAATCACAAGTACCATTCTTGATGCTCTCGAGAACTTCTCTTGCGTTGGAAAGTCCGCTTGCAACAGTAACATTGACCTTGAGATCGCCGACATCATAAGTTGCCTTCTTTATACCCTCAGTACCGCGAACCTCAGGAAGATCTGTAACAGTCTTGCCGGTAAGAGTATGAACAGCTGTTCTGAGAGCAGCCTCCATAACACCGCCGGTAGCGCCGAAGATAACGCCTGCACCTGTTGAAATTCCGAGCGGATCATCAAACTTCTCATCGGGGAGAGAGTTGAAGAGGATACCAGCGCGCTCGATCATTCTGCCGAGCTCACGGGTTGTAAGTGAGTAATCAACATCAGGAACGCCAGCAGCGCTCTGATCGTCTCTGCCGATCTCGAACTTCTTAGCTGTACAAGGCATAACAGATACCATAACGATGTTCTTGGGATCAATGCCCATCTTCTCAGCCCAGTATGTCTTAGCTGTTGCGCCGAACATCTGCTGAGGTGACTTACAAGTTGAAAGGTGGGGAAGGAGCTCAGGATAGTAGTGCTCACAGAACTTGACCCAACCGGGTGAGCATGATGTGATCATCGGGAGAACGCCGCCGTTCTGAACGCGCTCAACGAACTCGTTAGCCTCTTCCATAATAGTGAGGTCAGCAGCAAAGTCTGTATCGAATACCTTGTCGAAGCCGAGGCGTCTGAGAGCAGCAGCCATCTTGCCTTCAACATTTGTGCCGATAGGATTGCCGAAGCACTCACCGAGACCAGCACGAACAGCAGGAGCTGTCTGAACGAGAACTGTCTTCTCAGGATCAGCGATAGCTGCGAGAACTTCCTTGGTGTAGTCCTTCTCGGAAAGAGCTCCGACGGGACATACTGCGATACACTGACCGCAGGATACACAGCTTGTCTCGCCGAGTCCCATATCGAATGCAGAACCGATGTATGTCTTAAATCCTCTCTCGTTAGCGCCGATTACGCCGATGCCCTGTGTCTTGGCACATACAGCTGTACATCTGCGGCAGAGGATACACTTGTTGTTGTCACGGTACATATGAGCAGCACTGTTGTCTACTTCATATTCGTTCTTTACGCCGTCGTAAACTGAAGCGTCCTCAACGCCGTAGTCCTTAGCGAGCTTCTGGAGCTCACAGTTGCCGCTTCTTACGCAGGAGAGGCACTTTCTGTCGTGTGTTGAAAGAATGAGCTCAAGAGTCTTCTTTCTTGAAGAGATGACCTTGGGTGAGCTTGTGAGGATCTCCATATTGTTAGAGCAGGGGTATACACAGCCTGCTACGAGACGGAAGCCTCTTCCCTCGTTTACCTCGGTAACGCAGATACGGCAGGCACCGATCTCGTTGATCTCTTTCATATAGCAAAGTGTAGGAATTTCAAAGCCAGCCATATGAGCAGCCTCAAGAACAGTAGTGCCCTTAGGTACTTCTAACTCTACACCGTTGATTTTAACAGTTATATTTTCCATTACTATTCCTCCGCTTACTTCTTGATGATTGCCTTGA